>PVBE012113961.1_pt1 | contig 30273 bp, 28 predicted proteins | sample 1631181 | NCBI WGS metagenome assembly PVBE01 (sample SAMN08397723, study PRJNA350692) | Marine metagenome, whole genome shotgun sequencing project. | isolation source: water | place: Pacific Ocean | collected 2012-04
CGCCGGAATTCGAAACTTGAAATCGAGGTTGGCCTCGGCCCAGACGGCACCCGCCTCCAGCAGGGCGACGTTGGGCTTGATCACAGCCTCGCCCTTCTTCTCGAAGATGAAGGCGATCTGATCGCGTGCCATCTGCAAATCGAAGCTATAAAGCTCGCAGAGCATGCCGAGCACGAACATGTTCTTGCCGCGCGTGGGATCGCGCACCAGCTTCAGGCACTCGTCTTCCATCGGGATTTCGCGGACGTCGTAGCCGTCCGCCACCAGTGCTGCGAGCGTCGTCTGGTAGCTGGCGACGATCTCAGGGTCCGAATCCTCCGCCCATTTGCCTTCCAGCAAAATCGTGCAGCCCGGCTTCAGCTCGCCGGCGCGGACCCGGCCGATCAGGACCTGTTCGTTGAAGGCGACGACCAGATCGGCCTCGTCGCCGCCGTTCGTCACCCACTCGCCACCGACGCGAATGCGGTTACCGCTGGCGCCCTCGATGCTTCGAGCCGGCGGCTGGATTTCCGCCGGAATGATTTCGACGGTCCAGATGCCGTTCCCCATCCGGGCGGCGATGGAGGCGAAGGACTGACCGCATTTCTGCGCACCTTCGCCGGAATCGCTGACGATCTCGACGATGTGCTCGCGCATCGTCGTGACCGGTTTGTCGGCGCTGGCCGATACCTCCTTGTCTCCGCTCGCGACCGCAAGATCCAATTCTTCCACCTTGTCCATGACCTCGTTCCCCGATCCCCGTCCCTCAGCCGACCCTAACGCGGGTGAAATTACGTTCCTCCGGATCGATGCCGAACAGCTTGCCGGCGGCACCCGGGCGCTCGGGCCGGTAGACCGCATCGCTGTCGCGGAGGCCGAGATAGGCCTTCATGGCGCGCGCCGCTTTGCGGCCGGCACCCATCGCCAGGATCACCGTGGCGGCACCGGTGACGATGTCGCCGCCGGCGAAGACCCCCGCCATCGAAGTCGCGAAGTCCTCGCCCGTCTCGATATAGCCCCATTGATTGAGCTTCAGCTTCGAGGTCTGGCCGATGATCGGGTTCGGATTTGTGCCGATGGCATAGACCACCATGTCGCATTCGAACTCGAACTCGCTGCCCTCGACCGGGATCGGCCGGCGGCGGCCCGAATCGTCCGGCTCGCCGAGTTCCATCTTCAGGCAGCGCATGGCCCTAACGTCGCCGTCGCCATCGTCCAGGATCTCCACCGGCGTGGTCAGCCAGTGGAATTCGATGCCCTCTTCCTGGGCGTGATGGATCTCCTCCAGCCGGGCCGGGCTTTCCGCCTCGGTGCGGCGGTAGACGCAGTGCACCGTCTCGGCGCCGAGCCTGAGGCAGACCCGCATCGCATCCATCGCGGTATTGCCGGAGCCGATGATGGCGACCGATTTGCCGAGCCGCATCGGCGTGTCGTTGACCGGAAAGTCGCCGGCCCCCATCAAGTTGCAGCGGGTCAGCAATTCGTTGGCGGAGAGCACGCCGTTCAACGATTCCCCCGGAATGCCCATGAATTTGGGCGAGCCGGCGCCGGTGCCGATGAAGACTGCATCGAAGCCCAGCTCCTCGCGCATCTGCTCGATCGTGAAGAGGCGACCGACCAGCGTGTTGCACTCGATCCGAACGCCGAGCTTGGTCAGATTGCCCATCTCGGCGTCGATCACCTCGTTCGGCAGGCGGAACTCGGGGATGCCGTAGCGCAGGACGCCGCCCGGCTTGTGCAGGGCCTCGAAGACGGTGACCTCGCAGCCGGCCTTGGCCATGTCGGCGGCGCAGGCTATGCCGGCGGGGCCGGAGCCGACGATGCCGATCCGAAAACCGTTCGGTTCGATATAGGGCAGCGCGCTCCATCCCTCTTCGATCGCCAGGTCGCCGAGCCAGCGCTCCAGGCGGCCGATCGCCACCGGCTCCAGCGTCTCGCCGACCGGGCAAACGCCCTCGCACTGGTCCTCCTGCGGGCAAACCCGACCGCAGATCGCCGGTAGCAGATTGGCCTCGCTCATGACGTCGTAGGCGCCGCGATAATCGTTCTCGATCATCTTCTCGATGAAGCCCGGGATGTCGATCTCGACCGGACAGCCCTTGACGCAAGCCGGCTCCGGGCAGAGCAGACAGCGCTCGCATTCGTTCAAGGCCTGGGCTTCCGCGTAACCGAGCGCGACCTCGGCGAAGTTCCGAACCCTGACCTCGGGCTCCTGTACCGGGATCTCGTTGCGCTTCTGTGGGATGGTCCTAATGGTTTTCTTTGCCACGGCTTTACCAGGCTCCAGCTCTGCTAATCGTGTCTCAGCGTGCCGTGATGCACGCTCGGATCGCCGCGCGCCAGACTTCGGTCCGGCTGCCGGATCTCCAACTCCTTCGGCAGCGGCGGCGGGGTTTCGTCCGGCGCTCCCGGTCGGCCCTCGGACCAGCGCTCGAGGGCGATCTGCTCCTCGCCGCGGAACCGCTTCAGCCGGTTCATCAGGTCGTCGAAATCGACCGCATGGCCGTCGAAGTCGGGGCCGTCGACGCAGGCGAATTTCTGCTCGCCGCCGACCAGGACGCGGCAGCCGCCGCACATGCCGGTGCCGTCGACCATGATCGGGTTCAGGCTGACCATGGATCGGATGCCGTGTGGGCGGGTGGTCTCGACCGAGGCTTTCATCATGATCGGCGGGCCGATCGCGACCAGCGCGTCGATGTCGTCGTGCGCCTCGATCGCGAGGGCGATCCCGTCCGTCACCAAACCCTTGATGCCGACCGAGCCGTCGTCGCTGCAGATGATGAACTCGTCGCAATATTGGCGGAACTTGTCCTCCCAGAAGACCAGCTCCTTGTTGCGGAAGCCGATGACGCCGATGACGTAGGCGCCGCTCTCCTTGAAGGTGCGGGCCTGGGGGAAGATCGGCGCGACGCCGAGGCCGCCACCGACGCAGATCACCTTCTTCTCGTCGCCGATATGGCTCGGCTCGCCCAAGGGGCCGACGACGCCATGGAGCCGTCGGCCGACCTGGCAGATCTCTTGCATCTCTCGCGTGGTCTTGCCGGCGGCCTGAATGACCAGGGTGACGGTGCCCTTCTCGCGGTCGAAGTCGGCGATGGTGAGGGGAATACGCTCGCCGTGTTCATGCGCGATGACGATCACGAACTGGCCCGGCTTGGCGGCGCGGGCCATCATCGGGTGGCTGAATTCCAGAAGATAGGTAACGTCCGAGAAATCCTCGCGCGCCACGATCTCGAAGCTGGCGGTCTCGGATACACTCGCCGGGTTCGAGGCGGCCTCGCGCTTGGCGCAGTCTTTCCTCATCGGAACACCACCCGCGCGATCCGTGCGGCTCTCGAAAACCGGTGGCGCGGACGCACCCCGTCACCATGCATGACTTGCATTCCCGTGGCTCCCCAAGCGCTACTCGTCGACCCGAAACGCTTCGGATCAATCACGCACCATGTCGGAACAAAGGGCGATCCGCATTGAGTTGGATCAACTGACGACGCCGCTGTTCTCGTTTCGTTGGCGGCGCGCCGGCGGATCGGTCGTCGGCTATTCCGCCGCCTTCGGTTGGTGGCCGACCGAGTCCCGGTACTTGGCGAGCTCTTCCTCGCCCATGAACTCGGCCTCCCACTCCATCACCTGGTTGAAGCCGGCGAAGGTGTGGAAGTCGCCGATCGGATGGTCGACGAATTCGTCGTTGAAGCGCTTTTCGGCCAGCGGCCCCTCGTCGCGGATCGCCACCGCCAAGTCGTAGACCGCCCGCATCGTGGCGCGAAGCGTGGCGCCGGGCGCGATGGCGATGGCGATGCCGAGTTCTTGCAACTCCTCCCGGGAGAAGCGGGGCGATAGGCCGGTTTGGTTGTAGAGGATCGGACCCTCGACCTCGGCGGCGATCCGTTTCACCTCGCCGACATCGGTCGGTCCCTCGACGAAGGCGATGTCGGCACCGGCCGCGAGATAAGCGTTGGCGCGCTGGATCGCGTCATCCAGGCTGCCGCCATGGGCGCCGCGGGCATCGGTGCGGGCGATCAGCACGAAGTCCGGATCGACTTCCCGGCGGGCATAGTCGGCGGCCCGGTATTTGCCGCAGGCCTCCTCGATTGGGATCACCTGGCGGCCGGCGACATGGCCGCAGCGCTTCGGTGCGACCTGGTCCTCGATGTGAATGGCGGCGACGCCGGTCTGGATATATTCCTTGACCGTGCGGATGACGTTGATGGCATTGCCGTAGCCGGTGTCGGAATCGGCGATCACGGGCACGGCGGCGGCATTCGCTATGTAGCGCGCGTTCAGGTGCATCTCGGTCATCGTCGCCAAGCCGACATCCGGCATGCCCAGCAGCGACAGCGAACTGCCATAGCCGGTCATGTAGATCGCCGGAAAGCCGACGGCGTCGAGGATCTTGGCGCTCAAGGCGTTGTAGCAGCCGGGCACGAAAAGCATCTCGCCCTCGGCCAGAAGCTGGCGCAGCCGGGTGGTCTTCTTCATCGGTTCGATCCTTCCGGATTAATAAAGCCAGTCGTAGGCCTTGGCGTGGCTGCCTTCAAAGGCAGTGATCTGGTCTTCGTATTCCAGCGTCACGGCGATGTCGTCGAGGCCGTTCAGCATGCGGTGCTTGTCGAAGGGGTCGATCTCAAAGGCGTAGCCTTTGCCGTCGGGTCCGGTCATCGTCTGGGCCTCCAGGTCGAAGGCGATCTCGGCTCCCGGCCGATCGTGCAGTTGCTGGCGCAGGCGGTCGCAGTCGTCGCGCGAGAGCCGCACCGGCAGCACCCCGTTCTTCATGCAGTTGTTGTAGTGGATGTCGCCGAAGCTGGGTGCGACGACGGCGCGAATGCCGTTGGCGACCAGGGCCGCGACCGCGTTCTCGCGCGACGAGCCGCAACCCCAGTTGAGGTCGGCGACGATCACCTTGGCGTCTCTGAAGGGCGGCTTGTTGAATATGAACTCCGGTTTTTCGGCGCCCGTGTCGTCGAACCTGAGGTCATGGAAGAGAAAGCTGTCGTAGCCGGCCTGGGTCCGCCGGAAGCGCAGAAAGCGCGCCGGGATGATCTGGTCGGTATCGCAATTGGCGATGTCGATCGGCAGTGCGATCGAGGCGAAGGTGGTGAAGGCTTCCATCTCAGGCATCCCCCATCAGCTGGCGAACGTCGGTGAAGTGGCCGGTGACGGCGGCCGCCGCCGCCATCGCCGGGCCGACCAAATGGGTTCGGCTGCCGGGCCCCTGGCGGCCCCGGAAGTTGCGGTTCGAAGTCGAGGCCGAACGCATCCCCGGCGGCACCAGATCGCCGTTCATGCCGACGCACATGGAGCAGCCGGGCAGCCGCCACTCGAAGCCGGCCTCGGTGAAGATCCGGTCCAGGCCCTCCGCCTCGGCCTGTTTCTTGACCAGGCCCGAGCCCGCCACCACCAGCGTCGGCACCACCGTCTTGCGGCCCTTGGCGACCGCCGCCGCGGCACGCAGGTCCTCGATCCGGGCGTTGGTGCAGGAGCCGATGAAGACCCGGTCGACCGCCACCTCGGTCATCGCCATGCCCGGCTTCAGGTCCATGTAGTCGAGGGCCGCGGCAATCGCCTCGCGGCGCTCCTCGTCGCTCTCACGGGCCGGGTCGGGTACCCGGTCGGTCACCTGGACCGCGTCCTGTGGGCTGTTGCCCCAGGTCACCATCGGCGCGATCGCGTTGCCGTCGAGCGTGACCTCGGTATCGAAGGTGGCGTCGTCGTCGGAGGGCAGGGTGCGCCAGAAGGCCAGCGCCTTTTCCCACCTCTCGCCCGTCGGCGCGAAGGGCCGGCCCTCGACGTAGTGGTACGTCTTCTCATCCGGCGCCACCATGCCGCAGCGCGCGCCGGCCTCGATCGTCATGTTGCAGAGGGTCAGGCGGCCCTCGATGGAAAGCCCCCGGATCGCGCTGCCGGCATACTCGATGGCGTGGCCGACACCGCCGGCGGTGCCGATCTGGCGGATGATGGCGAGGATGACGTCCTTTGCCGTGACCCCGTGTCCGAGTTCGCCGTCGACCGTGATCCGCATCGTTTTGGGCCGCTTCTGCCACAGCGTCTGCGTCGCCAGCACGTGCGTCACCTCGGAGGCGCCGATGCCGAAGGAGACGCAGCCGAGCGCGCCGTGGGTCGAGGTGTGGGAATCGCCGCAGACCATCAGCAGGCCGGGCAGCGTCACCCCCTGTTCCGGACCGACGACATGGGCGACGCCCTGGCGTTCGTCGCCCCAGGGAAAGAGGGTGACGCCGAAATCGGCGCAATTCTTGTCGATCGCGCTGACGATCTCGCGCGACATCGGATCCTGGATCGCCGCGATGGAAGGTTGGTCGGTGGGCGTGTAGTGGTCCGGCGTGGCGAAGGTCTGCCCAGGCCGGCGGACGTCTCGGCCCTGTTCGCGCAAGCTGTAAAAGCCGAAGTAGGAGCCGTCGTGGCACAAGTGCCGGTCGATATAGAGCAACGTCTGGCCGTCGTCGCGGGCGACCACGACATGGCGGTCCCAGATCTTCTCGAACAAGGTCTTCCCGGCCATGAAAGCGCTCCCTTCCCAATTCGCTGATCTCGTCCGCCGCGAGGCGTCGAGTTCGATTTTCGCGAGATGGGGACCCTAACACAAGCGTTGACGGGCCGGGCGCCCGGCCATGCTAGATTTCGCTTGACAGAGAACAAGCAGCCGAGTGCCAGATGAAGTTCAGCAATTTGTTCGAAAACCTGCCAAGCGAGCTTGCGGAGGAGGATTTTAGCGCCTTGACGAGTGGTGGGCGATTTCGTCTGCAACGGATCGTCTCACACGGCCAGTCGACCCCGCCCGGCCAATGGTACGACCAGCGTCAAAGCGAATGGGTGGTCCTGCTGCGAGACGCCGCCGGCATCAGAATTGAGGGTGAGGCCGAGGTGCGGCGCCTCGAGCCCGGCGACTGGATCGAACTACCAGCCGGTCTCCGCCACCGCGTCGAATGGACCGCGCCCGCCGAGCCGACCGTCTGGCTGGCGCTTCATTACGACGACGAAACTTGAATTCGGTCGTTCATCGCCGACCAATACGGTAGCCGGCCTGCGGGAAATGAACGGCAACCTCGCCGACGGCCGGGTCGGTGCGGAGGATGACGATCTCCTGCGCGGTGAAGCGGGCGATCACGCCGTCGACCGCGCCGCCGTCGATCTCGGGCGTGACGGTTACGCTGTCACCCGGTGCGAAGCCGCGGGGATCGGCGAAGTCGCCGGGCGCGACCGCCTCCGGCGTTGCCCGGCGCGCCACCTCGAGGGCTTCCACCGGGCTCGTCTCGTTCGGCTGGCCATGGCCGATCTCCCGCATCCGCGTCTCCCAGTTCGAGAGCCTCGGAAACCGCTCGAGAAACTCGGCACCCTTGGAATAGCGGCCTCGGACGAACCAGACCAGATAGTAACAAAGCGCGTCGGCGAGCCGCACCAAAGGTCCCATCAGGTATTCGCGGTGGTCGTCGAACTGGTTTTCCAGCCAGTCGAATTGTACCGCCAACGCGGCTAGATTGGCGGGCAAGTCCGCTTTTATGGCCTCGGCGTCGAAGTCGGGGCCGAAATAGAGCCTCGCGCGATCGGCGACGAACTCGGGTGGCATCCGATCGACGTTATCGCCGAATACGACGCCGATCGCGGTCGTGAACAAGGGGCCGTCGGTCCACCGGCTGAGGCCCTAGGCCAGGCCCTTGTTGCCGCCGGCGAACAGGGTCGGGTTTGGAAACCGCCGCTCCAGCGCGCGAATGATGGATTGGCTGTCGCAGTAGACGTCGGCGCCGATCTGCATGACCGGGGTCAGGCGAAAGCCGCCGGTCAGCGGCATCAGGTCGGGCTTCGGTGGCAATCGCGGGATCTCCACCGAGGCCCACGTCAAGCCCTTGATGCCGAGAACGACGCGCACCTTCTCGGATACCGGCGATTGCGGGTAGTGATGCAGAATGACCTCTGACATGACCGCTCCTTTGCTGGTGCTCCGCCGCCGCGCCCGCTGCCATTGATGTCTCGACCCAGAATAGGCGAGCGGGTTAATCTTCTGTTTACCAGTCATTGCTCATATACGAGCATCAGGTGTGGCATCCGCCGTCGAAGGTAGTCGAGTGAACGGGTTTTCGCCATGACCAGTTCGAGTTCGCCGTCCGGTTATCGGTTGACCCGAAATTTCGCCCTGGTCGGACTGTTGATCGTCGCCATCGGGGCCACCGCCGCCCTGTTGGTGAATCGCGAGTATTCGTCCAGCCACATCCAGGTGGTCTCGGCGCGAAACAACCAAGCGCTCACCCACGCCTTCGCCAACACGCTCTGGCCCCACTTCGAGCGACTTTCGGTGTCCAAGGTGGGCTTGGCGGTGCAGCCGGGCGACGGCGAATTCGGATACGAAGCATTGCTCGAGGCGGTCGCTCGATTGAGCGCCGGCACCGGGGTTCTAAAGGTCAAGATTTACGATTTGGCGGGCCGCGTGATCTTTTCGACCGCTCGGGCACAGATCGGCGCGGACGACAGCGCCAATCCCCGGTTTCGGCTGGCGAGACGCGGAGAAACGGCCAATGAACTCGAATTTCGCGAGCGTTTCGACGCCTTCGGGGATCTCAAGCACGATCGCTGGGTGCTCTCCAGCTACGTTCCGGTTCGTACCACCGGCCGGCGCGGGCCGATCGAAGGCGTTGCCGAGATCTATAGCGACGTCACCGAAATCCGGACTACCTTAGGGGAAGCCGAGAACGCCCAGGCCATGTTGATAGCGACGGCGTTCCTCTCGGTCTACCTGCTGTTGTTGGTGATGGTCAGCTTTGCCGAAAGGCGGATTCGGCGCCAGCACGAGAAAACCCTCCGATTGACCGAGAGCGTCGCCAAGGCCAACGCGGCCAACCAGGCCAAGTCGGAATTCCTCGCCAATATGAGCCATGAGATCCGCACGCCGATGAACGGCGTCTTGGCGACCACGGACTTGCTACTGAACACGCGTTTGGGCCAGGAGCAACGCGTCTTCGTTCAGACGATCAAGGATTCGGGTGGCGCCCTAATGTCTCTCCTGAACGACATCCTCGATCTTTCCAAGATCGAGGTGGGGCGCCTCGATCTGGAGCATGTCGACTTTCGGTTGGACCAATTGGTCGGGCAGGTCGAGGCCATGTTTCGTCCGCGTGCGCTGGAGCGAGAGATCACCTTCGATCTGAAAGTGGACCCCGGCCTGCCGGCGGCGATGCGCGGCGATCCAGTGCGGATTAGGCAGGTCTTGGTCAATCTCATCGACAATGCGATCAAGTTCACCTCGAAGGGAGTGATCACGGTGAGTGCCGGCGCCGAGACCGGGCCCGACGGCGAGCGGCTGATCCGCTTCACGGTCGTCGACTCGGGCATTGGAATCCCAGAGGAGGTGCAGGCAACCCTTTTCGAGAAATTCACCCAAGCCGACGCCTCGACGACGCGCAAGTTCGGTGGCTCGGGATTGGGGTTGACGATCAGCAAACAAATAACCGAGCTGCTGGGTGGCGAGATCGGTCTCGTCAGTGAACCCGGCAAGGGCTCCACATTCTGGTTTCGGATCCCCTGCGAGGCGGGCGACCCCGCTGCTTGTCAGGGCCCGGCCGACGACGAGATGACGCGCTTGCTGCGGGCGCCCGGCCAACGTCGGGTTCGGCTTCTCGTCGCCGAGGACAATACCGTCAACCAGATGATCATCACCGCCATGCTGGAGGAGGCGGGCCACCAGGTGGACGTGGTCGGAACCGGTGTGGAGGCGGTGACCGCGGTGCTACGGACGCACTACGCCGCCGTCCTGATGGACATCAACATGCCCGAGATGGACGGTCGCGCCGCGACCCGAAGGATCCGAGAAATGGAGCCTAGCGAGGACGGTATTCCGATCATCGCGTTGACCGCCAACGCCATGGCCGGTGACCGCGAGGCCTATCTCGAGGCGGGGATGACCGACTACGTCTCCAAGCCGATCGATCAGGCAGCACTGTTCGCGGCGCTTCGCCGCTCGATCGGGGCCGAGGTGGCACGTCCGGCCGACGACGAATCGCCAGCCCGGAGCAACGCGCCGCCGCCGACCGAGGAAGCCCGGGCCGCGATCGACGCGTTGGTCGAGGCGCTCTGAGCTTGGTCCCGGGGTCGGTTCCCCGATCGCTGCGTTGGCATGCCTATCGAGTAGTGCTATTGCAGATATTCAAAGAGGGGATTGTGAATTCTGCGGGACGTCGTCGATGGCGTCAAAGATAGGTGTTGTGTAATGTAAGCGAGTGACGGTGTCTTCCAGCGCGGTATAGGTGTGGGAATGATAGCGCGATGACGGAGCCCGAAATCAGGGGCGAACTCGCTAACAAAGAGTCGCTGCTGGTGGCGGCCATCGAAGGCGTCTCCGAGCTCTTCGTACTTTGGGATGCGGACGACCGGCTCGTCATATGCAATGCGGGCTTCCGCGAGCTCAACGCGCAGATCATCGAGTTCATTCAGCCGGGCAACACCTTCGAGCAGCACATACGTGCGGTGCTGGCGCATGGCCTGGCTCCCGAAGCTGCTGAAAGAGAGCAGGAATGGCTGGCGGAACGTCTGCGCCGCCACCGGAATCCTGGACCACCGTTCGAAATGCAGCGTCAGGACGGCCGCTGGCTGCTGGTCCACGAGCAGCGCTTGCCCGATGGGGGCATTGCCACGATCGGCACCGACATTTCCGAGCGCAAGCGGGTGGAAGAGCAACTGAAGCTCCGTGAGCGGCAGCTCTCCGAGGCTCAGCGCATTGGTCGCATCGGCCATTGGACTTGGGATCGCGACCAGGATCTCTTCGAAGCCTCCGAGGCGCTCTGCCGCATCTACGGATTGCCGGCGGATACCCCGCTGACTTTCCGGGCGATCACCGATGCCATTCACGAAGACGACCGGGACTGGGCCGAGCGGAACCGCGATGCGGCGGTGGCGGAACGGCGCGGCTACGATTTCTCCTTCCGTATTCGCCGCCTCGACGGCGAAGTCAGATACGTCGAGGGCAGAACCAGTCCCAGGCTGAACGACGCCGACGAGATCGTCGGGTTTTTCGGCGTCACGCAAGACGTGACCGAACGGAGATGGGCGGAGAACGCGTTGCGGCAGCGGACGAAGTCGCTGGAACTGCTTCAGACGGTCGCCTCCGCCGCCAACGAGGCATCGAGCGTCGAAACGGCGATCCAGATCTGTATCGACGAGGTTTGTGCCTATACCGGTTGGCCCGTGGGACACGCCTATATTCGTGCCAGCGACGGCGACGCGCTACTGCCGATGGATATATGGCATCTTGCTGATCCGGACCGCTTCGACGGTTTTCGCCAGGCGACGCGTGAGATCCGGTTGGTGCGAGGCATTGGCCTGCCGGGTCGAATTCTCGACAGCGGGCAGCCGACCTGGGTCGTCGATGTTCAAGCCGATTCCAACTTTCCACGTGCGCGGGCGGCGGCGGATATCGGCGTGCGTGCCGCTTTCGGCTTTCCGGTTCTGAGCGGCCGCGATGTGGTCGCGGTCTTGGAGTTCTTTTCTGGCGACGTGGCCGAGCCGGATCAACCGCTTCTCGAGATCATGGCCCAGGTCGGCATTCAGCTCGGCCGCGTCATCGAGCGAACCGAGGCGGCCGAGGCCCTGCTGGAGGAGCGGGCCCGGCTCGAGACCATTTTGGATCTGGCGCCCGACGCCATCATCGTCGTCGATGGAGAACGGCGAATTCGCCGTTACAGCCAGGGCGCGGCGGATATCTTCGGCTACGCGACCGAGGAAGCGCTCGACCAACCGCTCGAATTCTTGCTGCCGGCGCGTTTTCGCGACGCGCATGGCGGCCAGGTGAGCGATTTTGCCGAAAGCCCGAATTCGAGCCGTCGAATGGGCCAGCGCAGCGAGGTCGTCGGTCTCCGACGGGACGGCTCCGAGTTTCCCGCTGAGGCCGCGATCGCCAAAATTCCACTCGCCCGAGAAACCCTTTTCGTCGTGGTGCTGAGGGATATCTCGGCGCGCAAGCAGCGCGAGGAGCAGCTCCGCCAGTCCCAGAAAATGGAGGCCATCGGCCAGCTTACCGGCGGCATCGCACACGACTTCAACAACCTCTTGGCCATCATTCAGGGCAGCATCGCCATTCTCGACCGCAAGCTCGAGGACGGCAGCGAGCACAAGGCCTTGACCCAGCCCGCCTTGCGGACGGCCAAGCGGGGCGCCTCGTTGACCAAGCGTCTGTTGGCGTTCTCGCGCGATCAAAGTCTCGATGTCGGATCGGTCGACGTGGCCGAGCTGATCGACGGCCTCGGCGAGATGCTGGCGCGTAGTCTCGGCGAGGATATCGCGGTCGAGACCGTGGTCGGCGCCGAGCTCTGGGCTTGCAAGGCCGATGGCGGAGAGCTGGAGCAGGCGATCGTCAATCTGGCCAACAACGGCCGCGACGCCATGCCGGAAGGCGGCAGATTGACGATTCGTGTCCAAAACCTGTCCATGCAGGCGGACGATGTGGCGCGGCCCGTGGAAGTGGTGCCCGGCGACTATGTTGTGATCGAAGTGGCGGACACCGGGTACGGCGTCTCGGACGAGGTCAAGTCGCGGATCTTCGAGCCGTTCTTCACCACCAAGGAAGTGGGCCGGGGTACGGGGTTGGGGCTGTCGATGGTCTATGGCTTCGTGCGCCAATCGGGTGGCCATGTCGGCGTCGAGTCCGAGGCCGGGCTCGGCACCACCTTTCAGCTCTATTTGCCCCGCCTCGCCGCCGCTTCCGGTGAGGCGGAGGGGGAGGAGGACGGTTCCGGTCAGGTGCTGGGAGAGTCGGTGCTGGTCGTCGAGGACGACGACGACCTGAGAGCGATGACCCGGATGCTGCTCGAGGATCTCGGCTACCGGGTCTTCGAGGCGGAGAGCGGTCCCAAGGCGCTGGCGGTCATGCAGTCCAGCGGCCCGATCGATTTGTTGTTGACCGATATCGTTTTGCCTGGCGGCATGAGCGGGCTGGAGATCGCCAAACAGGGGCGCCGCGCGATGCCCTTTCTCAAGGTCGTCTTCATGTCTGGCTATGGCGACGACGCTATCACCCGCCCGGAAGTGCTGGACGACGACGTGCCGATGCTGCGCAAGCCGTTCGATCCCGACGACTTGGGAGGCTGCCTCAGGGCGGTTCTGGATGGCGGCTGAGGCCGGGCCGAAGGTATCGACGCCTGCCCCCGTCAAGCCTGCCCCGTGAAGTGGGCCACGACCTCGGCCCAGCGCGAGGACAGCATCTTCGGCTCGAGCGCGGTTGCCATCCGGGCGGCGGCGCCCAACTCCGGGTAGACGGGCCGGGTGATCTCGTCGATCTTGGCTAGGATCTCATCCTTCGTGAACGGCCGGTCCGGGCAGCCCCTGGCGCTCAAACACTCCGCTTCGTGTTCCGTGCCGTCGTCGAGGGTCCAGCGGACCCGCGCCGGGCGGTCGTTGGGCGGTGCCGGCACCGGCTCGAAGGCCATGATCTCGACCCGCCGACGCAGCGCGTCGATAGCGGGATCGTCCAGCATATCGGCGGCGAAGGCCTCCCGGCCGGCGTGACCGAGAATGGCTGTCGCGGCGGCGGCGTGTGGCAGGGAGAACTTGGCGGCGAGCGTCGTCGTCGGCCGGCCGTTGTCGAGCGCTCTGGCCCGCTCGTGGGTCTCGACGGTGATGCGCTGGATCCGCTCCGCCGAAGTCGTGCCGTCGAGGCGCCGTAAGAGGTCCTGTGTCGCCTCCACGGTGCTGTGCGCGTATTGGCAACAAGCGTGCAGCTTCTGGAAATTGTTGCTGATCGCCCAGTCGGTGCCGAGCTCTCGGGTCATCTCCCCGGCGGCGCAGTCGGCGCCGAAGCCGGAGACGAAGACGTCGTAGGGCGACTGCGCCAAGCCGGCGATCCCAAACTCGGCCCAGTCGGCCGCGCGCATGCCGCTCCAGGCGCCGACGGCCGGCCAGACGTTGCGCACCAAGGCGCCGGCCACGGCGTGATTGAACGGTCCCGGCGCCACCAGGGTCGCGGCGCTGGTTACGCTGGCTTGAAACAGCTCCACCGATGCGCTGCGGGCCAGGGCCAGAGCGGCCGCCGCGCCGATCGCTGAAAAACAAGCATGGGGATGCAGCGCCCGGGTCGTGCCTGGAAAGGCGCGCGCGAACCGAGTCGTGACTTCGTAAGCAACGACGAGGCAACGCAGTACGTCTTCGGTCGTCAGGTCCGTGGCCTCCGCTTCCGCCAATAGTGCCGGCAGGGTGTAGAGGCCGGCGTGGCACGTGGTCAGGCGATAGCCTTCGTCGAGTTCGCACCAGCATCCGGCCGCGGCATTGGCGACGGCCGCCGAGTAGCGGTCGGCGCGCTCCCGCCGGCCACCAAATATCGTCGCTTCGGCCGAGCCGGCGCTCTGCAGCAATCGCGTCGACAGTCGTGCCAGTTCCAGCTCGTCCCGGGCCGCGACCATGGCGGCGATGTCGTCGAAGAGGACGAGGGCGGCGTCGGCGAGCACCGTGCCGGGCACCGCGTCGAGGGCGTGGCTCGCCGCCCAGCCGGCCAATTCGCCGACGGCACGGCCGATCCCGTCGCGGTCGGCCGCGGCATTCTTCGAAGGCTTCGCATCCGAGTTCATCGTGGTCCTCCCGTTCAGGCGTCGCTTGAACACTATATGAGCTTCCGAGCCCTCGATCAGCAGGCCAAGACCGACTACACTATGGACGAAGCTCGACGTGGCCTGGGCGCGCCGACCCTGGTCATGCAAAACGGGGAAATCTTGCCGGAAGACGGCGAGTTGAAGGCACAAAAGGGACGGGACCAGTTTCTCGAAGCCAATTTCATGAAAACCGATTAGGAGTGAGTACCATGGCGAAACGGGAAATCAAGGTTGCCGCGCTGCAGGAAAAGGCGATGCCGCGCGCCAGCGTTCAGGATAAGCTGGAACGGACCCTGAAGCTGATCGAGCAGGCGTCCCAAGAGGGCTGTCAAATCATCCTTCCAGGCGAGCTTTGCACCTCCGACTACGATCGTTTCTACGTCAAGGAGACGGCCTTGTTCGAGGAGGCCGAGCCTGTTCCCGGACCGAGCACCGAAGCGGTCGGCGAGCTGACGAAGAAATACGGCAACTACGTCATCTTTCCGATGTTCGAAAAGGCGGCGCCCGGCATTTACTACAATGCGGCGCCGGTGATCGGCCCGGAAGGAACCGTGATCGGCAACTACAGAAAGACCCATGTCGCCGGCGTCCAGGTTCTGGAGAAGCTCTATTTCCGGGCCGGCCAGGACTTCCGCGTCTGGGACACCGAGTTCGAGCCCCGGGCCAAGTTCTCCACGATCATCTGCCACGACCGGCGCTACCCGGAGACCTCGCGGATCGTCGCCATGCTGGGCGCCGAGATCATGTTTTGTCCGACCGCGGCGCCTGGCTATGCCGGCGGCGTTCACTGGGGTCTGGTCAATACCGCGCGTGCTGTCGACACCGGAATGTTCTGCATCTACTCGAACCGTGTCGGACCGGAGGGCGAAAAGAACTACTTCGGCGAAAGCATGATCGTCAGCCCACACGGAGAGGTGATCGCCAATGGCTTGGACGAGGAGAACGCCATCGTCTCCGCCGTCCTCGATCTTGACGAGGTCGATCAGGCGCGGATCGCGGTGCCCACCCTCCGCGACATGCGCCACGACTTCTATATGAAGTACTACAGCAACCCCGGATACGACAGCATGCTGTAACCGGCACGACTCAATCGTCGCCTGGCCCGACCCCCGCCGGCGCCAAGGCGTCCAGGCCCAGGGCCGACAGCGTCGCCGGCGTCGGTCGGCCGCTCTCCCGGTCCCAGCCGTGTTGGTCGTAGTAGTCGTCGAGCAGGCTGGACCAGGCGGCCCGGTCTAGTCGCTCGCCCGCTTGCGTACCGCTCGCCGGTTCCTCGAAAAAACGTGCCGGTGGGTAGTCGTCGGCCCGGCTGAAGTCGGCGTGCTTGATGTTGACCAGCTTCTGCAGGGTATGGATGCGCTCGCCGGCGGCCATGAAGTCCTCGAGGCTCAAGTCGCGGCCGGTGCCGAGGTTGTAGAGCGTCAGATATTGCTCGGGCGCCAATTGCTGAGGCCCCATCCAATTGCTAGAGAAGAAGCAGACGCCGAGGCCTTCCAGGATGGCGTGGAAGCGCTGGTAGTAAGCGATCAGCGAGGCCTTGCCTTCGTATGTGCCGGGCTCCGCCGCGGTGGACACGCTGAAAAGCTTCTCCGACTGCGCCGGCGACATCTCCATGCGCTCGGTCAGGGGCGCGCCCTGGGTGTGGGTGCCGGCGCGCTCGGCGACGGCGACGCCCAACGCCCAACCCTTGAAGGGGCGCAGTTCCTCGGCCAGTTCCTGCCCTTTGACGTGGATGGCGAAGCGCTCGGAACCACGGCCGATCGCCGCGGCCGCATCCCGGCTGCCCTTGCCCAGCAGGCGGGCGAAATCATCTTCCTGCCGGGCCAGTCGCTCGATCAGGGTGATCAGAGCCGCGGCATCGCCCCATTCGAGCTTGAGCCCGCCGGTGTCGGCCTCGCCGAGGATGCCGCGCTCGAAGCATTCGATGGCCCAGGCGATAACGCCGGAGGTGCTGCTGACGTCCATGCCGAATTCAGTGCAGAGCTGGCTCGCCTTCAGCACCGCCGGCAGGCTGTCGATGTCGAGTTTGGCGCCGAAGTCCCAGATATTCTGACACTCGACCTTCTCGCCCTCGGTGCCCTTGTAGGGGCCTTGGCGGATTTCCAGGTACTGGCTGCAGGGCGTCGGACAGGCGAAGCAACCGAAATTGCGGCGGATATGGTCTCGTTCCAGGACTTCGGCATGCAAATTGGCCGCCCGGGCCGCTTCCATCTGGGTGCGTTGGAAGTTGCGTACCGGAACAGCACCTTGCGCGTTCCACTTCTCGAAGGAGACCGGGCTGCCGAAGCGGCGCAGTTTTCGCGCGGTCTTGGTCTTGGCGTCGATCTTGGACATCTCCAGCGCCGCCTCGACGAAGCCTTCCGGATCCGCCACCCGAATTTCGCCGCTGCCGCGTACGGCGATCGCCTTCAGATTCTTGGCGCCCATCACCGCGCCCAACCCGGAGCGGGCGGCGGCACGGCTGCGGCTGACGATGACACCGGCCATCTTCAGCCGGTTCTCGCCGGCGGGCCCGATCGCCAGTACCTCGAGCCGCGGATCGTCGTGCTTCCGCTGCAGCCGGTCGACGGTCTCGCCGGTCGTCTTGCCCCAGAGGAAGCCCGCGTCCTCGATCGAGACATGGCCGTCGTCGATCAGAAGGTAGACCGGCTTTGCCGCCCGGCCCGTGACCATGACGTTGTCGAAGCCTGCATATTTCAGCTCCGGCGTAAAGAAGCCGCCGGCGCTGGTGGAGGCGAAGCCGCCGTTGTAGGGGTTGAGCGAGTTGATCGAGAGCCGGCTCGCCGTCGGCGCGATGGTGCCGACCAGGGCGCCGGCGCCGAAGGCCAGGACGCAGTCTGGATCGAAGGGGGCGACGCCCGCATCCATGCTCTGCAGCATCCGCAGCACGCTGATGCCGAGCCCGCCCAGCACGCTTTCGGTGTAGGGCGCGGTCGGTTCGGTTCGGATCGCGCGGCTGTCGAGATCGACCCAGAGAATTTCGCCGCCGAGGCAATAGTTCTCAGACATGCGCCGCCTCCTTCTTACGCTGCACGGCGCCGACCGGGCACCACTTGACGCAAAGCGGCAAGACTTCGCCGCTACAGCCGTCGCAGGCGACCCGACCGTCCTCGCCGGGCCCGGCGATGCTCAGATCGACCTCACCCCGGGCGGCGTTCTTCAGTGCCCGGATGCTGGCGCCGGCGCGGCCGAAGGCGCTGGTGTGATGGAAGCTGCAGATCAGCTCGCAGATGCCGCAGGCGGTGCATCTCGGCTCGACAAGAGTGATCCGGTGCATGGCCAATTCATTCTCCCGCCACCTAGGGGTGACACTCGGGGCGATCGGGGGTCACGGTCCAAGCGGTCGCGGGAGGTCGGCGAGGTGGCCATCCGCCGTTCGGACGGCACGGAAGAACGCCTCGCCGGTTCCACCGACGCTCGGCCGTTTCCCCAAAATCCCCACTTGTCGGCCCTTCCGGCGAGGCCTCACGGCATCGCCCGTGCCGGATCGCGCCATGCCCCGAGCCGGTTCAGACACGGCCGACGCCTCTTCGAGCGAAAGTGTCGCACGAATCCGCTCATGGCGGAAACGTCATCGGCCGCCCGTTGGCGCCTCTGTGCGTGGAAAATGAGAGCTTGGCGCCGCCACCAGCCAACGCCGCATCATACAACGTACTGAGATCATGGGCATCGAGCCCGTCGGCCAGCACCTCAACCCTTCCGCCGCTCGCGCCGCAGGATGTAGAGACCGCTCGCCACCACCAGCGTCGCGCCCGAGACGACCCAGGGGTCCGGCACGTCGGCGAAGACGAGGAAGCCCAAGATCGCACCCCAGACCAGCGACAGGTACTTGAAGGGCGAGATCGCCGAGGCCTCCGCACAAGCCAGTGCCATTATCGAGAAAAGGTGCGCCGAGGCCCACATCACGCCGATCACGAGAAAGAGCGCCAGGTCTGCGAGCGCTGGCGGCGCGAAACCGCGTGGCATGTCGAAGAGGCCGATCGAGGTCGAGAGCACGGTCGAATAAAACAGGATCGAAACCGCGGGATCGGTGGCGCCGAGACGCCGGGTGACGATGTCGCGAAAGGCCGAGGAGCAGGCCGCCGCCAAAGGTGCCAGCATGGCGATACCGATGCCGGCGCCGGTCGGGCGCACGATCAACAGCATGCCGATGAAACCGACGCCGACCGCCGACCAGCGCCTGGCGCCGACCCGCTCGCCCAGCATCGGCACCGCCAGCGCGGTCAGCAGAATCGGGCTGAAGAAGACGATCGCCAAGGCATCCGCCAGCGGCAGATAGCGAAACGAGACCACGATCATCAAAGAGGTCAGTGCCGCCAGTACCGAGCGCGAGGCGAGCGCGCCCGGCCGGGCCGAGCGCAGCGTCGACACGCCGCCCGAGCGCCAGATCAGCACGCTCATCGGCAGCAAGCAGAGCAGGCCGCGCCAGAACATGATCTCGCCGGTGGCGTAGTCGGCCGTCAGCCATTTGACGACGGCGTCCTGGCTGGTCAGCAACAGGCCGCTCAGGACCATGAAGGCGAGGCCCTTTTGCGACGCGGACAGACTGTTCCCGAACGACATCGGCGCTGGGTTGGCCGTGGAAGCCTATTCGCCGGTGAAGCGGGGCTTGCGCTTCTCCAGGAAGGCGTTCACGGCCTCGGCGTGGTCCTTGGTCTTGAAGGTGATCCACTCGTAGGCGAGCGACGCGTCCATGATCGAGTGCGCCAGCTGCTTCAGGCCGATATTGGTCGAGACCTTGGTCCAGCGGATCGCCTTCTGCGGCCCCGCCGCCAGCTCCTCCGCGAAGTCGTAGACCGCCTCCTCCAGCGCTTCGGGCGCCACCGCGTGGTTGACTAGGCCGAGCCCTGCTGCCTCCTCGCCGGTCATGGCCTTGCCGGTCATCAGATATTCCTTGGCCCGGGCATAGCCGATCAGTTGCGGCCAGATCACCGCCCCGCCATCACCGGCGACGACGCCGATGCCGACATGCGGGTCGGCGATCCGGGCCTTGGTCGACATGAAGATGACGTCCGAGAACAGCGCGATGGTGGCGCCGAGGCCCATGGCGTGACCGTTGACGTTGGCGATGATCGGCTTTTCCAGGTCCAACAGCGAGAAGACGATCCGCTTCGCGTCGGTCAGCAACAGGCGCATCTCGTCTTCCTCATAGGCCTGTTTCATCTGGTTCAGGTCGCCGCCGGCCGAGAAAGCCTTGCCGGCGCCGGTCAGGACGATGACGTCGGCTTCGTCGTCGGCTTGCACATCGGTGAAGATCCGCGCCAGCTCCTCGTGCAGCCGATCGTCGATGGCGTTCATGGGTGGGTTGTTCAGGGTCAGCGTCAGGATCCGGCCGCGACGCGTCGCCTCGATGCATCGATAGGTATCGTAGTTCATTCGCGCCTCCTCGCTCTCGCCCTTATCCACTAGCATCCGGGCTCGGAGCCGGCAATGACTTGGCGTCGGCGGCGAATTCCCTATGCTGGGCCGGCAGGATAGAACGGCATGGCGAAGGCGGATATCCGAGAATGGCGCTTCTGATCACCGGCGGCATGGGACATGTCGGCCTGGAACTGGTCGGCCAGGCGCTCGCCGTCGGCGAAACAGTGGTGGCGCAGTACCGCAACACCTTCGCCGAGGCCGAGGCGGCGGCATTCGGCGACGGCGTTTCCTGGGTCCGCTGCGATCTGGCCGATTCCTTCGAGGTCGCCGACCTGGTCGGCCGGCACGGCATCGATGGTTGCATCCACACCGCCGCGGTACCGAACGATCGCTATGCCCGGCCCGATCCGAGGGCCGCCTTTCATTCCAACGTGACCGCGAGCGAGAACCTGCTCGAGCTGGCCCGGCGCAATGGCTGGCGGCGGATGCTCTATGTCAGCACCGGCTCGGTGTTCCAGCGCCTGACCGATTTCCGAAGCCCGGTTCTGGAGGATGCCCGGACCTCGGCCTATACCGTTTATGGCAGCACCAAACGATGTGGCGAACTGCTGACCACGATGCACCGCGAGGAATATGGCCTTTCGGCCGCCAGTGTCCGGATCTCCTGGGTCTACGGCCCGCCGATGGTGCCGCCGGTGCGGGATTTCCCGCGCGGCCCGGTCCCGGCCTTGCTGCGCGAGGCGCTGGCGGGCGAGGCGGTGCGGGAGACGACGGGCGGCGACTTCGCGGCCTCCTTCACCTATGTCGCCGACGTCGCGGCCGGCCTCTTGGCGGCCTACCGGGCGGAGACTTTGGTGCACGATATCTATCATCTCGGTTCCGGCGAGAATTACGACACCTTCCGCGTCGCCGAGGCGGTGCGGGCGGCGGTTCCGGGAGCGGAGATCGAGGTCGGGCCGGGAACCGAGCCCTGGACCACCTACAACACCATGCGCGGGCCGCTGGCCGGGAGCCGGCTGCTGGACGATACCGGCTTCCAGCCGGCGCACAGCCTGGAGGCCGGCATCCAAGCCTTCGCCGACTGGATGCGGGCCCATCCCGAAAGCTACGCCGCCGCCTGAGGGAGGGGGAGGAGATGACCCTGCTGCACACGGCGCACTTGCAAGTGCGCGAGGACGTGGTCGATGCCTTCAAGGCACGGCTCGAACGCCATGCCCGAACAAGCGTCGAGGACGAGCCCGGTTGCCATCGTTTCGATGCGCATCAGGAACGAGGCGATCCGACGCTCTTTTTCCTGATCGAGGTCTACGCCGACGAGGCGGCACTGGAGACACACCGCCAATCACCCCACTACAAGGCCTTCCGCGAGGATGTCGCGGATTGGATCCGGGACCGGAAATGGTGGTTTTGGGACCGCTTGGACGGCGTCTGACGCGCCCCTGACGCGGTTGCCATCGTCGCGGCCATCGGTCAGCATGTGCGCCTGCTGGGGAAAAGGGGACGATCCGGGTCCATGGCTATGCGGTCACCAGAGGATCGCCTGACGGTTTCCGTTCGCGATCTGCAAGTGGAACTGGCGGTCGGCGTCCGCGACTGGGAGCGAGTGCCCGGCAAGACGCAGCTGGTCCTGATCGACATTGATCTGGAACGGGCCTGTCCGGCCGAGCCGCCCGGGGGAATCGAGGAGACGATCGACTACGGCGCCGTGGTCCGCTACGTGCGCGAGGATTTGGCCGGGCGCGGGCACACCGATCTGCTGGAGACGTTGGCGCACGACATCGCCGACTTCTGTCTCGGGAGCTTCCCGGTCGAGCGTTGCCGGGTCCGGCTTTCCAAGCCACACGTATATAACGGCTTGGCGACGCCGTCGGTCGAGATCGTACGCCATCGTGCCTCCGAAGACACCGGCGGCGGGCGATGAGGCCACGCTGGGCCCTCGTCACCGGTGCCGGGCGGCGGCTCGGCGCGGCGATCGCCGAGCGGCTGGCCACCGACGGCTGGAACCTGTTGCTGCATGCGAACCAGTCGCACCAGGAAGCCGGCCGGCTGGCCGCCGCGCTGGCCGACGCGCACGGCGTCGAGACGGCGGTCGAGAGGCACGATCTGGCGGATCTCGACGGCCTCGAGGGTTTCGTCGATCGTTGTACCCGGGTCGCGGCCGGGGTCGATCTGCTGGTCAACAACGCCTCGATCTTTCCCTTCGACGACATCGAGACGGTCACCGGGGCGGAGTTGATGCGCTGCTACCGGATCAATACGGCCGCGCCGGTGCTGCTTTGTCGCTACTATGCCGAACGGCTCCGGCCCAAGAGCGGCGGTGCCGTGGTCAATCTGGTCGACACCAAGGTGGCGCGGCCGGACGGCCACTTCCTCTCCTACGAGCTGTCGAAAGGTGCCCTTGCCCAGGCCACCCGGGGGCTGGCCCGCGGGCTCGCGCCCGAGGTCAGGGTAAACGCCGTGGCGCCGGGCCTGGTGCTGCCGAGCGGTAGCCAGACGGAAGCCGATTTCGAGCGGATCCACGCCCGCACTCCGCTCGCCCGCGGCGTCAAACCGGAGGAGATCGCGGACGCGGTGCTCTACCTGGCGACGGCGCTGACGGTTACCGGACAGATCGTCGCGGTCGATGCCGGGCAGGGGCTCGCGGGTGAGGATTCCGACTTCTACGGCGGCATGACCTGAGGCGTCGCTTGTCGCGGGATACCTGCATTCAAGTTCTAGCCTCGGCGGTCGCACCCTTCGGTACCGGGCCGACCGGCGGCGTCAGCCGCTATGCGCTGGCGCTTTGCCGGGCGGTGCAACGTCTCGGGCTCGGGCCACGGCTCTTCGTGCCGGCACCGCTCGCCGACTCCCCCTTTCCGGCATATATCGAGGTTCGGGTGGTCTCGGGCAATTACCAGCCGAGCGGCACGGCGGCGGACGGCGCGCACTGGCCGGCGGTCGCCGACGGCGTCTTGGCCCTGATGCTGCACGCAGCGGCCGAAGCGGCCAAGCGTGACGAGGTGGTGGCGACCATCAATCTCAACCATGACTGGCTGCCCTATTGGTTGGGGCCGCTCTTCCCGGGGCGCCTCCTTCACGTGGCCAACCTCACGGCGGCCGCTCCGGCGACCGCCGCCGCGATATTGGCCGAGCATGCGCGGGCGCCGGGCGCCGTTGCCTGTCTCGGCGAGACCCACCGCGAGTTGCTCGGCCTCGCCGGAGCGCCGATCCTGGCCTGCGATCTCGATCCCGGCGAGTGGCCGGTCGGGGACGGAGAGGGCGGCTACGTCGCCTTTTGTGGCCGTCTGGCGCCAGAGAAAGGGGTATTGGCAGCGGCTCGGGCGGCAGAGGCCGCCGGGCAGCCGCTTCGGATCGCCGGCGCGCCGGACGACCCCGCCTGGTGGCGCCAGGCCTGGCCTGGAATCGAGGCGACGGGCGCGGTCGAGGTGGGCTTCCTCGCCGGTGCGGCGCTGGCGCGCTTCCTGGGCCAGGCCCGCTGTCTGGTGATGGCCCAGACCTGGCGCGAGGCCTTCGGCATCGTCATGGCCGAGGCGATGATGTGCGCGACGCCGATCGCCGCCGTGCCGCTGGGCGCCAACCTGGAAATGGTCGAGGAGGGCGTCACCGGCGCGCTTGCCGAGGACGCCTCGCCGGCGGCGCTGGCGGCGGCGATCGGGCGGACCCTGACCCTCGACCGCGGCCGGGTCCGCGAAGCGGCCGAGGCCCGCTTCGCCGTGCCGGCGATGGCGGTGGCGCTGGAGCGCTGGCTGGACCCGAGCTGAACCAGAACCCCTCGCGTTTGCCAAGGCGCGCTCCGTCCCGCCATAGTTGGCGGGCAATCAGCGTGGAGAGACGACATGGACGACGGCGGACTTCGGACATTACTCGACCGGGCGCGGATTTCGGACGTGGTGCATCGCTATGCCACCGCCATCGACCGGCGCGATTGGGCGCTGTTGGAAACTTGTTTCACGGCCGAAATGGTCGCGGATTTTCGCACCTTCGGGGTCCGCGAGGTCTTTCAGGGGCCGGCCAGCGAATGGGTGCGCCAGGTCCGTTCCACCATCGACGGCTGCGACGCGACCCAGCATCTGAGCGGCAATCACGTCCACGAGATCGCCGGCGACCAGGCGACCTGCGTCTCCTACCTGCGGGCCGAGCATTTTCTGATCAACGACCGGGGCGACGACAGCTATACGATCGGCGGCTACTATACCAACGAGCTGGTGCGCGAGGGCGAGGCGTGGAAGATCAGGAAATACACGCTCACCGTGACCTGGAGCCGGGGCAACCGTCACATTCTGTCGATCGCGACCCGCCGCGCGTCCGGGAAGGCGGTCTGAGATGGGCAAGCGTTTCGACCTCGATGAAGTCCGCGCCCTGGCCTCGGAAATCTTGGTCGCCAATGGTGCCGCCCAAGAGAATGCCGCCGCCGTCGCCGAGGTGATGACCTTGGCCGAGCGCGACGGCTGCCCCAGTCATGGCCTCTTCCGTCTGCCGGGCTACGTCGCCTCGCTTCGCAGCGGCCGCGCCGATGGTGGCGCGGTGCCGGTGGTCGAGGACCGGGCGCCCAGCATCGTCGCGGTCGATGCCCGAAACGGCTTCGCGCCGCCGGCGCTGCTGGCGGGGCGCGGCCCGCTGATCGAAAAGGCCCGGGCCCAAGGGGTGGCGTTCTTGGGCATTCGCAACTCGCTTCACTTCGCCGCCCTCTGGCCCGATGTCGAGCCGCTGGCGGAGGCCGGCCTGGTCGCCATCGCCATGGTCGATTCGCAAAGCTTCCTGCCACCCTGGGGCGGCGCCCGGGCGCTTTACGGCACCAACCCGGTCGCTTTCGCCTGCCCACGGGCCGAGGGCCCGCCGATGGTTTGGGATCAGGCTTCCTCCGCTCTGGCGCGGGGCGAAATCATGATCGCGGCGCGCGACGGCCACGAGGTCCCGGCGGGCGCCGGCCGCGACGCGGACGGCGCGCCGACCACCGATCCGAAGGCGATCCTGGAGGGCGGCACCCAGCTTCCCTTCGGCGGCTACAAGGGGGCCTCGATCGCGCTGATGGTGGAATTGTTGGCCGCCGGTCTGACCGGTGGCAATTTCGGCTTCGAATCGACCGCCGAGCACAACGCGGACGGCGGCCCCTCCAATGCCGGCGAATGCATCATCGCCATCGATCCCGCGAAGACCTCGGGCGAGGACTTCCTGGGCCGTGTCGAGGGCCTGTTCCAGCGCATTCTGGGCGACGGCGAGGCACGTCTGCCGGGCGACCGCCGCCACGCCAACCGGGCCCGCGCCAACCGCGAGGGCATCGAGGTGCCGGATGCCCTGTACGACAAGATCACCGCGCTTCGGCAAGGTTGAGCGAAGGAAACATCCGATTTCCGTCACGGCCGGATCGGCGCTACACTGTCTCGATCCGACGAGAGCAAAGCGAAGAGGGCCGAACCCATGTCGATCGCCGCCACCGAGTTGAACGACGTACCGATCTTCGCCGATCCGCGCGACTTGCGCCGTGCCGCCCGCAGCGGCGGCTACGACGCCTATACGATCGGCCAAGTGCCGGGCTATGTGCACACCAACCTCTGCATCGTGCCGGAGGCCTATGCCTTCGAGTTCCTGAGCTTCTGCCAGCGCAATCCGAAGCCCTGCCCGTTGCTGGGCATGTCGGCGCCGGGCGACCCCCGGCTCCCGGGTCTGGCCGAGGATCTGGACGTCCGCACCGACGTGCCGCAATACCGCGTCTTCCGCGACGGCGAAATGGTCGAGGACGTCACCGACATCACCGATCTCTGGCAGGACGATTTTGTCGCTTTCGCGATGGGCTGCTCGCTGTCGTTCGAGGAACCGCTGATCGAGGCCGGCTTGCCGCTGCGCCATTTCGATGCCCGCGCCGACGTGCCGATCTACCTCACCGACATCGACTGCGAACCCGCCGGCCGTTTCGCCGGCAAGATGGTGGTCTCGATGCGGCCCTTCAAGCCAGTCGACGCGATTCGCGCCATCCAGATCACCAGCCGGCTGCCGAACGTACACGGCGCGCCGATCCATTTCGGCCTGCCGGAGGCGATCGGCATCGACGATGTCGGGGTCTCCTGGCAGTGCGGCACGCCGGACATCCGCGAGGGCGAGGTGCCGGTTTTCTGGGCCTGCGGGGTGACGCCGCAGGTGGCGGTGGAGGCCGCGAAGCCGCCGATCTGCATCACGCACAGGCCCTCGCACATGCTGGTCACCGACCGGAAGAACGCCGAGTTGTCGATCCTTTAGCGGCAACCGGTCGGGCGCTTGCCCGTGTTACACTGCCGGGTGATCGAATCGGGTTCGGCTGGCCGGGTCCTTGGTTTCGAGACGGCGGCCGTCCCCGACAGCAACCTGGGGGGATTGTCATGGCGGAGCAAGTTGATTTATCCGGCGACGGTGCCGGCATGATGGGCTCGTCTCTCGGTCTCTTGAACTTTCTGATCTGGCTGCTCTACGCGGTCGGTTTCATCGCGTCGAACCTGCAAGCGACACCCGGCAAGTTGCTGGTCGGAGTCAAGGTCACCGACGAAGCCGGCGGGCGGGTCAGTGTCCTGCGGGCACTGGGGCGCGAATTGTCGAAGATCATCTCCGCCCTGATTCTGATGATCGGCTATATCATGGTCGCCTTCACCGACCGCAAGCGCGGCCTGCACGACATGATCGCCGGCACCCAGGTGATATATCGGCGTTAGCCTGGTCGTCGGAAGGCGGCGTCGCGCCCGGGGCGGCATTGGTGTTCGCCGGCGGGATATGGTTCACTTTCACTGCTCGGCCGGCCGTGCCAGAGCGGCCGTGGGAAGTAACGCACGGGCAAAAAAAGCTGGGAGGAAACGGAGATGAAACGCATCGGCATTTTTGGGGCCGCCGTCTTCGGCTTGGCGGTAATCGCGTCCGCGCCGACGCTCGGCGCCGGCAAGTTGACCTTGTACTGCAGCCCGCAGATCGAGTGGTGCCAGCTGATGGTCAAGGAGTTCGAGAAGGCCACCGGCATCAAGGTGGCGATGACCCGCAAGAGCTCTGGCGAGACCTTCGCCCAGATCAAGGCGGAGTCCCGCAACCCGAAGGGCGACGTCTGGTGGGGCGGCACTGGCGACCCGCATCTGCAGGCGGCCGAGGAAGGCCTGACCGCGGAGTACAAGTCGCCCCAACTGCCCAAGCTGAACGACTGGGCCCGGCGCCAGGCGGAGCAGTCGGGCTTCAAGACCGTCGGCATCTACGCCGGCGCGCTCGGTGTCGGCTACAATTCCGAACTCTTGGCGAAGCACGGTCTGCCGGCGCCGAAGTGCTGGAAGGACCTGGTCAAGCCGGTCTACAAGGGCCATGTGCAGATGGCGAACCCGAACTCGTCCGGCACCGCCTATACGACGCTCGCCACGATCGTCCAGGTCTTCGGTGAAGATGACGGCTTCGCGCTGATGAAGGGCCTGCACCAGAACATCAACCAGTACACCAAGTCGGGCTCGGCCCCGATCAAGGCCTCGGCACGCGGCGAGACCGCGCTGGCGATCGCCTTCCAGCACGACATGGTGACCCAGGTGGTGAAGGGCTTTCCGATCAAGATAGTCTCGCCCTGCGAGGGCACCGGCTACGAAATCGGCTCGGTGAGCATCATCAAGGGGGGCCGCAATCCCGATAGCGCCCGGAAATGGGTCGACTTCGCGCTTGACCCCAAGATCCAGACGATGGCGGCCCAGGCCAAGGCCTACCAGGTGCCCTCGAACGCGGGCGCGAAGCCGCCGCCGCAGGCGCCGGACCTCAGCCAGATCAAGCTGATCGACTACGACTTCAAGAAATACGGCTCCTCGGCCGAGCGCCGTCGGCTGTTGAAGAAGTGGGACAAGGAGGTCTACGCCCTGCCGCGTTGAGCTGTGCGGGCAGCCGACATCTCCCTTTTTTGCCCGCTTCTTGGGGGGAGGGAGAAGCGCACGCCATCTAGCGGGCCGGTCGGATGAACCGGGCGGTCCTGTTGTGGCTCGCCGTCGGCTGGGGTGGCTTTGCCATCCTGCCGTGGTACGCCATGGAGGACGGGCTCTGGTCGCTGACTTGGCTCGCCGACTATCCGGCCGAGAAAAGCGCGGCGCCTGGACTGCTGCAGGTCTTGCTCTTCGATCGGCTCTGGCTGGCGCCGCTCGTGTTGGCACTGGCGGCGCCGTTCGCGGTGCTCTGGCGTCGGCGCGGCGATCCGATCTTCGCCTCCGTACTGTTGGGCGCCGGCATTCTCGGCCTCGCCTATCTTTTTGCGCAAGGCTTCGCGATCGGCATCGGCGGTTGGGAATTCGCCACCCTCGAGGCCGCTTTCGGCCCACTGGAGGACCGGCAGTTCGGGATGGGCTACGGCGCCCTGCTGGTCGCTGGCGCCTGCCTCTTCTGGTTGGCGCAGGGGATCGCGGCGCGGGGTGCCGTCAACGGCGACGGCTTCGTCGTCGGCGCCATCGCGCTGGTGATCGCGCTGGTGGCCGCCTTCATCTTCTTCCCCGTGGTTCGGATCCTGGCCAGCGCCTTCCAGGACGAGCAGTACGATTTCCAGCCCTCGCTCTTCGTCGAGAAGCTGTTCAGCCACGACATCTGGGGGGTCGGCTGTTTGACGGCCAATGTAAATTGCGGCATCGCCTGGAACTCGTTCCTGATGGCGGTGACGGTGGGCGCCAGTACCACCTTGCTCGGGCTCTCCTTTGCGCTTCTCGCCACCCGCACTGGCTTCCGCGCGAAGAAATTCCTGCGCCTCCTGACGGTGCTGCCGCTGATCACCCCGCCTTTCGTCATCGGCCTCGCCATCATCCTGCTGTTCGGTGCCTCGGGAACCGTGACGCTGGCGATCGAGCAGCTCTTCGGCGTGACGCCGGGGCGCTATATCTACGGCTTGCCGGGGATTTGGTTGGCGCAGACCCTGGCCTTCACGCCGATCGCCTTCCTGGTCCTGATCGGCGTCGTCGAGGGCGTCAGTCCCTCGATGGAGGAGGCGGCGCAGACCTTGCGCGCCGACAACTGGCGCACCTTTACCACTGTCTCGCTGCCTTTGATGCGGCCCGGCCTCGCCAACGCGTTTCTTCTGGGCTTCATCGAAAGTCTGGCCGATTTCGGCAATCCGCTGGTGCTAGGAGGCAATTTTGATGTCCTTTCGACCTCGATCTTCTTCGCCATCGTCGGGGCCCAGAACGACCAGAGCCGGGCCGCGGTGTTGGCGATCGTGTTGTTGGTCTTCACGCTGACCGCCTTCTGGGCACAGCGGCGATGGCTCGGCCGCAAGTCCTATGCCACCGTCACCGGCAAGGGCGACGCTGGCCTGCACGTGGCGCTGCCGAGGCGGTTGCATTGGCTGGTCTACGGCTCGGCGCTGCCTTGGGCCGGACTTACTTTCGTCATCTACGCCATGATCCTGTTTGGTGGTTTCGTCGAGCTTTGGGGCCGTGATCACAGCTTCACGCTCCGCCATTATACCGACGCCTTCTCGATCACCGCCGGCCCGGCCGGACTGATCTGGTCGGGGACGGCCTGGAACTCGTTCTGGACCACGATCACGGTCGCCGCGGTCTCGGCGCCGCTGACCGCCGCGATCGGCCTGCTGACCGCCTATCTGCTGGTCCGCCAGCGGTTCGCCGGTCAAGGTGCTTTCGAGTTCGGCACGATGTTGAGCTTCGCGATCCCCGGCACGGTGATCGGTGTCGGCTATATCCTGGCCTTCAACGTGCCGCCGCTGGAGCTGACGGGCACCGGCGTGATCCTGGTGATCTGCTTCGTCTTCCGCAACATGCCGGTTGGCGTCCGCGCCGGCATCGCGTCGATGAGCCAGATAGATCGCAGCCTGGACGAGGCCTCGGTGACGCTGGGAGCGAGTTCGCTGCAGACGGTGGCCCGGGTGGTGCTGCCGCTGCTGCGCCCGGCCGTCGTCGCGGCGCTGGTCTTCAGCTTCGTTAGGGCGATGACGGCGATCAGTGCCGTGATCTTTCTGGTCAGCGCCAACTACGACATGGCGACCTCGTATATCATCGGCAGGGTCGAGAACGGCGACTACGGCCTCGCCATCGCCTACAGCTCGGTCCTGATCCTGGTCATGATCGTGGCTATCGTGCTGGTCCAGTTGGCCGTCGGCGAGCGCCGTATCGGCCGTCGGGCCGAGACCGGCGGGGCGCTGCCGGCCGGCATCGGAGGAACACCATGAGCAACGACGGCAAGGCCGCCTCGGTCAGCTTCGAGTCCGTCAGCAAGAGCTATGGCGCCGTGCTTGCCGTCGACGACGTCTCGTTCACCGTCGCGGCCGGCGATCTGGTGACGCTTTTGGGACCCAGCGGCTGCGGCAAGACGACGATGCTCCGCCTCATCGCTGGCCTGGAGAGACCGACGGCCGGGCGGATCCTGATCGGCGGTGACGACG
>PVBE011407669.1_pt1 | contig 30268 bp, 28 predicted proteins | sample 1631181 | NCBI WGS metagenome assembly PVBE01 (sample SAMN08397723, study PRJNA350692) | Marine metagenome, whole genome shotgun sequencing project. | isolation source: water | place: Pacific Ocean | collected 2012-04
ATCGGTCTCCCGGTCGAGAACGAGGAGTACGTCGTCCTCGTTGCTGCCGCAAGAAACAGAATACCCCTGGTCGAGCAGGCCTCGCAGCACCTGCCCATCGCGGGCCCCACCCGTCAGCGTCACACGGGAACTCAACGGTCCTCTCCGCACAGACCGCCGAGTACGTCTCCGGGGCTCTGATCACGCATATTGAAGACCTCGACGCCCTCATCCGGAAGCGCTGCACCGGCGGCGGAGAACAGCCACTTGACCGCGCGGGGGTAGCAGGCGGCGATCCGCAGCGGGCCAGCCGCCGCGAACTCGATCAGGCGCGGATCACGACGAGCCGACATCTCGCACAGGTCCGGCACCGCCTCGAATGGTAGATCCGAACCGGCCAGTCCATCCAGCACCTCCCCCCGGGTCTTTGGCGGGAGGATCCGCGCATACGCACAGTGACAGTAGACGATTTGAGGTTCACCGGTCATCAGCAGGCGCCATTCTCCTCAGACCGCCATCGGCTGTCAACGGCTCGACATTCGATGGGTCGGTTCCGGCTTGCCCGGACGAAATCGTTCTTCGTGCTCGAAGGTCGCCACTGGACCACAGCCATCGAGTACCGTGCGAACCACCTCCCGGGCCGCCTCTGGATCCCCCTCCGCACGTAAGTTGACGGTCAGCTGCCCCTCGGCCAGCGGCTCTTTGAGGGTGTGAGACAGCTCGGGCGAGGCGTCGCTTCGGGCCAGATGGATCACACCAAGATCGCCACCGAACTGGGTCGGCAGCAGGGTCATCTTGAGATGCGCAACCGTCTGCCCCACGCTCTCACCGATCGACTTCGCCAGCTCGGTCAGCAGCGCGTTACCATCGAACGGGACGGTGGACGACAGCCGCAGCGTGGCGTTGTACCAGCCCAGCCGCGCTTCGCCTTCGGCGTAGATCTGATAATCCACGTCGGGCGGCGTATCCTCACACAACGACTCCCGGCCGATCCAGGCGAACCACTCATCGAGTCCTGTCCCCTCCCGAGCCGAGATGACGAGCTGCCGCGCCGGGAACGTGGCCGCCAACCCCTGACTAAGACGCTCCAGCTGGTCGGGATCCAGCAGGTCGGCCTTGTTGATGACGATGCTCTCGGCCTCCTCGAGCTGCTTGCGATAGACGTAGATCACCTTCTCCGAAAAGCGAGGTCCATCCTCCAGCCCGAGCACACGCAACGCCCGCAGCGGGTCGACCAGCACCGAGAGGGGAGCCACCCGGTATTGCTCGCCGTAGATCTTGCTCAGCGGAAAGCTGACCGACGCCCGCAGATCGGTGCAGCTACCGACCGGCTCGGCGATGAAGACATCCGGTCGTGTCGACTCGGTCAGTCGCTCGGAGGCCTCGATCAGCGAATTGAAGCGGCAGCAGAAGCAGCCTCCGGTGATCTCCTCGACCGCAAAGCCGCGACTGCCGAGCAGCACGGTGTCGACCAGCCCCACACTCTGGTCGTTGGTGATCAGCCCAACCCGACGACCTCGCTCGGCCAGCCACTGGGCATAGGCCCCGATCGCGGTCGTCTTGCCAGCGCCGAGGAAGCCGCCGATCATCACATAGTCGGGTCGGGTCATTGGTCTTCAGTGTACGGCAAATGGCGGGACTGCGTTGGACGGCGCATCGGACTCGTGGTCCGGTAGCTCAACTGCGCAGGCGGGCTCGATCCTACGTCCGACACCGAGCAGAATTCGCATCACCCCACCATGAGTCACCACGACATGTCGGCCTCGCGGCAGTGAATCCAGGAACTCGCGGACCCGGGACCGGACTCGCGCGACTGACTCTCCACCCGGGGCCTGGAAGTCCTCGAACTGCACCAGCGCCTGCTGTATTTCGACCGTAAGATCTTCCCAGCGAGCGCCCTCGATCTGACCGAAGTCGATCTCACGCAGACGCGCATCCTGACGCGGCTCCACACCCGCCAGTCGCGCAGTCTCGACCGCCCGCCGCAGGTCAGAAGACCAGACGGCGTCGTACGACCAGCTCGCCAGCATCTCGGACAGCCCCCGGGCCTGCCCCTGGCCATGCTCTGTCAACTCGACATCCTGATGCCCCAGGTATCGCCGCTCGACATTCCAGCGACACTCGGCATGGCGCACCAGCAACACCACCCGACTCATCCGGCCACGCGGTGCAGACAGGTGAACACGACGAGCACCGCCAGCTCGACCAGTACGTTGGCGGCCCCCAAGCAGTCGCCGGTGACGCCTCGCAGTCGCAGCAGGAAGTAGGTCGCAGCGAGCGCGATGACGATCAGTCCTACGACAGCCGCAACCAGGGCCGTGCCGCCCCCCAACCAGCCGACGGCCGCGAGCTGTGCCGTGGCGATCAGGAAGATGAAGAGCCCGGCTCGCTGACCCATCAACTGGGCCGGCCTGCTGGCTCCAGCCTCCGAGCGGGCATATGGCAACAGACGTACCAGCGGCAGGCTGCTCCAGCGGCCCATACTATGAGCAAATATCAGCGCGACCAACCACGTGTCCGGAGCCATCTCGATCAAGCAAGCGATGCGCCCCAGAAAGAGGAAGATCAGACCGGCTGCCCCGAAGGCGCCGATCCGGCTGTCGCTCATGATGCGCAGCACGTCTTCCCGCCGCCAGCCACCGCCAAAGCCGTCGCAGCAGTCGGCCAGCCCGTCTTCGTGGAGCGCTCCGGTGAGCAGCAGACCCAGCGCCAGCGCGCCGAGGACCGCCAGCGAAAGCGGCGCGCCAAGGGCCAGCGCGCCGAGACCCAGTCCCGCGATGGACGCACCGACCAGCGCACCGACCAGTGGAAAGAAGGCCACGCCACGAACCAGGTCCTCGGCATTCGGCTCGACCCACGGCACCGGGATACGGGTGAGGAACTGCGTCGCCGCGATCGGAGCAAGCCCCCAACGCCAGACTGTCAAACCTCTTTCTCCGACACCCCCGCCGACTCGAAGGTGGCCATCCGCTCGAGCACCGCGACCGCCGCATCGAGCAGTGGCATCAGCAGCGCTCCGCCAGTGCCCTCGCCCAGCCGCAGTGTCAGGTCGAGGTACGGATTGAGTCCGATCAGTTCATGCAGCGCGGCATGCCCCACCTCGACCGAGCGATGGGCCGCGACCGCGTGATCGACACAGCTGGGATTCAAGCCGTGAGCCAGCGCCAGCGCGGCGGTGGTGATGAATCCATCACAGACGATCAGCATCCGCTCGGCCGCCGCCCCCAACGCGATACCGGCCAGGGCCCCGATTTCCAGACCGCCGACCTCCGCCAGCACGTCAACCGGGTCTTGCAGCGCGGCGCCGCGATCGAGCGCGCTCTTGATCACCGCGACCTTGCGGCGCAAGCCATCATCGTCCACGCCCGTTCCGCGACCGGTGACCGCCTCCACATCCAGTCCGGTCAACACCGCGGTGATCGCGCTCGACGGTGTGGTATTGCCGATCCCCATGTCGCCCAGACCGACGACATCATAGCCCTCGCCGGCCAACTCCTGGGCAAAGCGGATTCCGGTCTCGATCGCTGCCAGGGCGTTGTCGCGCGTCATCGCCGGCCCCTCGGCCAGGTTGGCGGTGCCCGGCCGGATACGGCGATCGTCGATCGCCTCGGGCCTCTCCCAGTCGCCCAGAACTCCCACGTCCAGGACTCGCACATCCGCCCCGACGCTCTCGCCGATGACGTTGATCGCCGCCCCGCCGGCCGCGAAATTGAGCATCATCTGGGCCGTCACTTCCCGGGGATACGCGCTGACGCCCGCCCCGGCGCAGCCATGGTCCGCGCCCGCCACGACGATAACCTTGCGAGCCACCGACGGAGCGGGGTCCTGGCGCGCGACCGCCAGTGAAACGGCCAGATCTTCCAGACGCCCCAGCGCGCCGATCGGCTTGGTCTTGCGATCCAGCCGAGCCCGCACCTCGGCACGTACCGACTCGTCCGCCGGACGGATCGCTTGTAGGGTCTGACGCAGCAGCTGGCTCACGGCGGCAAGAGTACGACCTGTGGACCGGTTGATCAACGGCTGCTTGCGAACTCGGGTGACCGGCCCCACCGTCACTCGACCGCCGTACCCTCATCTTCCGCGGCCAGCAGCCGGTCGATCGTCGCGTCGAGCAGCCCGATGTACTCCTGGACATCCATCACCTCGGGCGCTTCCTCGGCACGCACCTGATACAGCCAACCCGCATCGTAATGACGGGTGTCGAACAAGGTCACGTCTTGCAGCAGCGCCGGATTGGCGCTCTCGAGCAGGCCGGGCATCACGGCATAGATGTCGGAGAGCGCCTTGAACCCCTCGATCCAACCGATCGTCTGTCCCGTCTGGACCGGCTGGCCGGTCCCGGCCTCGAGCCGGTGCTCGACCAGGTCGCCCAGCATCCGCACCGCGAATCCGGTGAAACCGACACGCCACAGACCCGGTTCGACCGCATCTATCCAGTAATGGGAGGGGGTGTAGCGGCGGTCCCGTGGTAGCCAGGTCGTGAAGCGCACCCGGCGATAGCGGATCCGATCGATCATCGCCGAGCGAGTCGCTCGACCATCTGCTCGAGGTCCGGCAGCTCGGTCGTGTGGCACCAGGAGAGCCGGACGGCACCATCGATCCGCTCTGCGGACAGGCCCATCGCCGTCAGCACGTGGCTACAGACCTGGCTCTCAGAGGTGCAGGCCGCCCCATCGCTGATCGACACCAGCTCCCGCCAGTTCTCCATCACCTGCTCGGCGTCCCGCCCGAGCAGCGAGAGATTGATCACCCCGGGCACGCAGTGTCGCTCATCCCCGTTCTGCTGTGGCTGAAGCGGCGCCAGACCGGCCAGCAGCCGCAGGCGGAACTCTTCGCAGCGTGCCGCCCGCTGATCCGCCTCTCGACTCGCCAGCTCGGCCGCGCAGCCCAGTCCGACCACCTGCGCCACGGGCAAGGTTCCGGGACGCAGCCCGAGCTCCTGACCGCCACCCACCATCAGCGGCTCGAGCGGGGGCCGAACGCGCCCCCTGCGCCGGGCCACCAGCGCACCGACCCCTTTGGGGGCATGGATCTTGTGCCCACTGAGGCTGAGCATGTCGACCCGCGTGTGGGTCAACGCAAGCTTGCCAAAACCTTGCGCGGCGTCGACGTGGAGGTAGGCGGAGTGGGTTCCCAGACGCTCGGCGATCTCGGCCACTGGCTGGACCACCCCTGTCTCGTTGTTGACCTGCATCACCGAGACCAGCAGGGTGTCGTCTCTCACGGCGGCGATCACATCCTCAACGCAAACACGTCCCCCGGCCCCCACCGGGACGAGCGTCAGCTCGAAGCCCTGCTGTTGGAGGCGCTGGAGCGGCTCGAGCACCGCCCGATGCTCGATCGCCGTACTGACCAGATGCCGCGCACCGACGACCCGCCCGTGCGCTGCCAGACCGAGGATCGCCAGGTTGTTGCTCTCGGTCGCGCCGCTAGTGAAGACCACCTCCCCCCGCCCGCAGCCGGCCGCCTGAGCTACCTGGTCGCGTGCCTGCTCGGCCATACGCCGAGCGGCCAGCCCGTGCTGGTGAGTCCGGCTCCCGGCATTGCCGAACAGCTCGTCGAGACATCCCAGCATCGCCTCTCGAACCCGCGGATCGATCGGGGTGGTGGCCGCACAGTCGAGATAGATCGGGGCGGTGATCACGGAATGGGAGTATGCCCGATGACCCTGCAGCGCGCCAGCAGCCGATTTCACTGTTCCAGAGCGCAAGTAGTGGATGGAGGCCTGTCCAGACTCGCATCGGGGAAAGCGCGTGATACTCTCGGGCGTGCAACTGATCGACCAGACCCTGACAACGCCCGAAGAGAACCTCGCACTCGACGAGGCGCTACTGCGACGGGGTGCGGAGTGCCTTCGGCTCTGGGAGAGCCCGTCATACGTCGTCGTCCTCGGCGCCTCGGGGCGCCGGGTCGAGGAAGCTCATCTCAAGGCCTGCCAGGCCGAAGGTGTGCCTGTCCTGCGCCGAGCCAGCGGCGGCGGAACCGTCCTGCTCGGTCCCGGCTGCCTGGTCTACAGTCTGGTGCTGAACTACGAACGACGGCCCTTGATGCGGGACCTCTCCCGCAGCAACCAGCTGATCCTGGCGCGAACCGCAGCGGCGCTGGGACAGGGCGAAGCCGCCGGCATCTCCGACCTCGTGCTGGACGGAATGAAGTTCTGTGGCACGGCTCAGCGACGCTTGAAACACGCTCTGCTGTTCCACGCCACGATTCTCTACGACTTCGACCTGGAGCGGATTCCCCGTCTGCTACAAGAGCCGAAGCGGCAGCCGGATTACCGTGGCGGCCGCCCCCACCTGGAATTCGTCCGTAACCTGGGAATGACCGCGACAGCAATCCGCAGCTCACTCGCAGTGGGCTGGGGTGCGACCGAAACCCCGGAAGCGCTGCCTGATGTGGACGCACTGGTGCACGAGAAATACGGCAATCCGGACTGGATTCAGCGACTTTAGCATCCGGCGTCGACCGCCCGGCGACAGTCGCTCAACCACCACGTCATTCCGGCGGACCGCCGGAAGAAACTCCTATCAGGTTCAGCCGTCCTCGACGGTGAGCGTCTCCGCGGTGCAGTTCAGCTGCTGCTGGACCGGATTGCTGCGAAACTGCTCGTCGGGATCCAGGTCGACCTGCTGCCTGCTTCGGATGAGGACCACCAATCCGCTCAGCAATGCCGCCACGGCGGCCAGCAGACCGATTCGCTTCAGCACGCGACGTAGTACGTCTTTCATGACCTGTTCAGGGTACCACATTGCCTTCGATGGACGCTCGCATTTTACGTAATGGCAGGCAATTGTTACATCGCAGAAACTAACTCACTGGACTCGGAACAAACTCTTCTCTATAGTGTTAAGGAGACGATGAAAGAAAAGATCCTAGTCGTCGGGCTGCCCATCATCGTGAGCCTCGCAGGAGCGTGTCTGCTCCACCGATGGTTCCAGGGGCACCAGTTACAGGCGCAGGAGAAGCTCAACCTGAGGGCGCAAGCTCCGCCTCCAACGGGAGGTCTCGCGTTCTTTCGTCAGACCAAGGAGGTCAAGGTCCCGCTGCCCGGAAAGCTCAAGGTCTCGGGCGAGACTCCAGCGGAAAACCCGGTGACCGGCTGGCCCCGGTTCCGCGGCATCAACTTCGACGGGATCAACTCCGAGCCACAGAAGCTGACCACGAGCTGGCCAGCAAGCGGCCCCAAGGTCGAGTGGTCACTCGACTTGGGGGAAGGCTACTCGGGCGCGGTCATCGCTGGTGAGCTGGTTTACATCCTCGACTACGACCAGGCGGAGCAAGCCGACTGCCTTCGCTGCCTGACGCTCAAGGAGGGCAAGGAGCTCTGGCGGCGCTGGTACTCCGTGCCGATCAGGCGGCAGCATGGCTACTCCCGGACCGTGCCGGCAATGGCGGGGAAGTACATCGCCACACTCGGTCCGATGTGTCATGTGCTCTGCTCCGATGCCTCGACGGGAGAGGTCAAGTGGTTCGTCGATCTACTGAAGGACTACTCGACAATCGTTCCCGAGTGGTACGCCGGTCAGTGCCCGCTGATCGACGCGATCAACGGTAAGCTCTGCGTGGTCATCGCTCCCGGTGGAAAGGCGCTGATGTTCGCCAGAGAATGCGAGACGGGCAAGATCGTCTGGCAGACGCCGAACCCGAAGAACTGGCAGATGACGCATGCATCCATCGTGCCCATGTCATTTGGCGGTAGCGACATGTACATCTATCCCGCATCCGGTGGGGTGATCGGCGTAGAGAAGAGCACCGGCCGGCTGCTGTGGCGGTACGGGGGATGGCGAATCTCACCGGCCAACGTGCCCACCCCGATCATCGTGAGCGGCGGCAAGATCCTTCTCAGCGGTGGGTATGGCGCCGGGGCGCTGATGCTCCAGCTGCAAAAGGTCGGCAACCTGATCAAGCCCAGCGTAGTCTTCAGGGTCAAGTCGAAGATCTTCGGCGCCGAGCAGCAAACACCGATCCTCTATCAGGGGTACCTGTACACGGTGCTGCCACCTGATGCGGGTGGGGCGAAAGGCCAGCTTGCCTGCATGGACCTCAAAGGCAACCAAATCTGGAAGAGCGGAACCGAGAACCGGTTCGGTCTGGGCCCTTTCCTGATTGCTGATGGGAAGCTGTTTCTGGTAGATGACCACGGTACGCTGACGATGGCCGTGGCGACCCACACCGGATACCAGCAGCTCGCTCGGCACAAGGTTCTTCAAGGGCATGATTCCTGGGCACCACTCGCCTTCGCCAAGGGCCGGCTACTGGTGCGAGACAGCAAACGGATGGTCTGTCTGGACATGCGTGACAAGGGAGGTATGTGAGTTGAGAAGACGCTGCTCAGGACTCTCGATGATGGACACCCTGGTCTGCGTGGCAATCATCGGCATGATCGGCACGGCGGTCTTCGTCGTCATGAGGATGGACAAGCGTGGCAAGCGGGGAGGTCAGCTCGGCAGGGAATACGAGAAAAAGGCGGCCAAGCTAGAGCACATCGACGAGAAGCTGTTCACCTATGAGGAAGACACCACATCTCGCCTCAAGATCGATTTCGAAAAACCCCGCGGTCTGGCGATCTGCCCGAAAGACCAGATCTATGTGGTCGGCGACGGAAAGGTAGCGATGCTGAGCCCGGAGGGCAAACTGATTCGTCAGTTCCCGGTCGAGGGCGCCCCTCGCACGCTGTGCGTGTCCGCGGGTAAACTCTACATCGCCTTGAGACAGCGGGTCCTGGTCTACTCCAAAGACGGCAAGCTAATCGCGTCATGGAAGCCCCTCGGCAAGAAGGCTCACCTGACATCGATCGCGGCCGGACAGAAAGAGGTCTTCGTCGCCGACGCCGGACTACGATCGGTGCACGTGTACGATCTCGACGGCAATCATCTGCGCGAATTGGGTCAGCGAACGCCAGGGACACCGGCCCACTTCAACATTCCGAGCCCCTACTTCGACCTGGTGGTCGGCGACGACCAGCGACTCGGAGTGGTCAACCCGGGCATCCACACGATCGAGACGTACTCTTCCGGCGACAAGCTGGACCACAAGTGGGGCCGGTATGGGCAGGATATCGAGGGGTTCTGCGGCTGCTGCAACCCGGTCAACATCGCCTTGCTCCCGGGTGGGGCATACGTCACCGTGGAGAAGGGACTGACGCGGATCAAGGTGCTCGACTCGAACGGTCGACTGCTGGGCGTGGTCGCGGGCCCCAAACACTTCAAGGCCCACGACAAAGTGGTCTGCGCAACCGCGGACCCGTCGGGATGTGCCGAGGGCGGACTCGACCTGGCGGTGGACTCGCGTGGCCGGGTGGTGGTGCTCGACCCCTACACCTCCGAGATACGAATTTTTGTCAAGAAGACGAGCTGACCATGGACAACGATATTCAATCGAGGCGAGAGTTCTTCCGACACATGGGGCAGGGCATGACGTTCCTCGGGCTGCTCGCCTCCAGCGGGTACCTGCTCTATACCGGGACCCCGGACTGCCACAACCAAGGCGTCTGCGCCCAGTGCGGCGTGTATAACGGCTGCGAACTGGATCACAAGAAGGAGCTGAGCTGAACCATGGCCGCCCCCCAGACTTCCGACCAGACCAAGTTCACCCGACGAGAGATACTGCGCAGCGGCGGCAGGGCAGCCTTCGTCTTCGGCTTGATCGGCGCAGGCGGCAGCCTGGCGATTCGGGCCAAGGACAAGACCGACCACATGGTCTGGCAGATCGATCCGGAGAAGTGCATCTCCTGTGGCAACTGTGCCGACTACTGCGTGCTCAAGACCTCCGCCGTCAAGTGCGTCCGCAAGTTCAGTGACTGTGGCAAGTGCAACTTCTGCTTCGGCTACTACGAGACCGTGCCGCAGGCCCAACCCAACGTCGGGGCCGAGTACCAGGCCTGCCCCACCGACGCGATCGGGCGCAAATTTCTCGGCGGCCCGTACTACGAATACACGATCGACGAGGAGCGGTGCATCGGCTGCGCTATCTGCGTGAAGGGCTGCAACCGCTTCGGTAACGGGTCGATGACACTGCAGATCAAGCACGACCTGTGCCTCAACTGCAATCAGTGCACGATCGACACCGCCTGTCCGTCACGGGCATTCGTGCGTGTTCCGGCCAGCAAGCCGTACATGATCAAGACCAAGGCCGTATGAGCCTGAACAAAAAGAGCCTGAGCAAGGCCGCTCTGGTCTGCATGGCGCTGCTGTATCTCGGCGCCGCCATCGTGATCGGCGCTGAGGAGCGTTTCCCGCGCCCCGACCTGGGCCCGGAGTATAGCCAACCCGTCGCTCCCGGGCCAAATCCACGCGCTCGGACCATGGTCTGGATCGACATTGCCGCGCTGATCGCGGCGCTGGCGGCCGCAGCCTACTTCTCGCTGAGGTCCCGCTCCCGCAAGGGCATATTCTGGCTGACGATCATCTGCCTGGGCTATTTCGGCTTCTACCGCAAGGGCTGTGTCTGCCCCATCGGAGCGATCCAGAACGTCACGCTGGGGATCTTCGACCCTAGCTACCCCCTACCGATGATGTACACCGCCTTCTTCTTCTTGCCACTGATCACCGCGCTGTTCTACGGCAGGGCATTCTGCGCGGCGGTCTGCCCCCTGGGGGCAATTCAGGACGTGGTGATCCTCAAGCCCTACCGCGTCCCCGCATCGCTGGAGCTCGGCCTGGGTATGATGCGCCACGTCTATCTCGGCGCGGCGGTGCTATTCGCCGCCACCGGCAGCGCCTTCATCATCTGCGACTACGACCCGTTCATCGCGATGTTCCGCGTGACCGGCGAGTTCAACATGCTGGTCTTCGGCGCCTGCTTCCTCGGCGTGGGGATGTTCATCGGTCGCCCCTACTGCCGCTACCTGTGCCCCTACGGCGTGCTCCTGGGCTGGATGAGTCAGCTCTCGAAATCCCGGATCACGATCACCCCCACCGACTGCGTACTCTGCAACATGTGCGAAGAGGTGGCCTGCCCGTTCGAGGCCATCACCCCGCCGAGCGCGGACACCGTCACGCTCGACCGCTTCCGCGGCAAGCGAGGGCTGGCTAGCCTGCTGATCACACTGCCGATACTTCTCACGCTGGGCGGCTATCTAGGCTACAAGGCGAGCGGACGGCTCTCCCGGATGAACCCGAGAGTCCAGCTGCTAGACGCCATCAATCAGACGGCGCTGAACAAACCAAAGCAGGTGCCCGACACCGTCCTCGCTTTCCGTGGATCGGGCGAACCCCTCGATAGCCTGAAGAAAGACGTGACCCAGATCCTGCACCAGTTCGCGATCGGCAGCACGCTGTTCTTCATGTTCATCGCGATGGTGATCCTCGGCAAGCTGATCAACCTCTGGACTCGTCGAAAACAGGAATACTACGAGGCCGACCGAGACACCTGCCTCTCCTGCGCGAGATGCTACGCCTATTGTCCGGTCGAGCGCGAGGAGCAGGCCCAGCCGATACAGTTGAAGCATGCCTGCCAGGTTTAAGGTCCCAGCCCCCCCGTCGCGCAACCGCTATCTGACTGCGCTCGGCCTCTCCGTTGTGACCGCCGTATTCATCGGCGTGGTGCTGTATGGCATTCTCACCACCCACGCGGAGAGCACGATATCCCACCCCAGACTCGAACCAGAGTGGGTCGATCAACGAACCAAGCTGGACAAGGCACCTGAAGACGAGCAGCAGATCCAGCGCCTGCAAGAGACCGACCGTGACCTGCGTCAGATCTTCTTCACCCACCGCAGCCTGCTCGACAGCGGACGGATCATGCTCTGGATCGCCGCCATGCTGTTCCTGTTCGCCGCCAAGGACGTGATGGCCTGGCACCTGCAGCCACCGGCGCCTGAACTCAAAGCGGATGCCGAAGCCTGGCAGGAGCTGCGGGTTGCCCGAGCCAGACTGTCGGTCAGCATCATCAGCATCGCGATCGGCATCGCCGCGGGGTTCGGTGCGCTGGCACTGGAAGACAAAGCCGAGCAGCAGCAGGCGGCGGCCGACAAGGCCGCGGCGCAAGCCAAGGAGGCACAGAAAGTCGTCTTCCCCAAACCAGAGGAGATCGCCCAACAGTGGGCCGGCTTCCGTGGGCCTGGATCCACCGGAACGACCCAGCACACGGGCATCCTGCTCGACTTCGACGGCAAGTCGGGCAAGAACATCCTCTGGAAGAAACCGGTGCCGCTGCCCGGCAAGAACTCACCGGTGCTGTGGAACGGACGGCTGTTCCTCAGCGGCGCGACCAACAAGAAGCGTGAGGTCTATTGCTTCGACGTCGCCAACGGCAACCTGCTCTGGCAGCGCAACATCAGCGTCCCCAACCCTTTCAAAGGCAAGGACCCCAAGCCGATGAAGGATACGGGGTATGCGGCCCCTACCGTCTCGACCGATGGACGGCGAGTCTGCGCCTGCTTCGCCAACGGCGACCTGGTCTGCCTCGACTACAAGAGCGGCAAGATGCTCTGGGGCAAGAACCTGAGCATCCCGGACAACCCCTACGGCCACTCCGCTTCATTGATCATGTGGCAAGATCGGGTGTTGATCCAGTGGGACCAAGGGGTCACTGGCGAAAAGAAAAAGAAACCATCCAAGATTCTCGCACTGCATCTGCGGGACGGCGCCCTGCTGTGGGAAGCCAAGCGTCCCGTCGGCGCCTCGTGGTCCTCGCCGATCATCATCTCGACCCCCTCCGGATACCAGCTAGTCACCTGCTCCAACCCCCTGGTGATCGCCTACGACCCGTCCAAGGGCAACGAACTCTGGCGAGCCGAGGTGCTCGAAGGGGACGGCGGTCCCTCCCCGAGCTATGCCAAGGGGCTGGTCTATGCGGCCAACGTCGACTCCTACCTGGCCTGCATCCGACCCGACGGCAGAGGCGAAGTAACCAAGAGCCATGTGGTCTGGAAGGCGGAGGAGGGGCTACCCGACATCTGCTCGATCCTCACCGATGGCCGTCACGTCTGGCTGCTGGAAACCGCCGGCGCATTGACCTGTTACGACGCCAAGGCTGGACGCCAGCTCTACCTGCAAGACGTACTGGGCGAAGACATGAGCTTCGTCTCCTCCCCCACACTCGTGGGGGACAAGCTGATGCTGATCGGGGAGTCAGGAAAGGTGCTGATCGTCTCGACAGGCCCCAAGTTCAAGCAACTCGGGATCTCGGACCTGGGCGAAGACTGTGAGACCTGTCCCGCATTCGCCAAGGGCCGGATGTACATCAGGGGCCAGAAACACCTGTTCTGTATCGGAGCGAAAGACTGATGGCCGCTCCACCCATCGACCCGCCCAGCCTGCTGGCCGAAGCGGACCTGGCCACGGTGGACCAGATCGTGGAGCAGATCGGCCGAGGACCCGAGAAGGCGCTGCCGATCCTGCACGCTCTGCAGAATGAGTTTCGCTTTCTACCGAAAGAAGCGCTGCATCGTGTCTGTGAGCTGACCGAGATCACGCCCTCGACCATCATCGGGGTCTCTTCGTTCTATCCGATGTTTCGGACGCGGCCAGCCGGCAAGCACAAGATCCAGCTCTGTGTCGGTACCGCCTGCTACGTGCAGGGCTCGACGCTGCTCGACGACGCACTCAAGCGTCATCTATGCGTACCCCCAGAGGACGACACCGATCCCGGGATGAACTTCACCATCGAGCCGGTGGCCTGCATGGGCTGCTGCAGCCTGGCTCCGGTGATGCAGATCGAGGAGCACATCTACGGCCATCTGCGGGGCGAACTGGTCGACCAGGTGATGAAGGACTTCCACCTGCAGATGAAGACCGCCGCCCGCAAGCAACGGATCCAGAACACCATCGAACCCGAGCAGCTCCAGGGCGAGTTGTGGGTCGGGCTCGATTCATGCTGTGTCGCACGCGGCAGCGAGCGGGTGCAGTACGCTCTGGAAGAGGCGATAGCGTCCACCGGCGCGAAGGTCAAGGTCAAGCATGTCAGCTGTGTGGGGATCTGCTTCCAGACGCCGATGGTGGAAGTGCGGATCCCCGGTGAGGAGCCGGTCAAGTACGCCAACGTGTCTCCCGGCGAGTGCCTGCCGATCGTGCGCCGCCACTTCAAGTCGAAAAGCATCGGCCGGCGCCTGATGGACCAGGTTTCGAAGGGCCTGGAGAATCTGCTGACCGACGAAGGACGCACCCGGATCGCGCACTACGCGGTCAACCAGCGGGACCCCGGCGTGGAGGCGTTCTGGCACCGGCAGGTGCAGATCTGCACCGAGGGAACCGGCGTGGTCAACCCGCTCGACCTCGAAGAGTACCGGTCGATCGGTGGCTTCGCTGGCTTGAAGAAGGCCCTCGAAGAACTCGAACCGCGGCAGATCATCGACGAGATCAGCGCCAGCGGCCTGCGCGGGCGGGGCGGTGGGGGTTTCCCCACCGGGCGCAAATGGACCTTCGTCGCCGACGCCCAGGGGAAACAGACCTACATCATCTGCAACGGTGACGAGGGGGACCCCGGTGCCTTCATGGACCGGATGCTGCTGGAGAGCTACCCGTTCCGGGTGTATGAGGGCATGGCGATCGCGGCTCGCGCGATCGGAGCCAGCAAGGGCTACTTCTACATCCGCTCGGAGTACCCGCTGGCCGTGCGTCAGATCAAACGCATGCTTGTCATCGTGCGGGAGGCAGGACTGATGGGCGACAACATCATGGGCACCGACTTCTGCCTCGACATGGAAGTCTACGAAGGCGCGGGGGCGTTCATCTGCGGCGAAGAGACCGCGATGCTGGAGAGCATCGAGGGACGTCGCGGCATTCCTCGACTGCGACCGCCCTACCCGGCCATCAGTGGGCTGTGGGGTCATCCGACCCTGATCAATAACGTCGAGACCTACGGCAACGTTCCCTGGATCCTCCGCAACGGGGCCGAGAAGTTCGCCGAGATGGGCACCGAGAAGAGCAAGGGGACCAAGGTCTTCTCGCTGACCGGACAGGTTGCGCACGGTGGATTGATCGAGGTGCCGATGGGCATCACGATCAACGAGATCGTCAACGAGATCGGCGGCGGCTGCCCGCTGAACCCGCCATTCAAGGCGATCCAGGTCGGCGGTCCTTCGGGCGGCTGCATCCCGGCCGAGCTCGGCGACACACCGATCGACTATGAAGCGCTGAGAGAGGTCGGAGCGATCATGGGGTCCGGCGGACTGGTGGTGATGGATCAGGCCAACTGCATGGTCGACATCGCGCGCTACTTCCTCGAGTTCACCCAGGACCAGTCCTGTGGCAAGTGCACCCCCTGCCGCGTCGGCACCAAGCGGATGCTGGAGATCCTCGAGCGACTGTGCAAGGGCAAGGGGCGCAAGGGTGACATCGAGGTCCTGGAGGAGCTCTCAGGGATGGTCGGCACGACCAGCCTGTGCGGTCTGGGAACGACCGCTCCGAATCCAGTGATGACCGCGATCAGGTACTTCAGGGAGGAGTTCGAAGCGCACATCGAGGGGCGCTGTCCGGCCAAGAAATGCCCCGAACTGATCCGTTACGTGATCCTCGAAGAATGCATCGGCTGTACGCGCTGCGCGCAGGTCTGCCCCACCGATGCAATCGAGATGCGCCCCTGGGTGCAGCATGAGATCGATCTCGACCTGTGCATCTCCTGCGACATGTGCTTGCAGGCCTGCCCCGTCGACACCATCGTCATCGAAAGCTGAGCATGCCGAGCATCACGATTGACGGGCAGACCGTCGAGTTCGATGAAGGCCAGACCATCATGGATGCGGCCCGCAACCTGGGCCTCGAGATCCCGCAGATCTGCTTCATGAACGGGCAGCCCCCCTCGGCGACCTGTCTGGTCTGCCTGGTCCGGCTGGAAGGGGCCCCGCGAATGGTTCCATCCTGCGCCACAGAAGCGGTCGCGGGCTGGGTCGTCGAGAGCGAGACTCCAGAGGTCCACGCAGCGCGCAAGACCACCGTCGAGCTGTTGATGAGCGAGCACACGGGAGACTGCCTGGCCCCCTGCACGACCGGCTGCCCGGCAACGATGAACATCCCGAAGATGATCCGTCAGATCGAGCAGAACGATCTGCGCGGCGCGGCGCTGACCGTCCTCGAACATCTGGCGCTGCCGCTGACGCTGAGTTACGTCTGCAAGGCCCCGTGCGAGAGCGCGTGCCGACGACGTAAGGCAGACCAGCCGCTGGGAATCCAGCTGCTCTACCGGCGCTGCTGCGAAGACCTGCTGTTCAGTGAAGGGTTCATTCCCTCCCTCGGTCCACTCCGCAAGGAGCGGGTGGCCGTGGTCGGGGCAGGCGCGGCCGGCCTCTCGGCCGCCCATTACCTGGCACGTTGCGGGTTCGGCGTGACGGTCATCGAGGCCCATGAACAGCCCGGTGGCAAGCTGCGCAGCGAGACGACCGAGGAGTCCTTACCACGCCGCGTACTGAACGGGGAAATCAACGTGATCCGCCGGATGGGCGCCCAAATCCAGACCGGTGTCCGGATCGGAACCGATGTCTCGCTGGACGAGCTGCGCGCGGAGCACGACGCCGTGTTCATCGCCACGGGGGGGAACCTCGAAGGTCTCGAAGATCTGCCGGTCAAGGCGGGACGACTCGTCGTCAACCGCGGCACCCTCGAAACACCGATCGAGGGCGTCTTTGCCGGCGGCACGCTGCTGCGCCCGGGCGGACACATGTCGGTCCGCAGCGCGGGTGACGGCCGAGCCGTCACCGAGTCGATCAAGCAGTACCTCGAAGGCGTCCCGGTCAGGGGGTTTCCCCGCCCCTACAGCAGTCACCTGGGCAAGCTGCTAGAGAACGAGATCGAGCGATTCGTCGCCTGCGCCCCGAGCCAGGACGAGCGAGTCGACCCGGCGGCCGGCTTTGACGACGGCTACACCCCCGACGAGGCTCACGAAGAGGCACGACGCTGCATGCACTGCGACTGCCGCAAGAGCGGCAGCTGCCAGCTGCAGGACGCTGCAGACATCGTCGGCGCCAACCCCAAGCTCCACCGGGGCATCCGCCCCACCTTCATCCAGTACGAGTCCCACCCCAGGCTCGTCTTCGAGCCGGGCAAATGCATCAAGGCGGGCCACTGTATCCGGATCGCCGCGGAGGCGAACGAGGAACTTGGTTTCGCCTTTATCGGAAGAGGATACAACGTGAAGGTCGGCGTGCCGTTCGAGATGCCGCTGACAGACGCAATCAAGGATGTCGTCGGTGAGGTGATCGCCGCCTGCCCCACCGGGGCGCTGGCCTACCGAGACGACGTGTTAGCCCGTTTCAACTTCCTCGACCAGAACGGTAAATCCATCACATCCACTTCGAACGCCCCCCAAGGAGAGCAGACAAGATGCGATTGACCCCCCGCGCCCTGATCCTAATCCTGACCCCGCTCTTGATCCTTGCCAGCACCGCGCAAGGGGACGACTGGCCACAGTTCCGCGGCCCAAAGCGCGACGGACACTCGGCCGAAACGGGACTGCTGACCCAGTGGCCCGAGCAGGGCCCAAAGCTGCTCTGGAGCTACGAGGAGCTGGGCGACGGTTACGCCTCGGTTTCGATCGTCGGGGGCAAGGTCTACACCACCGGAGTGGAGGACGGCAGCGGATACCTCTTCTGCTTCGACACCCAGGGCAAGCTGCTCTGGAAAAAGTCATACGGCCCGGGATGGAACGGCTCCTACAAGGGAGCCCGCTCGACACCAACGGTCCACGACGGCAAGGTCTATGTCTTCTCCGGCCATGGCACGCTGGCCTGCTTCGACGCCTCATCGGGGCAGAAAGCCTGGTCGGTGGACGTGATGCATCTGTACCGCGGCCGCAACATCCAGTGGGGCTTATCCCAGTCGGTGCTGGTCTCAGGCAACATGGTGATCTGCCAGGTCGGTGGCCGCAACGCTGCCGTGGTCGCTCTGAACCGCGAGACCGGCAAGACGATCTGGACCTCCCGCGGCTGGAGCGAGCGATCCGCTTACTGCTCGCCGGTGATGATCCAGCGGGGCAAGCGACAGCTGCTGGTCACCGCGACCGAGGCGCACGTGATCGGGGTCAATCCACGCAGCGGACAGGTGATGTGGAAGATCCCGATGAAGAACAGGTATAGCGTCAGCGCCAACTCACCCGTGCACAAGAATGGGCTGCTCTACATCGCCTGCGGCTATGGCTGGGGCTCGCAGGTGATCCAGCTCAGCGCCGACGGCGCCCGCGCCAAGCAGTTGTGGCACCAGGAGCTCCAGGACACCCACCACGGCGGCTCGGTGCTGATCGACAACTATGTCTACGCCACCAGCAGCAACCGGCCGAGGAACCAGTGGCTGTGCCTCGACATCCGCACTGGGCGCGAGATGTGGCGTGCACGCGGTGTGGGCAAGGGCTCGGTGATCGCCGCCGACGGAATGCTCTACTGCTACGGTGAAAGAGGTAAGCTAGCGCTGGCCAGGGCCACGCCCAAGGGATTGACAACTGTCAGCGAGTTCCCCATTACGATGGGCGGAGGCAAACACTGGGGCCATCCCGCGATCTCGAACGGCGTGATGTACATTCGCCACGGGAACGCGCTGATGGCTTACGACATCAAGAAGTAGCCTGGCCTGGCCAAAGCGATCCGGCACGTCACCAGGCCGAGCAGCGGTGCCAAATAAATCTGAAAAACCCGAAAGCGCCCACTTTCGTATCTAGTCGGTCAGTCCCCCAGTGCCGGCGACCAGCAGCGCGGTGACGCGGCGGTTGTAGTCCGCCAGATCCCGCACCTGGCTGCCCTCGGTCATCAGCGCCTGGTCGTAGAGCAGCTCGACCCAGTCGACGATCCTCTCGGTCAGGGCCTCGCCCCCCACCTCGCCACCCGTGGGCAGCGCGATCTTGACCGCCGTGCGTTCCTTTTCGATCAGCCCGTCGAGATTCTTCAGCAGAGGATGCTCGCCGTTCAACTCGAAAATCCGCGCCTGGATCGGCAGGTCTGCGTGGGTGTGCTGGAGCAGCCGCTCCAGGTTGGCGTTCATCGCCATCTCGTCGGCCACCAGGCAGGCCGCCGAATCGGTCAACCGCTCCGAGAGACGAACCTCCTTGACGTGCTCCCCGAGGATCTCCTTGATCCGGCCGAGCAGCGGCTCCATGCTCTTGCTCAACGCCTCCCGACGCTCCTTCGCCTCGTCCGTCTCGTCCAGCGTGATCTCACCCTGAGTGGCGTTGATCAGCTTCTTCTCCTCGAACTCCGGCAGCGACTGGACGACCCACTCGTCGATCGGGTCGACCAGATAAAGCACCTCGTAGTTGCGCTGCTTGAGCGCCTCGATGTGCGGGCTGGTCGCCACCGCGGCCCGAGACTCGCCGGTGATGTAGTAGATCCCGGGCTGATCCTCGGCCATCCGCTCGACATACTCGCCCAGCGAGGTCAGCCCCTCGTCATGCGAGCTGCCGAAGCGCAGCAGCGTGGCAATCCGCTCCTTGTTGTCGAAGTCGTAGTGCATTCCTTCCTTGATCACCCGGCCGAACTGCTCCCAGAACTCCCCGTATTCCTCCGCGTTCTCGGCCAGCTGATCGAGCAGATCGAGCGACTGCTTGACCACCTGCTTGCGCATCATGGTGACGACTTGATTCTGCTGCAGCACCTCGCGCGAGACATTGAGTGACAGGTCGTCGGAGTCGATGATACCCCGGATGAAGCGCAGGTACTCCGGCACCAGCTCGGTGCACTCGTCCATCACGAAGACCCGCTTGACGAACAGGCGCACGCCCCGGCGCTTGGAGCTGGCGTCGTACATATCGAACGGTGCGCGCGAGGGCAGGAACAGCATACCCGTGTACAGCAGCGTCCCCTCCATCTGGAAGTGGGTCCAGCGCAGTGGCTTCTCCCAGTCGTGCGTCAGGTGCTTGTAGAACTCGATGTACTGCTCCTCTTCGATCTCGCTCTTGCGCCGGGTCCACAGCGCGCTGGCCGTGTTGATCCGCTCGAAGGGAGATTCGTGCTCGGTATCCGCCTCCCGCTCGACCTTCATCTTGATCGGATGGCTGACGTAATCCGAGTAGGTCCGGACCAGGCCGCGCAGTCGATGATCCTCCAGATACTCCAGCTGCGCCTCCGCCAGCTGCAGCCGGACCTCGGTTCCCCGCTCGAACCCCTCACCCGGAGCAATCGTATACCCGTCCGTGCCATTGGACTCCCAGACCCAGACCTCGTCGCTGCCGGCGGCCCGACTGGTCACCCGAACGCTGTCAGCGACCAGGTAGCTGCTGTAGAAACCGACGCCGAACTGGCCAATGAAGGCGGAGTCCTCGGCCTGTCCTTGCTCCATCGCCGACAGGAAGGCCTGCGTACCGGAGTGAGCGATCGTGCCGAGATTGCCGGACAGCTCCTCCCGCGTCATCCCCAGACCATTGTCCCGAATGGTCAGGCTGTTCTGGTCCTTGTCCGGGATCAACTCGATCTCCAGCGTTTGATCGTCCGGCAACAGATCGTGATCGGTCAACGCGCGGAACTTCAGCCGGTCGATCGCGTCGGACGAGTTGGAGATCAACTCGCGGAGGAAGATCTCCTTGTTGGTGTAGAGCGAATTGATCACCAGGTTGAGAACCTGACTGACCTCCGCCTGGAACTGGTGCGTCTCCGCCGTGGTACTCATCGGGATTGTCTCCTTACGTGGTGGCCCAACAGGATAGCCAAGCCGATCCATAGGTCAAGACCGCTCGTGCCCTGGCGCGAATAGAGATTTATCGCTGCGAGACAGCTACCTCTCGCGAAGGTAGTGTCCGGCGACATCTTGCCAGCGCCGGCTCAGCAGCGGGCTCTGGAGGTCTTCCCAGATGAACCAGTGTGCCACCACGATGGCCATCAGCAGAAAAAAGAGCATCGGATACCCCCTGAAAACGGCCAGCGCGATCCCGACATAGACCAGCAGCACGGTCATCCCGGCCACCCGGCTCAACACACGCGCCCCCCATCCACCACTTTCCAGCTGGGGGCGGATCTCTTCGGAGACCTCGACCGTTATCAGCGCCTGACGCAGCGCCAGGGTGAGCTCGGTCGCGTTGGGATAGCGCTCCGCCGGCGCGTAGGCCAGCGCGCGGTTAAGCACCCGCATCAGCGGGCCCGGCACCTTGGCTTCGCGTCGATCGGTGACGGCCGCCTTGTCCGGCCGACGATAGAACAGCACCTCGTGCAGGATCACACCGAGGGCATAGACATCCCCGGCCATCGTCGGCTCCCCCCCCTTGATCCCCTCAGGCGGCAGATAGGCCAGGGTCCCGCCCACCACCGCACCACCCGTGGTCTGCATCGAGTGGTCCAGCCGCTGCTGGCGGCGAAACGCCTGCAGCTCCTGGGCCAGCCCGAAGTCGGTCAGCTGACACGCCCCGGTCCGCTCGTCGATCAGCACGTTCTCCGGCTTCAGATCACCATGGACCATACCCAGGCGGTGGATTCGACGCACCGTCGCCAGCACGGCCAGGAACAAGCGCACCCGATGGAAGCGGCCCGCGGGCATTCCGGCCAGCAGCTCGATATAGCGCCGGCTGCCGATCCTACGCCGCAGAGACTTTTCGAGGTGAATGCCTAGCCCGCGGCCTCTCCCCAAACGCTCCCCACGCCTGTCGAGCTTCGCTCTGAGCTTGGGGTGGGCCGTCCCCTCGTAGATGTCCCGCAGCGTCCAGGGACCGACCCAGGGCATGACGATGTGGGGCCGCGGCTGATCCCCGTGAGCGACCAGGCTGACGACGCCGGGGATCTCGTTCCGCTCGGGCACCGACGTCTCTGCATGCAACATCCGGGCTCCAACCTCGTTCGTGGCGATCTTGACCACCTTCTTCGGGGCCCCACCGGTTCGGGCCAACGCGGTCCATACCTCGGCGAAATTCCCGACCGAGAGCCGGTCGGCCAGGAGGTAGCCGGAGTATCCCACACCGGGGGCGATCGCCCGGTCCGCCGTTTCCTCAACCACCGCGAGCCAACCATCGTCTGCGGCGACGAGCCTCCAGTCGCCGCTGCCGCCGCTCCTCCACGCCCCGGATGATCCAGATATTGATCCGCGGCACCCCCAGGAGCACCAGGGGCGTCATCACGACAACGACCAACAGCCGGAACAGACCTCCAAGCAATGTCAAAGAGCGCCAGTAGTACAAGGCCAGCAGAGCCCCGATCAGCGGCAGGCTGAGCCAGAACAGCCCCCGCAGCAAACGTCTGATCCGGGCCCGCTGGACGATCGCCTTGCGACGCCTCTCGTGACCGTTGCGGATCATGCCCCAGCGCCGCTCCTCGGCGACGAAGTACTCCAGCGGCTCGATCAGCTCGGCCGCCGAGCACAGCCGCTGCTCTAGCGCCTGCTGCAGCAGATGCCCGATGAACAGATCGCAGCCCGGCGGCAGGTAGGGGTTGAGTGACGATGGACTGACACCGAACGCCGGGGGCGTGCCGACCAACAAACGATGGAGGATCACCCCCAGGCTATAGACATCGGATGCCGGTGTCGGCTGCTGGCCGCTCAGCAGCTCGGGCGCCATGAAGTCCAGCGTGCCGGCGATCGATTGACCATCCACGCTGACCAGCGAGAGCGCCAGCGAGCGCTCCTGCTTGGTCTGGACCTGCAGGCGCGCCAGGCCGAAGTCGAGCAGCCAGATCTTGCCCTCGCCATCCACCCGCACGTTGCCTGGCTTGAGGTCCCCGTGAACCAACCCCTGGTCGTGCAGGCGGGCGACCACCCGAACCAGCTCGAGCATCCGCTCGAGGGCGACCACCTGCTCCCTCGGCGGGGGCACCTCCTGCGGCAGCGGCAGGTTGCTGCCCTCGATCCACGGCATCACCAGGTGCGGTGGATCGTGGTCGAGGTTGGCCGCCAGCAGATTGAGCACCTGCGGGTCGTCCACCTGCTGCATCAGGTTGGCCTCCTGACGCAGGTGCTCGGTGAAAGCGGCGACGCGCGGGAGCTTCAACGCTACGAGCTGGTCGTCACTGATTCTCCGAGCCTTCCAGACCACGGAAAACCCCCCAGCACCCCCCAGTTCGACAAACTGGTATTCTCCCAGCTGCCGGCCAACTCGAGCCGTCTTCATCAGGTCTGCTTACTTTACCTATTCGAGCCGTCCAGATCACATTTTTTTCACGGACAGCCCGACCCACCCGATCCTTCCGGTCCTCCCATCACCCCTGGTATTGTGAGACATGCGAACGATCAGCACCCTCGGCGTGCTGCTGACCCTCGCCGGGTCCGCGGCCGCCGACCCCGTCGACGAATACCGGCGCCGGCCATCATCGTCAGCTCCAGCACAATCCAGGCGCGATCGCGCCAGGAGCCATGTCGCCACCCGAGGATCGGGATCATCGTGATGTAGACCGGGTAGCCGATCAGCAGCCGCGCCCAGTGCATCAGAAACAACAACCACCCCCGCCGGGTGTAGCGTTCAAAGTTATCCGGATCCTCCCGACTGCCCGTGTCGTCGTGATGCTCGAGGTGCAGGACGCGGTAAGCCGCATAGTTCTGCAGCACGGGAAGCGCACAGAGGATGCTGAGCACGCGGTTGATCAGCGGCCTGCGCGAGAGCGTGTCGTGCACGCCCGCGTGGGTGAACAGGCTGATGCCGTGCAAGGAGGCGGCGGCAAGCAGGTAGAGCGGGAGATTGACCAGCAGGATCCAGCTCACCCCGAACCTCCGGGCCACCCCCACCGCGCACCCCGCGGCACCCAGGTAGAGTGCGGCGAACAGCACGAGCCGCCCCAGGTGGCGCTGATCGGTCCGTGTGAGTGAGCGGATTTAATTCCGGGCGCCGCGGGAGCGGTCGACCTGCTCACGAAAGCGGTGTAGTTCGGCCATCAGATCTCGTCCGATCGAATCGGCAGGCCGGGCCAGCCGGCGCCGCCTGGTGAGTGGTGGTAGGTCGTCGACCCCACGCCGGTCGTCCATCCTCTCGACGCAAGCAGTCCGACCGTCTCCCGGCAGTCAGCGTCCAAGGCCCAGCAGACGTGAGAGGCCCCGGCCTCGGCGGCGATCTGCATCCCGCGACGCAGACCGATCAGGTAATGCTCTGGGCGGACTCCAGGCCGGACCGACAGGTGCGCCAGCGGCAAGCGTCGTTGGTCCGGCAACAGCACCAGATCCTTCACATCGGCGAGACTGCTGACCGTCACCATCTCGTCGGCATCCGCTCGTGGAGCACTGGTGAAGTCGTTCCAGTTGGCGGAACCCCTGATCGGCTCAGGGTTACGCATCAGGTAGATCCGCTGCCGCGCGACGGCCCGAAAGCTCGGTCCTTGCCCGCGGCCGGCTAGCAGTCGTGCAATGCCCGCCCGCCCCGTGGTCTGCTGCGGATCGTTCATCGCAACGAAGTACGCTCCTCCGGCAAGCCCACCGGTGGCTCGCCAGAGGCCTCTCAGCAGTCCGACAAGCACCGCATGCCCGCCGTTGGCCGGATCGGTCTTGAGATCGCACAGATACCAGAGCCCAGCCCGACGGACGGCAACCGCCAGTCCCAGCAGCTGCTCCTCCTGGCCCAGCGCCAGAACGAAACGTGGGTCACCCAGCCGGCGAGCGAATCGCGTGTAGTCCTTGCCGTGATCGATCCGAAAGCGGATCGATCACGCCAGCGGATAGCTGCGCGCTCGTTCGAGCCGGCGCAAGGCTGGCTCGAAGCGCTCCACCTGATCCGTCAAGTGAATCTTCATCGGACCTCCCAGATCTTGATCTCGCGATAGAAGAAGCTGCGGTCGCACGCCGTCCACCGGGCCGACTCGTCCTCCAGCGGAATGACGTGCCGACCGAGCGACCGTGGCAGGTCCCGCTGATTGTTGAGCTGGCGCAAGATGATGCGCCCCCCCGACGGACGGCATGGGGCAGCAGGCCACAAACCCGTTCGATCGCGCGTTGATCCATCCAGTCGAAGACATTCGACAGACAGACCGTGTCATAAGGTGACCTCACCGACCGAGAGAGGAACTGCTCCAGATCCTGCTGGTGAAACTCGACCCGCTCGGGATCCACCGGACGCCCGAGGTAGGGTGGCACATCACCAATCGACCGGCCCAACAGCACCTGCGACAGAAAGTAGTTCCCCTGGACCGGCAGCCGGGTCAACGCACGCTCGAAGGCGCGCCGGAAGTAGATCGGATAGGTCCCCTTGGGCGCGTGCTGCACCGCGGCAGGCCCAAACATCGTCCGCAACAGCTCGTCGTGAAAAAACAAGGTGAAGGCGGTCTGCCAGAACTGCCGATCGAAGCACTGGAGCAGACCCCGGCCATCCAGCGGATCATCGGGGTCGAACAGTCGCTCGAGCTGGTCGGGGGGACAGACCAGCCGGTGCAGAAATTCACGCAAGCTGGCGAACAGTCGCTCGAACTGTCCGGCCTGCAGGATTCCAGGGCCGAGCAGTCTATCCGGCAAGACGCAGCCCAACCGACGCGCCGCCTGGACTCGCCAGGCCGGGTCGGCCGGAAGATCGCCCAGCAGCGAGCGAACCTCGGGCAACGGATGGGATCGTAGCGCCCTCTGCTTGAGTCGACACAGCTCGATCTGGAAAGGGTTGGGATCCAACGCGTCGATATGCGTCACACCCGGGGCGCCGGCCAAGGAGAGTGCCGTACAGCCCCCGGACGCGATCATCAGCACGCGTCCACGGCTCGATGCGATCTCGACCAGCGGGTCCTCCCGCACTTGTGAGAACATCAGCCGCCATGAGGTTGGCCGCGGTGATCGCAGTCTGGTCCTCCTGACAACCCGACCATCCCGGTTACCGGCTATCACGCGCAACAAACCGACCTCTCGAAGCTACGCAAGGCGGCAAGGTCGCGATAGAGCCGATCAAACAGATGCCCCCCCAGAGCTATCCCGCGCAGGACCTGAGCGCGCCCACGCTCGGTTCGCCAGTCCTCAGCGACGATCCCGAACAGCGCCTTGGCGTGTTCGATGTCGAGGGCGGCGTGCAGATCATAGTGGACAATTTGCGCGGCACCGACCCAGTTGTTGTCGACCACACTGTCGGCGATCTGCTCGGAGATCGCGGAGAACATCAACTCGATCATCCCCGTCGCGGATGCGGCCACCGCGACCGGCTCGTGAAAGCAGGTCCCGACCAGCGCGGTGTTGAACGCATCCACCGCAGGCCCGGGGACGGCTCTTCGGATCCGTGCGGGCTCGACACCGAGCCGGCTGAGAAAGAGCTTGAATGTGACGCTGTGAAAGCGGCTGGCATCTCCCTCACCATGCTCGTCCAACAGGTTGAGAACCACGGGCCAGCGCTCCGCAGAGTGGGGAATGCGGGCGGCCAGATAACTCAGCGCCCGCGGCCATTCGCGCACCGCGAAACCGAACTGGATCTGAGTCTCGCGAAACCAGGCAAGCGTTGCCGGGCGGTTGTCGATTCCGCTGAAGTACGGCCCCGCGAGCGTGTCCAGTGCCTCGAACTGACGTCGTGCTGTCTGAAACGGTGTGTCTGTCATGCGCTGGACAGTTGCATACAGCGTGCCACTCGATCCTCGTGCTCCACACCGGCACGAGAGCGGCGTGCTTGGGGGTTACCACACCCAGCGAAGCGCATGGCCAGACATTTCATGAACATGCGGCGCACCCAAAATGTCTGATGCTGATTGGCTGGGGCGCCATCGGCCTGACGCTGGCGGCCTGCCTGGCACCCTGGAACTACCCTGCGGCCTTGGTCGGCTGTCCGGCCTGATCCTCCCCTTGGCGGCTCACGAAGCGCTGGTCTGCTGGCGCGCCCGCCGACGCGGCACGCTGATCGTGGCAGCCTGCTGGTTGATCGGCCTGTCCGCATTCCTCGTGGCCGAGTGTCGGCACAGTACATCGGAATGGCCCGGCTCAACCTGCTGCTGTGCCCGCCCCTGCTCTGTCTGGCCTGGGAGAGCCTGACTGACCTGGCCCCCCGTGGTTCGATCGGCCTCCTCGCGACCCTCGCACTGCTTGGCGGCAACCTGCTGCTCAGCCCGATCGATCTGGAGGGACGACGCGACGACTGGGGAAGAGCGGAGAGCGCTGGTACCCCTACGAACAGTGCTTGCGGAACATACGCTCGGAGAGTGAGCAGCCTCGGATACTGCTGGGAAACATGGATCAGGCCTACGGCGTCGGACTACTTCTCGACCGGATGGGCTGGCGCCCCGGCCGGATCTCGGACCGGACGCCATTCCCCGGCACCACGCCTCGTGGCAACATCGAAGCCACCCTTCGTTTCGCCCGCCGCAAGGGATACGACACGGTCGTCTACCGCCAGAGCGATGCCGCGGAAAACCGGCCCAACCCCACCAGGCCGGGTTTCGACTGGACCGCAGATTCCCTCTCGAGTCGGCGGCCTGCTGCTGTTCCGCCGCGGCCCGTGAATGCGCCTCCTGTGTTCACCGGAAATCGCACACTGATCCCGCTCGTCACCCCTCCAGCGAGCGGAGTGTCGCTTGACGACGGCCCGCCTTCCCCCTAATATATTTTGGGGTCGTCCTCCTCCATGCAAACCCACACATGCAAGGAAATGGGGTCTATGATGAGAAGGACACTACTAGCATTCCTGCTACTCGGTATCGCCAGCCTCCCAGCGCTGGCGCAGCTTCGTACCGACAAACATCAAGACGGTTTCGACAGCCACTATCGCACGATGAGCAGCAAGCTGGCGCTGGCCCGGATCTCGCTTGATTTCCAGGACGCACCACTGACGGACGTGCTCTCCTTCATCCGCAATGTCGTCGACATCAACATCCTGATCGACCCCGGGGTCTACAAGACCCACCCCAAGGGATCGCTGAAGGTCACGCTGAAGCTCAAGCAGGTCAAGGCCGAGAGCGCGCTCAACCTGCTGCTCTCGTTCTACAAGCTGAGCAGACAGTACACCAGCGGAGTCCTGCTGATCACCACCCAGGAGCGCGTCGAAGACAAGGTCTACAGCGTGATCTACAGTGTACGAGACATGATGTTCAGCCTACGTGACTTTCCGGGACCCAACATCGACCTGACGCAACCCAGCGGCGGCACTGGCGGGGGAATCAAGATGTCGGACTCCGCGAAAGGCGCCAACAACGAGCTCGCTGACAAGGATCAGCTGATCGAGGTGATCAAGGGCAACTCGGCACGTTCCAGCTGGGAAAACCCAAAATGCTCGATCTCGTTCACCAAGGGCCTGCTGATCGTCAGCCAGACACGCAGCGGACACTACGAGGTCAACCGACTGCTGCGGCTGCTGCGCAGCTTCCGCTAGTGGATCTCGGGGGAGGGGGCGCTCTGCCTGTTCCAGCCGAGCCCTGTCCCCCCTACCGCTTGCTGAGCGCATCGAGGGCGGCTTTCTTCGCCGCCAGCTCACGGGTCAGCCGGTCCACGTCGGTCTGCAGTTGCTCCAGCTCGGACTCGTCAGCCCGGTCCTGATCGGCCAGGTCGTCGGCCGGCAGGTCTTGTTCGTCCAGTTGCTCGCGGTACCTGGCCAGCGCCTCGCTGTCCATCGGCTCAAGGTAGTCGCTGACCATGAAATCGTCATCGAGGAAGTCGGCGGCATCCGGCTCATCGAGCCCCAGTTCGTCCTGCGTGAGATCAGACGCGAGCTCGAGCTGGGCAAACTCGTTTGAGGCCACTTCCACCGGCAAGACCTCCTCGGACGCTGCCTTACTCGCCTCAGCTTCTTGATCGCCAGGCTGGCACTCCTCATCGGTCTCAGGCGGCAGAGATTCAGCAGCGGACGGGTCATCTGGCGCTGAAGGTTGCTCCTCGGCACCGGCCCGAGCGCCTGACTCTTCCGCACCACAGAGCTCCCCGCAGGTCTTGCAGATGAAGCGTCGACGCGACGCGGGATTGCGCAGCAGGTACAGCTGGCCGCAGCCGGGGCAATGATATAGCCTCTCCGAACGCCCGGCGCTGATCATCTTGCGCTGCCTGCGTGTGACCGACTTCTGAGCCACCAGTACGTCCACCAGGTCGGGCGTCTTCCCCTGAGCCAGGCCCTGGGACTGCGTCTCGATCGCCTCGTTCATCTCCCTCGTGCCAACGAGTCCACGAGCCACCAGCTTGTCGATCAGGTGGATCTCCTTGACCAGGCGACGGAAGTAGCCTTCCATCGACTCGAGAATCTCGTTGTGCTCCGTCAGCAGCTGCCCCACCTGGTCCCCGGGAAGATGTCCCTGGTCGATGAACACCTGAGCCAGTTGCTTGTTACGCGTCGAGCCAGCCTGGATCTCGAAACACTCTTCCAGCTGCTGCCGATCCAGAAAGCCATTTCTCATCGCCAGCTTGCCCAGCATCATCTCCTTGATCCGGCGCGGCTTGAGAATCATCAGCTTACCCTCGACCGGGTTCCGATCGGGCAACGGGACCTGCTCCTTGCATCGAGGGCATGCAACCCGTTGCCCCTCCGACCAGCGGGTCACCTGGTACTTGACGCCGCACCCCGGACACTGACTGAAGTACCAGTCAGTTCGCTTGCGCAGCCGGGTCAGCTGTCTTTTGGTGATCAGCTTCTTGCGCCTCAGATGTTGACCCAGGTCGCCATCTTCCTGGTCCTTGATCTCGCTAACAGCGGCGTAGAGAGCTTTCGTGTCGACGCAGCCCGAATCGTACAGTAGCTGCTTGAGGACGCGCTCACGCGCCCCTGGCTTGACCGGCTTGAGCCAGCCCGACGCCTGAGTCCATCCCGTTGACACGATCGGGTTACCTTGGCAGAGACTTGATCATCTTGGCGGCCTCCTGGGCCTGACGCGTTCGGCCATAAAAAGTAACCAGGATCTCACACAGTTCTAGGGCCTGTTTCGGCGAGCGACGCTTCAGGGAGACGGCCCGCTTCAGCAGAGTGCGGGCCGGAAGGTGATTTCTCGCCTTGCCCGCCCACTGATGGCGCTGCTTGACAGTCACCTCGAGATACGGCGAGCCTGCGTACTGGACCTGCAGCTTGTGCATCTTCTTGATCGCCGTCAGCCAGACCGCGGTCGGCTTCTTGCTGATCCCAGCCAGCAGCTTGCGAATCTCGGCCATGTTCCAGATGAACATACGCAGCTGAAACAGCGGAAATGCCGGATCCTGCGTACACTGGCTCATTATCTCGGAGGCTTCCTCTCGACGTCCGATGGTGGCCAGCAGCAACGATAAACGCAGGCGCCCATGCAATTGCTCGGGACTGACACTCGCCCCGGAGAGCTTGATCAAACTCTCCCGGTGCAGGCTGGTGTAACGCTTGAGGGATGTCTGCAGCGAGATGCGACTGCGCTTGGTGTCGACCTTGAGGATCTTCACCGTCTGTGACGTCTCATCGCCGAGGAACTTGAGCGTGGCCTCACGCCCCTCGAGAGCCTTCAAGTTCTTGTCCAGAGTATCCCAGGCGACCTTGACCGCGGTCAGATCGGCCAGCTCGGCCTCGGCCGAGATCGCCTGGCCAAGCGGACCTTTGAGCGCAGAACGAGCCAGCGTGACCGCTTCGCCATAAG
>PVBE012966641.1_pt1 | contig 30260 bp, 22 predicted proteins | sample 1631181 | NCBI WGS metagenome assembly PVBE01 (sample SAMN08397723, study PRJNA350692) | Marine metagenome, whole genome shotgun sequencing project. | isolation source: water | place: Pacific Ocean | collected 2012-04
CCCGCGGCGGAGACGCCCGCCGCCGCGCCCGCGGGTGCGGCGCCCGCGGTCGCGGCCAACGGCGCAGGCGCGAAGAAGCCGGCCGCGTCTTCGCGGGGGCGTCGTCGCGGCCGGCGCCCCCGCGGCCGCTCCGCCCCGAGCGCCGAAGACGCGCCGCCACCGGCATCCGCCAGACCTGCGCCCGCGGCCAGGCCACGGCGGCCCGCCAGGCCGAAGGCGAAGCCGCGCAAGGGTGGCGACGAGGTCGACGAGCTCCTCGGCGCATTGGACGGCGGCGGCGGCGGCGGCCGCAAACCCGCGTCGCGCGGCCGTTCAGCGCGCCCGCAGGCGCCGGCAGCGGACCCGTCGTTGCCCGAGACCCTCTCGCGGCGGCAGATCCTCACGGTCGTGAAGAAGAACGCTGGAAAGGTCCGCACCTGCAGGCAGCGTCAACCCGGCGTGAGGGGCACCATCGCGGTGGCGCTGCAGATCGCGAAGTCGGGGCGGGTGAAGTCGGCGAAGGTGGTCACCGGCAAATTCAAGGGCACGCCCGTCGGCGATTGCGTCGGCGGGATCGTGCGTTCCTTCCGCTTCCCTCAATTCGGCGGCAGCCCGATGCGAATCACGTTACCTTTCGCCCTGTAGATGCGGCTCAGCACGGTCCTCCCACCGCTCCTGTTGCTGGCGTGTGACGCTGGTGCCCCGCCCGCTGCGACGCCGCAGCCACAGGCCGCGTTCCTGCGCACGCCCGACGCCGTTCTGCTCGACCCCGAGGAGGCGGAGGCCATCGCCGCCGAGGACCTGGAAGAGGGGCTCGGCGCGTCGCTCTGCGCCGCTCTCCTGCGTCGTGACGCGGGCACGCTGCGCAGGCAGCTCTCGGACGACTTCGAGGGCCGCCTCTTCGCCGCCTCGGGGCAAGCCGGCCCGGCCGACGCCTCGGTCGCGCTCACGATCCACCCGGTCGACGACACCTCGCTCGACGCCCAGGCCTTCTTGCAGCGGCTGCTCCAGCACGTCGAAGAGGCGGGCGCGCTGAAACGATGCGACGCCCGCTGGCCCGTGGTGAGGCTGGCCAAGGACGCACGCTGGGCGCGGGCCGAGCTGCGGTTGGAGATCGTCGCGGGCGACGTGCGACGCGTCGACTGGTCGGTCGAGGTCGTGCGCGGGACCGACGGCTGGCGTCTGCGCAGGGTGCGCAGCGGCGCCCTCGAGGTGGTCCGCGCGCTCCTGCCGCCCTTCGTCGACATCTCCGCCGAAGCGGGCGTGCGCCTCCCGATGAGCCCGGTCGCCCTCGAGAACGCCCGTGACCTCGTGAACTTCGGCGCCCGCGAGACCATCGGCGGGCTGGCCGTGCTCGACTGGAACGGCGACGGCGCCCCCGACCTCGCGGCGTGGAATCGCCGGCGGGCGCTGGGGCTCTTCCTCAACGACGGGCGAGGCGGGTTCGGGCGGCGCCTCGACCTCATCGCGCCCGCCGAGGTCGGCGACGCCCTGCTCTTCATCGACCTGGACGGCGACGGCGCCACCGAGGTCGTCTCGAGCGAGCTGGTCGGGTGCGACGAGGACGTCGCCCGCTTGGGGCTCTACACCCGGAAGGGCGACGGGCTCGTCCCGGTCCCCGCGGGGCTCCCGTTCAGGCGGCCTTGCAACGAGCTCTACGCCGCCGACCTGCGCGAGGTGGTGTCCGTCGCCTACGAGCACGTGACGGCGGCCGACGTCGACGGGGACGGCGACCTCGACCTCTTCGTGAGCGGGTTTCGCGGGCGTCACTCGCGCCGAGACGCGTTCAACCTCTACGAGTCGACCGACGGCGAGGCGGATCTGCTCTTCATCAACCAGGGCGGGCTGCGCTTCACCGAAGAGGGCGCCGCCCGCGGCATCAAGGGACGCCGCTGGACCTACGCGGCCGCCTTCTTCGACGCCGACGCGGACGGCGACCCCGACCTCTTCGCGACGACGCTGCACGGCAAGAACCGCCTCTGGCACAACGACGGCAAGGGGCACTTCGTCCGCCAGGACGGTGCGCTCACCGGGCGGGCACGCTCGAGCGGCGTGACCGTCGCGGACCTCGACGGGGACGGCGCGCTCGACCTCTTCGTCTCGAACCCCTCCGCCGACGCAGGGCGACGGATGGCGGCGCTGGTCGCCTCGGAGCTGCCCGCGCCGGTCGCCGCGAGCATGGCTCTGCTCGCGACGGGCAGCCGGCTGTTCTCCAAGGGGGTCGACCGCGCGGCCGAGCTCGGGGTCGGGGACGCGGCCTGGGCCTGGGGACACGCCGCCGAGGACTTCGACAACGACGGCGACCGCGACCTCTACGTGACGAACGGGGTGACCAGCCACGCCGAGAAGCGCGTCGATTTCTCGAGCCTGCTTTGGCGGCGTGTCGCAGCCCACACCCGCATGCACGCGGCCGACAACGCGGCGGCGATCGCCGAGGACGCGGCCGTGCAGGCGGCCGCCAAGAACTTCGAAGGGAGCCACGCCGGCTACCAGCGCGACCGACTCTTCCTGCGCGTCGGCGAGCGCTTCCTGGAGGCCGCCGCACCCTTCGGGCTCGACTCTCCCGAGGACGGTCGCGCTGCGGCGCCCATCGACTTCGACGGCGACGGCGACCTCGACCTGGCGGTGATGAGCCTCGAGTCGCTCCGCCTGCTGCGCAACGAGGCGCCGAAGCGACACTTCCTACGGGTTCGGCCTGCGGGCGGCGCGGCGGCGGCGGGTGCGGTCGTGACCGTGCGCGCAGGCGGTCGGGCCCAGGTGGCCGTGGTGAGCCCGACGCAGGGGTTCCACACCCAGCCCGGCGCGGACCTCCACTTCGGCCTCGGCGAGACGACGTCCGTCGAGTCGGTGGAGGTGCGCTGGCGCACGGGCGAGACCACCCGCGTCACCACGCCGGCGATCGACCAGGTGCTGCGCGTGTCGAAATCGAAGACCGCCGCGGCCTCCGAGCCGCTCCCGTCGTGGCCAGCGCCGGTGAGTGGGCCGCGCCCCCGCATCGACATGCCGGTCTTTTCGCTCGGCGGCCGCCCCGGTCCCGTCGGGCGGGTCGGGGTACCCACGCTCGTCGTGGTGGTACCCGCAGGTCCGCCGCCCCAGTGGTTCGTCGACCTCGCGGCGCTCCCGACCCGTCGGCCCGAGGTGGCCGTGGTCGGCGTCGCGACCCACAGCGCCGACCCCGCCGTGCTGCGTGCCTGGATCGCCGAACACGGGCTGAAGATCCCGGTCGTGCTCACGACGGAGCGCTCGCGGCGCGCCCTCGCGGGAGCCACCGCCTGCCTCTTCGACCCGTCGGGCGTGCTGCTCCGCGTCTGGAGGGGCCCGGCGTCGACCGCCGAGGTCGAGGAGCGCATTGACGGTCCCCATCGGCGAACTGCGTCGGCCGACTATTGGGAGCTCGCCCTGCGCTTCGCCCGCGGCATCGGCAAGGAGAAGGCGAAGCGCGTGATGGAAGTTGCGCTGCTGGAGTATCCGGCCGATCCGCTCATGTGGCGGCGCTACGCCGAGATCCTCACGGTCAACGACGACAACGCCAGCGCGCTCAGGGCGCTGGAGACGGCGCTGAGATTCGACCGGGAGGACGCCAACGGTTGGGCCGACGTCGCCCAGACCCTCTCCATGGGGGGGCAGGCCGAGGCCGCCCAGAAGGCCGTCGACAAAGCGCTCGAGATCGATCCCTCAAACCCGCGGGCACTCACGACCGCGGGCGTCGTCATGTGGATCAAGGGCGACCGGAACGGATCTCAACAATTCCTCGAGGCCGCCCTCGAGATGGACCCTTACTACGAGGCCGCCCAGACCAGCCTCACGCGCGCCAAGGATCCACGGCAGAAGCCGGGGCAGAAGAAGGCGCATCAACACGGGCCGCGCAAGGGCCCACCCAGGGGCGCGCCACCGCCGGGGATGGGCCATCCAGGCCATCCAGGGGGTCCGCCGCCGGGCGGGATGCCGGGAAGTCCGCCGCCCGGGATGATGCCGGCGATGGATCCATCGCACCGGATCGTGCCGCCGAAGCCAGGCCAGATCCCTGCCGGCCACCACGAGGGCGACGGCCACCAGCACTGATCGCGGACCTCTCCCCACTTCATCGCCCGCCTGGCTGCGCTCATCCCCCCGCCGCGCTGCAACCTCGTGCGCTACCACGGCGTATTCGCAGCAGCCGCGGCGTTGTTGCACGAATGACTGAGGTGGTCGGATCGATCCCCTGGCCCCGCGATCAGTCCGCGAGCACCTCTGCTATCACCGAGTACGACTCCGGCCGACCCAACTCGAGCATCGTGTTCAGGATGTTGCAGCCGACGATCAACGCCTCCCTGATCTCGAGATTGGACGGCAGATCAGTCGCCCGTCTCCCGACCACGCGGCGCGCTGCGATGCGCTTGGCGTCGTAGTACTCGTGGACGCCGCCGTCGTACATGAGCTGCGCGGCTTCCCGAGCGATGCTCGCGCGTAGCCGGTTCGGCCTGCGCGGCCTCACGCGTCGCACCTCCAGGCGCTGTGCCGAGGGTCGTCAAGCCAGTCCAAGGCGTCGTCGATGCTGCCAACGCACGCCACCGGGCTGCGCGCCGCCTCGTCGATCTGCCGCAGCAGCTCCAAGTCTCTCAGCAGCCGAGTCCCACGAAGCCGTCGCCGGGTTCGCCGTGGCTGGTAGAGCAAGTCCATATGATGGGCGACCAGCGCGACGACGCGCAGGTCGACGAGACCCTCGATGAGCTCCGCACCAGCTGCCGCGTGGTCAGGCACGCCGAACACCTTGCCGACATCGTGAAGCAGCGCGGCCGCCCATATCTGTGGGTCGTCAGAGTGATCGACCGCGAGGTCGAGGGTCTGCAGCACGTGGTGGAGCGCGTCGCCTTCGGGGTGGTGGCAGGGATTCTGTTCGACCCCGGCGAGATCGGCGAGGACGGAGTGCAGCTGCGCGCACGTTCCAAGCATCATGACCGTTTCGCGTCGCGCGACGCGGCGCAGCGCGAACAGATGAGTGCCTCGCGGGTGATTTGCAAGCCGACACCGCCCGGATCATCGGGCAGCTTCTTCCAGCGGGTGCCTGCGCCGGGCGGCGCTTGAGACAGCTGGCGGCGTGGGTGGTGGTGAGTCCGCGTCGCAAGGACGACACGAACGGAAGGCGTACGCGGTGGCTGAGTCTGACCACAGAGTCCGCAATTGAACATTTGCTGAGCAGCCGAATGAAACCCCACGGCGGGGCTGCGAGGACCGTGGGCAAAGTGATTTGCCGGCTCGGGTCGCGGATGACGCGACGTGGAAGTCGAGCGCAGCAGTCATCACGGTAGTGAACGACTTGGTGCTGTCAAGTGCTCTCTCCGTCTGTCCGCCTGAGGCGGTCTACGGTTGAGTCGGACACTCCAATGCGCTCGGGGAGGGGCTGCGCCGCGCCCAAGCGCAAGACGCCACCGAGCCGGGCCAAGGCCGCCAGGGCGCCCGCGAAGGCCGCCCGTGCCCCGCCAAGGCCACGTCGACCGACGACGGCTGGGCGACCTACGTCGGGGCGCTACCGGAGTCGTCGCGGCGATTCCTGCTGCTGCTCGAGAAACGGGGCACCCTCACCATCGACGAAGCGGTCAGCGAGCTGGGGCTCAAGAGCGCGAAGGCGATGGGTGGGCTCACCGGCGCGATGACGCGCTGGGCGCCGAAGCACGGAGTCGAGCTCCCTTTCGAGAAGTCGACGAACGACGACGGCCGCCGCTGCTGGACTTGGAGCCGCGGGTAGCCGAGACGCCCCCGCGGGACCGGTGGTCGCCGATGCCCTCGCGGTGTGCCGCTGGTGCGAACCGCAGGACAGGGGCGGTGGCGAGTTCTCGTCCACAATCCTGCACGTTTCGCTGGCGTACAGCTGTGCGCGTCTCCATCGACGAGCGCGCGCCGCTATGCCGGCCGTGTCATTCGGCGGCGAACAGCGCCAGTCCGCTACGCCAACGCCCTTCGGGGAAGGGTGACTCACCGACCGGCTCCACCTTCGTGACCTCGAGCGAAAGCGCCGGGTCCATCTCCAGAAATTGCGGGTCGCGCTTGAATCGCCGCATGGCCTGCATCGCGGCGTCACCGGGGCCCTCCGCGGAGACATGGCACACCACGTAGAACCCGAAGTGCTGCGTGAAGAAGAGCCAACGACGCCGCCGAACGGCGCGTGGAGACAGCAGGGTCACGTTGAAATACTCCATGGAGCACGCCTTTGCGCGGCGTCCCGCGTCAAGCCTTCGTTTCATCGGCTCCAACCCAGCGCGAACCGGAGCCGGAGAGAAGCAGCGTGGTGGTGGCCTACCGGGGAGTGTGACGGCTCCGTGACAACCCCGCCGCGATATTCGCCGACCAGACCGACACCCGACGTCCGACCGAGGTCCAGTCCGACCGCGACGAAAGCGCCGAAGACGTGTTGTCTGTACGCCTCCTCGTTATCCGGTGGAAGAGACCCGTGGCTGCGATTGCGCAGGTTTGAGTACGAGCCCCAGTCGGGGATGCCGAACATCACACTTGGCCCGACGAGGAACGAAGCGAATACCAGGTCTCGTGAGATCGGTGCGCGGTGCACGTACCCGGCGTCGACCCCGTACAGGCCGTATGTATCGTCGCTACCGTAGTTCAGGTCGTGCTCGAGGATCGCGAGACGAAACACGAAACCGTGCCCCGTACGGTGGATTCCACGCGCCTCGAACAACCAGGCGGAGCCAGGGCTCGCATAGAGGTCCGACGCCAGCGGCTCGCCAGCGGGGGCCGCGTCGCCGGAGCCAGCCCAGCGATACCCAGCTCCGTACTCGACCGCGAGCTGGATTGTCGAGTCGTCGTGGGCCCCAGCGGCACCGAGACCTGGCGTGAGCATGATGGCGAACCAGGTGAGTCGGGACATGATTCACCTCCTTGGCCACGATTCAGCAACATGCATGCCGCCCACTGGATCGCCGTTACAGGGGCATCTGCGCGCAATCGACGCGACCAAGGCTGCGCACGGGCGCGAACCTGGCTTCGCGGTCGTGTTGGTCCCGTGCGGTCAAGAAGCCTCCTGGCCGAAAAGCCGTGTTCAATCAGTTGGTTGAACCCAGTGTCGGGCCGAAATCTCATCTGCGCGCCGATTTAGGCCGTCGGGAGGGGCCGGCGGCGACACCGTGGACCGGATCAAATCGCCCACGCGATCCGCGTGCGGGAGCGACTGAACCGATGAAGGCCGTGGAAGCCATCGCCCTCGTTGGCGGTCAGCCACTTCTCGGCTGACGTGGTCGTGGTCAAGCCGGGGCGAACGGTTGACGTCAACCGCAACGACCCCACCCCAGAACGAAGAAAGCCCTCGACGATGAACGCCAGGGGCTTCCTCAGGAAACGGCCGGGCATCGTGCCCGGCGTCTCAGCAGTGGCCTACCAGCGGCCGCCGCCGCCGCCGCCACCGCCGCCACGGGGCGCGCGCTCCTTGGCTTCGTTGACGTTGAGGTTGCGGCCGTCGAGCTCGCGGCCGTTCATGCCCTTGATGGCGTCGTCGGCGTGACCGCCTCGCCCACACTCACGGGCGCCTTGCGGCCGACACGACGATCCGCTGTAGTGGGCCGATGAGAGCTCGATTGGTCGGACCCGTCGCCACCATCGTCGCGCTGGCCGCCGTCTCCGCCTTTGCAGCGGAAGACGACGAATACGACGCGAGGCTTCGCGAGGGATTGAAGCACCTCGCGGCCGGTGACAGACAGCAGGCCATCGAGCTCTTCGAGCAGGCCAGCGCCGAACGGCCAGACGAGAAGATCCCCCACCAGCGGCTCTGCGCCATCTACCCCAGTCTCGATGAGCCCGAGAAGGCCCTCGTCCATTGCAGGCGATGGCTCGCGCTCGAGAAGAACGCCGCCTACCACGCGCAGATCCAGCGCCAGCTCGACCGCCTGTCACACCCACCTCGGAAGAGCGTGTCCGCGAAGGCGCACAACTACGGCTACCTGTCGGTGACGGCTCGGCGATGGGGCACAGTCTTTCTCGATGGGCAACAGGTGGCCCTGGCGACGCCGGTCATTCGGTTCCGCGTTCAGCCTGGCGAGCACTCCGTCGGAGTCTGCACGCACGGTGACCGGACCCGATGCTCGACTCGCCGAATCGTCATTGAGACCGGGAAGAGCACGATCGTGAAGTTCTCGCTTGCGACACCGAGTCGCGCCGGTCCACCCACGGATGCGGAACCAGACGCCGAAGTGCGCAGCCCGGCTGCACCGGTGCCGCGATAAGGCGTCGACATGGACCGACCGGCGGTCTCACTCGGCGGGCGCATATTGCGGGGCGTTGTTGCAGAGCTCGACTTCAGCCCAGCGTCCCCCCAGCGAAACCTGGAGTTCTCCGAACGAGTACCCGTCAGCGCCGCGGTTGCCCGGTTGCCAATGTCTCGGTGATCGCCGCCCCGACACCACGGCTTGGCGCTCGACGCTGACGGGTGCGTCGTCACGCCACGGTCGTGGTGCTCGGGTCAACTCGTCGAGCCGGCGGAACCCGCGGCCAGCCTCCCCCGCAGCCGCAATTCAAGGCACCCCACTCTGTATCTACAGCGCCGCCGGAGGCCCAGTGAATACGCGGGTTCTCGGCATGGCGTGGCGAAGTGGTTAGCACGCACGGAGCCCCACCCCAGAACGAAGAAAGCCCGCGACGGTGATTCGTCACGGGCTTCCTCAGGATCAGCCGGACTCGAGAGCCCGGCGTCTCAGCGGGGCCTACCAGCGGCCGTCGTTGTCGCTTGCCCACCTCCCCGGCGCTCTTCTCGTGTGCTACGCGTGGTGCACGGGATCCACTCCAATCGCCTGTACCTGCCCGTCAGGCGGCGGATCCCCAGGCACCGTGGTCACGTCTTGCCCAGGCGTCCACGGTGCCGCCTTTTCTGTGCGGGAGTCCTGGCACCGGCAAGGCTAGATGCCTGCGGCTCGTTCGGAGCTGGGTCGTCACATGTCAGAGGTCGCCGACATGGATGTCGTCGTCCGTGTCGAACGCGTTGTCGGCGCCCGCAAGCCTGGCGTCCCCAGGACAGTGTGCTATACTACGACAGTTCCCGACATGTGCGGCAGTGTCGCACGGCGTTCATTATGTTAAGTTGAAGAGAGTTCTGGGGCCTTTGAAGTCCCTATGCGCTCTGTACGGACAGGTCGAGCAAGGAACTCGACGGGCCACTCGGTGACCCGTCGTTCGCGGACGTGGCGATAGACCCCATCCTCGGCCTCGTCGATGTATTCGAGCTGATCGATCAACGCGATCGGGGATTGGGCGCATGGATACTCTCCTCTCGGTCAAGCTCAGGCCGGTGCCCGGGGAGCGCGCCAGGCTGCGACAGTTCCCGACGACCAGGAGGGTGAAATGAGTCTACGTTCGATACTGGGCTGGCTGCGGGGGGAGCGGAAAGCACCGGGGGAGGACCACTCGAGGCAATCGCCGCTCGCGGTGGAAGGAGGCCAGGTCGAATACAGCCCGTCGACCGGAGCCGATGGGGTCTCGTGGGCGGACAGCAGCGACGAGTATCGAGACGCGACGATCGTGTGGCCCTGGAGCGATAGCGCGAATTTCGCCCTCGTGGACATCGAGCGAGACGTGATGGACGAGGCCGTGATTGACCAGCTCTACCCGGTGCGGACGGGTGACGCTTCCGGCACGGAACGGTGGCTGCGACGGCCCGGTCTGGTGGTTCCCGTGGCCACAGGCGAGGACGGGCAGTGGAAGGTCGCCGTGCAGATGCGGGATGCACCGCCGACTCTCGACGTGGGCAGCGCGTTGGCTTTGTGTCCTCTGCGCGTCGCGAGCGGTCGGGTGATCGTACATTGCCCGTTTCAGATCCCGGACTGCGTTGACAGGGAGGCGGGTCTCGAGACGGAGACCAATCTCGCCGATCACGTGGTTGAGGTCCGCCCGGGTGATTACCTGGTTCGGGTCACTCGAACCGAGTTCCCGGACGGAGACTACCTCGAGGACGACCGCGATGCTGCCAGCGCGCCCCACTACCTCGTCGACTTGTGGCCTGACGATGGGGAAACGGAGCTTCACTGGTCCCGTCCCGACTAGCCCCAATGCAGGTCACTTAGGAACCGGGGATATCTCGCGCAGAGGCGCAGAGGCGCAGAGGATCTCCTTGACCCTCTGCGCCTCTGCGCCTCTGCGCGAGGATTTCGAGCTTAAGTGACCGGCATTGCGACTAGCCCCGTGATTCGCGCAGCCGCTCTAGACCTGACCCCGTTCGTGTGATGACAGCCCCAGGCTCCCGGGCTACGGCGTGGATCCGAACGCCGCGCAATCCGAGGTCGCGGGCAAGTCGTGCCGCGCGAGCGCGTCCCGATCGGACTGCTCGGATACCGCCACGCAGATCTCGACGGCGTCGGTGCCGGTGATTCTGAACGCGCCGCGCAGCGGGACGCGGTTTCCGCAGCGCACTCGCTGAGCCGCCTCGTACGGGAAGTGGGCCTCGCCGCTTTGGTACACCACGACGTCCGCGCTCATCGCGTCCGGGCCCGGGCACGTGACCGCGACCTGGAACCGATCACCCGACCGGTAGATCCCCCGCTTCGCGCCGGCGCTGAACGCCACGGGGTCGACCTCGATGCGCCCGTCGCGCTCCCGCACGAGCGAGATCGACACATCGCCGCCCTTGATGGTCACCACGCCCGGGCGCTCTGGGGTCTCCGGGCCCTTCCACACGGTGGACACCAGGAAGACCGCGGCCGCGGCCACCGGCGCGAGCCGCAACGTCCAGCCGAGCCAGGGGTTCCGCCTCGGCGCCTCGGCCCGGTCCGGCAACGGAGCCAGCTTGCGCTGATCTCGCTCGAGGCGGTGGAGCGACGCCGCGCATGCTCCGCAGCTCTCCAGGTGGGCGCCGCTCAACTCGCTCTCCGCGTCCGGCAACTCGCCGAGGTGGTAGAGCTCGAGCCGCAACCAGGAGACCGGCTGGGACGGGGTCGAGATGCATGCTTCGGTCTCGTGAAGGCTCATCGCTGGCCTCCCGCGGCGCCCGGAGGGGTGCTCTCTTCAGTGAGCCGCTGCATCTCCTTGCGGATGCGGGCGACGCGCTTGCCGATGGTCTTGCGGCTCGTGCCCACGAACTGGGCCACCTCCTCCTGCGTCATGTCGTCGATGAAGTGATAGACGAGGACCTCCGAGGTCTTCTTGTCGAGGCGCCCCACGAGCCGAGTGAGGAGGTCCACACTGATCAGCTGCCCCTCGCACAACGTGCGCGTCGGGGTGACGCAGATCTCCTGCCGGTCGAGCAGCCCCTGCCTCCGCTTGCGGTCGCGGACCAGGTTCAGGCAGCGATTGGTCGCCGCGCGATAGAGGTATGGCAGGGTCACGTCGGTCCGGTCCTTCTGCAGCAGATCGAGGAACAAAGCCTGGGTCACGTCTTCGGCGTCCTGCGTGTTGCGCAGCATTCGCTCGCATTTGCGCAGCACGGCGCGGCCGTATCGCTCGTAGATCAACACCCGATGATCAGTCGCACACCCCCCCGCTGGCGCCCAGGCCAAGCTGACGGTCGTTGCACGCTCCGTCCTCGTCTCCAAAGCACACCGGCAGGCATTGCCGGCTCTCGCAGCGCCACCCGTCGAACGCGCAGAGACACAGGGATTCCTCCCCGCGGCACGTACCGCTCGCACAGTCGTCGTCGAAGAGGCACGCGGCCCCAGCCTGCCTTCCGCCCCCGCCGGGGGCACACTGGTGCGGCAGCGCGAGCACCTGGTGCGACATGCCGAGCGGCTCCCAGTCGCGGCGCTCGCAGGTCGCCCCGCCCTCGCAGCCGGCGCCGTCACAGCACTCCGAGCACACGCCCTCGCAACACACCCCGCTGGCGCACTCGCCCTCGTCCGAACAGCGCTCGCCCACCACCCGCTGACCACGCGGAACACACTCGAGCCGCACGCCCACCTCGTCGTCGACCTGAGCGCCGCAGACCTCGTCGTCCGAGCAGTCGGAGTTGCCGCCACAAGCGCTGCACACCGACCCGGTCTCGAAGTAGTTCTCGAACGGGTGCGTGATCTCGACGCACCTGGTGGACGCGCACTGGCCGTCCGTCTCGCAGCTCGCGCCGAGAGGACGGTCGTTCAACTCGATCGGGTCGCCGAGGCACTTCCCGCCCGCTCGGATCCGGATGCGCGCCAGCACGGCCCCTCCGGAGCCCTTCTTCTCCACCTTGAACCGAACGGCGGAGTACGACGTGGGGGGCTTGATCGCGAACTGCACCGGGCTCCAGTCACCGGCCGGGATCGGCTGCTTGTACTCGTCGGTGCCATCGTCTTCGAAGTCCATCACCAGGGAGAGCTCGGCGTCGTCGTCCTTCTGGACGAGCAGGTCGAATTGAAAGCACTCAGGCGGGTCGCTCCCCAGCACACCGAGTTGACTGAGCGTGACCGGGTCCCCCACCAGGGAGATCCCATAGTCCTTCTCGTGCCAGGTCGGGACGCGCTCGACGTCTCCGTCGACAGTCCAATCGCACAGGGACTCGCCGCACCAGAGGTCGAAGCTCGCGTTCTCGAGCACGTCGGGCCCGCAGCTGTTGCCGCGCAGCATGATGAGCGAGAGGGCGCCGAAGGCGACGGTCCGCAGAGTGTTCTTGGGCAACATGACTGTGTCTCCAACTGTTGATTCGTGACTCTCGAAGGGCCGATGCCTGGGTTTTCAGAGTGCGCCGCGAAGGCCGAGCTGGATCGCTGCACCGCCGCTGTCGTGCTGGTCACCCAGCAGGTTCTCCAGCGTCGGGGCGTACACATACTCTGCCTGGCCGAACACGCCGACGTGTCGCCAGGGCATGTATTGCAGTCCCCCGCCGACCGCGAGGTGATAGCCCCACTGCGTCTCGTCGAGATCCTCTTGCTCGCCGTCGAGCTCGGTCCGCGCCATCGTGAGGCCCACGCCCGCCTGCCCGTACGGCGTCAAGATTCCATCGAAGAGGGGCAGCCCCGCCCGCAGCGTCAGCCCCAGGCGATGGGCCGTCCAATCGAAGTGCGTCATCCGGGCCTCTTCGTCGGAGCTGAAGGCGTCCCTCTCGAAGTTCCCGTTGTCGAGCGTGCTGTAAGTGATGCCGAGGGCGAAGCGGGTGTCCAGGTGATAGAAGACCGACACCAGAGCCTGCGGGCCGCCGCCGCCCCAGAAGCCCCCGGGCTCGTATCCGAAGTCCTCGAGGCGCTCCGTGTACTTGTCATCCCGCGCGTCGAATGCGCCGACCGCCAACTCGAGGGACCAGGTGGGCGACCATGTGGGACGCACGCCGTGCTTGGCGACGGCCGCGACCTCGACCGAACGGCAGCTGCTCAACTCGAGGGCCGCGGCCTCGTTGGCTCGCATCGCCAACTGACATCGAACGACCTTCTCGCCGCGCCGTACCAGGGCCCCGTACGCTCCGGGCGGCAAGGCGAGGCGCATCCGATCGCCCTTCGACTTGTAGATCTCGGCGACCACGGTCCGCGAGGGCTCCCGATGAACGAGGACCTCGGCGCTCAGCTCCGGAGGAAGCTCCAGGTGGGCCGACGCCTCCGCCGGATAGGTCAGCACCATCTCGCCGCGCCCGCGCAGCTCGGTCTCGAGGGTGACGTGCTGCCGTCCGACCGCCGTGGACGAGGTCGAGATCAGCGTACGGCTGTGGGCGTATCTGTAGGCCTCCGACAGGGTCACGCGCCCATCGTCATCATCGTCCGCGGCGCCGCGCAGGCCGCTGACGAGGTGGTGGGTGAAGAATGAACCGCCGATGGTCTCCGACTCCTGCGACAGCTCGCTGCCCGTGCTCGACGCGAGCACCGCGAGCCCCGATGTGTTCAGGCTGGCGACAGAGTTGTAGGAGAACGAACTCGCGGGCTCGACGCCCTTGATCCGCGAGATCGCCCCGGACTGGCAGGCGTCCAGGATGACGACGCTGACGGTGGCCGACAGCCCCTCGAGGTGTGCCCGGAGCTCCTCGACGGGCAGTTCGTCGGTTCCCAGGCTCAGCGCCGAGGCCCGCGCGTGGCCGGAGTAATAGAAGACGAACGCCGACGCCTCGTCGCGCTCGGCGTGGGACGCGAGCTTCAGCTCGACCGCCTCCAGCGCCGCGCGTATCTCGTCGGCGTCTGGATCCTCGAGGAGGTGCACGCGTTCGGGAGCGTAGCCGCCGATCTCGGTCAACACCGAGCCCACCCGCTGAGCGTCGGCGATGGCGTAGCGTAGGGGCTGCTGTCCCGCACCCGCCCGTTGACTACCGACGACGAGGGCGTACGCGGCGGTCTGGGGCCTGCCGGTGGGGGTCGAGGCGAGCGCCGGGGCGGCGAGAAGGCTGAACGCGATCGAGCAGAGCCACCTGAGTTGATTCCTGATCTTCATCTTCCGCCTCCTGGTGGAGTTGGCTTGTTTTGATCAGGAGAACACCCGAGCCGAGCGACGTGGGAACCTCACGGGCGAAGAAAATTGAGTTCGCCTGTAGAAACAACATTGCCGCCCGACCGCCGTCGCACCTCTGCCGGCGGCTCGATACGAACGATGCGCTCCCGCTACAGGGCGCACGCCCGTGCGCCCTGTAGCGAAACGACACGGTTACCGGACCTTCGTCCAACGAGCTCCGCGACCGACGCCACTGACGAGCAGCCCCTCGTCACGGAGCTCGCGCAGGACCTTGCGAACGAGGTCGGAGCTAACGGTCGGACACTCCGCGTGAACCTCGGCCGCGGTGAAGCTGGCCGGCATTCGGTCAATCGCGGCCCGCACCATCGCGCTCTTCGCTCCACGGCCGCTTGCGACCCGCTGAACGCGATCCTCGAACTCGCGGTACGCCTGTCGAACCGTCGAGAGGAAGTATGTCCACCAGGGCACGAGGTCGTGCGAGCCCTCGTGCCAGCCGACCGAGGAGCGGTGTAGCGCCTCGTAGTAGCTCTCCTTGGTCTGCTCGATGATCCGTTCGATGCTGATGTACCGGCCGACGCGGAAGTCGTGGTGGTAGAGGAGCAGGAGGGTCGCGAGCCGCGATACCCGACCATTGCCGTCGCGGAACGGGTGGACGCAGGTGAAGTCGAGCACGAAGCTCGCCGCAGCCAGCAGGGGTGGAACCACCCCTTGGTTCAGCGTGTGCACGTAGCCGCGACACAACTGCTCCACCGCCTCGGACACCGCCTCGGGCGCCATCGTGCGGAACCGAACCTCGCGCCGGCCATCGGGGAACAGCTCGATGATGTCGTTGGGGCGGGTCTTCCACTCGCCGGCGTCGCCGACCATGCCCGCCTGCGAGACCCGATGGAGCGTCCGAAGCGTTTCGGCCGACACGTCGTGGTCACCGTGGTGCTCGTGAATCAACGAGAGCGCCTCGCGGTAGCCCACCACCTCCTCTTCGGGGCGGTCGCGCGGCGTTGCCGAGCCCCGCACCAGCGGTGCCAGTCGGTCGGCGTCCACGACGACGCCTTCGATGCGGTTGCTGGACTCGGTGCTCTGGATGATCGCGGTCTGCCGGAGGGTCTCGAGCACCTCCGGGCGCTGGTGTTCGTGCAGCGCCTGACGACCTCGGCACTCCATCACGCTGCCGTGCAGCCAGGTCAGGGCAACGGGCACGGCACGCTCAAGGTGCTCTTGTGTGAAGGAGCGCGGCATACCGCCTTTATTACCCCATTCCGGCCGGCCGTACCTGATTCTCGGCGTTGGTGCATGAATCGAAGTTCGCCGCGCACTCGCTATTCGACGATGCCCCCGAGTCGCTGTTGCGGGAGTCGATTCGGATGAGCACGAAGCGGTCGAGGGTCCATCCGAAATACAAGACCAAGTACCGTGTGCGGAATTGGGCCGAATACGACTGCGGGCTTGTCCGGCGCGGTGACATCACGATCTGGTTCTCGGATGATGCGGGGGACCTGGACGGCGGCGAGGACGGGCCGACGCGGAGCACGATCACGACCACGCGGCCCGGGCACGAGGCGGACGAGGACGACGAGCCGGACCAGACGACCTGCTCAGAGTGAACTGCCGCCGGCGCGCGTGAGAGCGGGGCTACTTCCGCTTCTTCTTCTTGTCCTTATTCGCCTTCGCGAACGCCTCTTCGATGGCGCGTGCGCGCAGGTTCGCCTGCTGGACCATCGTCGCGTACTGCTCTTTCGGTCCGGCGACCGTGATGCACTTTTTGTAGGCCGACGCGGCGATGCTGTAGTCCTGGATGCCCTCGGCGGCGGTGGCGAGCTGGCAATGCGGCTCGGGGTCGTTCGGGAGCAGAGCGCGCAGCTCGGTCCAGGTCCCGATCGCCTCCTTCCACATCTTCATCTGGCTCTGCGCCCGCGCGAGCTTCGTATACGCCTCGACGTTTCCGGCGCGCTGGTACGCCAGCTGGAACGCGCCCATCGCGAGCAGCGGACGCTGCTGCTCGGCCCAGCAATCACCCAGCATGGCGTGGGCGGCGACGAGCTTGCGGTCGAGGGCCAGCGCCCGCTCGAGGTGCTCCGCCGCTTCCTTCCACTTCTTCCGCTGCCACTGCGCCTTGCCGAGCGCGAACGAGACGTTGCCGTTGCGCAACGCCTTGGCGGCCTTCTGGAGGTGGGGGACCGCGTCGTCCCACCGCTTCTGCTGGATGCGCACCTGACCGAGCGCGAACTGCGCGAGCGGCGCATCCTCGATCGCGATCGAGGCGGCGAGGCTGCTGGCGGCCTGGTCGAGCTTGCCGGCCTTCAGATACGCGTCGCCGAGCAGCAGGCCGGCCACCGCAAGCTTCGGATCCTTGGCGACCGCTTCCTTGAGCCGGTCGAGCGCCTGGGGCTGCTGATTGCGGAATTGGAGCACCCGAGCGAACGCGACCAGGTTGCGCGCCTCGTCGCCCTGACCCTCGGTCAGCGCCCGCGCGATGATCGACTGGAGGCGCAGCGCGTTGCCGTTGGTGATCACGCCCGCGTCGTCGATGGTCATGTCGACCGTCGCGACCAGCTGCGCTTCACGCCACACCTTGTTCTTCGCGTCGGCGGCGACCGCTTGCGAGAAGGCCTCCACCGCGAGCTGTGGGTCCTTGGCCTCCATCGCGGCGCGCCCGAGAGCGGCCATCTGCGCCCCCTCCGCCTGGTTGTGCCGACGGTCTGACTGCTGGGCGAAATGGTTCGAGGCGAGCGGCACGGCGGCCACGGCGACGACGACCAGACACGCGGTCTGGATCCAACGGAGCGCGTTTTCCATCCGGTGGTCTTATTTCGCCGGGCGGTCTACTGCAACGAAAGCGTGACGGAGAAGTTCCCGATCCCGCCGCCGGTGCGCTCCACCAACACCCAGTAGGTGCCGGCCGGCACGTTGGTCGCCTGGAAGTCGTCGCTGCACTCGAGCACCGCGGCGTCCACCGCGCAGGCGTCCACCAGGTAGACGAACGGGTCGTTGAAGCCGTTGACGGCGATGTCCACCCGGGCCGGGTTGTTCAGCGTGAAGGTGAACATCCGGTTCGGCGCCGGCGACGCGGGGTTGGCCGGGTCGCACATGAAGAAGAAGCCGATGTCGTTGGCGACCAGCGCGCCGGCGACCGCGTTGCCGTTCTGGAGCGTCGCCGCGTCGGCGCACGCCGGCGAGAGGCACTCACCGTCGGAGCACACATCGCCGGGCCCGCAGTCGTTGTCATTCTGGCAACCCTCCGCCTCGATGCACGCGCCGTTGACGCAGTCGAAGCCGGGGCCGCAATCGTCGTTATCCGCACAGACGCCGACCACTACGCACTCGCCGGCCTGGCAAGTCTCGCCCGCACCGCAGTCGTCGTCGTTGTCGCAGTCGCGCTGCGGGTCCTCACACACGCCCATCACGCATGTACGCGGCGCGTTGCAGTCCACGTTGTTGGCGCAGTTGAGCGCCTCCTGGCACTCGTTCGAGTCCAGGTCGCACGTCTTTTGCCCGGCGCAACCGTCGTCGTCGCGACAGCCGGGGATGCACGCCTCCACCACGCAGATGCGGAGGTCGTCGTCGCAATCGTCGTCGTCTGCGCACGCCACGAGCTGGCACTGCCCCTGGATGCACGCGAAGCCGTCGTCGCATTGGCCGTCGTCCGCACACCCGCCGACGTTCTCGCAGACCCCCGCGTTGCAGCGCTGTCCGTCCAGGCAGTCGCCGTCGCCCATGCAGCCGGGCGGCTCCTGGCAGATGCCTTCGGTGCAGCTCTCGTTGGGTTCGCAATCGGCGTCGTTGCCGCACTGCCGCGGGGGCAGGCACTGCCCGTTGCGGCACTCCAGGTCGCCGTCGCAATCGTCCTCGTCGAGGCACAGGTCGGGCACGTCGGGCCGGCACGCGTTGTTCTCGCAGATGTCGCCATCGTTGCAGTCGCCGTCTTCCACGCACTCGAGGTCGACGCACTGGGCGTTGATGCAGCGCTGCCCGTCGTTGCAATCGCCCGCGTCCTCGCAGCCCTCGTTGCACACGCCGTTGACGCAGATCCGGCCCTCGAAGCAGTCCTGCGCCTCCTCGCAGAAGCCTTCGACGCAGACGCCGTTCGCGCCGCAGATCTGTCGGCCCGGGCAGTCGTCGTCGTCTTGGCACAGCTGGCCGCCATCGGGCCCGCAGCGTGCCCCGCGGCACACCTCACCAGGCAGGCACGCGTCGTCGTTGGCGCAGCCGTCGCCGCAGATACCGAAGTTGCAGATGCGCGCACCGGTGCACTGGTCGTCGTCCGCGCAGTTGAGCGGCTCGCCGCACTGACCGTCGACGCACGGCAGGTCGCGCGGGCACTGCCCCGCGTTCATGCACGCCAGGTCTTCCTCTTCACAGCGGTTGTTGTCCCCGCACACCTCGCCGGGGAAGCAGTCGTCGGCGACCGCGCATGGGTTGGTGCAGGAGTCGCGGTGGCAGTAGCGGTCGCCGACGCAGTCCTCGTCGGCGTTACAGGGCTCGGGCTCTACGCAGATGTTGTTGATGCATATCTGGGCACCGGTGCAATCGTCGTTGTCGATGCAGCCGAGCTCCTCGGCCGGGACGCATCGCCCGAAAGCGCAGATCTCGCCCTGCTGGCAGTCGTCGCTGTCGAGGCAGCCCGCGTCGGGCGGCCCGCACTCGCCGCCGTTGCACACCTCGCCGCCGGGGCAGTCGAGGTCGTTGTTGCAGGCGACCGGGCCGTCGTCCTGGCAGATGCCGTCGCGGCACTCCTCACCGTCTTCACAATCGTCGTCGCCCTCGCAGCCCCTCGGGTCGAGGCAGCGCCCGCCCTCGCAGGCGAAGCCATCGGCGCACGGGTTGTTGTCGGGGTTGCAGCCCGCGCCACACGCGCCGGCGTCGCAGATGCGGTCACCCGAGCAGTCGACGTCGTCGTCGCAGAAGAAGCCCTCGGCGCAGCGCCCGCCTTCGCAGGTCTGGTTGCCGGGGCAGTCGTCGTTGTTCTCGCAGTCGGGGGCCGGCAGACAGCGTCCGAGGGCCAGGTTGCACACCTCGCCATCAGCGCAATCATCGTCCAATCGACACGGATCCTGACACGCGCCCGCCTCGCAGATGCGCGCCCCGCGGCAGTCGAGGTCCGATCCGCAAGGGTCCGGCTCCACGCACTCCGCGTCTTCGCAGGTCTGGCCGCCGTCGCACTCCTCGTCCTCCGCGCAGCCCATCGCGTCTTCGCAGAGACGCGCGAGGCAGATCTCGCCGCCGTCACAGTCGTCGTCGTCGGCGCAGGGGTTCACGCAGGCGCTCTCCTGGCAGAGGCGGTCGCCGACGCAGTCGACGTTCCCGTTGCAGAAGCCGCCCTGCTGCTCCTGGCACTGGCGTTCACCGTTGCAGAACTGAAGGCCGTCGCAGTCGTCGTCGCTCTCGCAATCGCCCTGGATCATCGGGAGGTCGCAGAGCCCGGTTTCGATGATGCAGATCTGCATGCCCTGGCAGCCCCCGTCGTCGACGCAGGCCTCGATACACGTGCCGTTGTCGCAGGCGCGTCCTTCGAAGCAGTCGTCGTTGTCGGCACACGGCGCCGCCTCGGAGCAGGTTCCGCCATCGCACGTCTGGTTGCCCGGGCAGTCGTCCTCGTCTTCGCAGACGCCGGGGGCGATGCAGGCACCGTCCCGACAGACGAGGGGCTCGAGGCAGTCCTGGTCGCCGTCACAGTCCGACGCGGCCGGCACGCAGAGCTCGCCGTTGCATTCGAAGGCGTCGAGGCACGCGTCGTCCTCGCCGCACGGATCGTAGCAGTGGGTGTCGAAGCAGCCGCGGTCGCCGAGGCAGTCCTCGGCGGCCCCGCAGAAGGGCGGCTCCTCGCACGTGCTCGTGACCGGGTTGCAGACCTGGTCGCCGGGGCAGTCGTCGTTGTCGTCGCAGTTGCCGCCTTCGGGGTCGGTGCACTCGCCGTCGCCGTTGCAGACCCAGCCATCCTCGGTGCAGTCGTCGTCGGTCATGCAGGCCTCGGCGGCGCAGTGGCCGTCCTCGCCGCAGAGCTGGTTGTCGAAGCAGGAGTCGTCGGTGCAGGCGTCGATGCAGCCGCTGTCTTCGCACACGCGGCCTTCGAGGCACGCCTGGTCGGCGTCGCAGGCCCCCGCTTCGCCGCAGGTCCCATCCTCGCCGCAGACCCCGCGCTCGCAGGGATTGTCGTCGTCGCAATCTTGGGGAGTGACGCAGTTGCCGCCGACGCATCGCTCGCCTTCGCCGCACTGCTCGTCGCTCATGCAGTCCGGCTGACCTTCGGGCGGGGTGCATTGACCCCCCGTGCAGATGAGGTCGCCCGCGCAGGGGTTCACGTCACTGCAGGGCTCGGTGCACGCGTTGTCGAGGCAGTAGCGGCTGCCGAGGCAGTCGAGGTCCTCGGTGCAGCCCTCGATCGGGTGCTCTGCGCACTCGCCCGAGATGCACTGCTGGCTCCCCGGGCAGTTCGCGTTCTCGCGGCAGTACTCACCAGCCGAGAGCGGCGTGCAGGCGTTGCTGACGCACGCCTCGTCGTCCTCGCAATTCTCCGGACCGCTGCACTGGGCCGGAGCCGCGTCGCCTCCGCCGTCGGTGGCGGGGTCGACCGGGTCGGTGGTGTCGTCGTCGCAACCAAAGAACGTCGCAAGGCAGATGGCGATCGAGATCCCGCTCGCGGCCCTACAGCGCATGCTTCCCCCCGGAAGGTGGTCGAGTATCGAGCCAAGTATCGGCACGGACCGCCGATTGGGGCAAGCTGGCGGGGGTTGCGGCGAACCCACCTAATGGTCCGAAGCGTGGAGGCCGCTTAGAACGTGGTGTAACGTTTTGTTTGTTTTTCGTTGTGGAAAAGTACAGCAAGGGCGTTTTCCAATAGTCGCTCATTCTTGCTATGGTGTGGACCTCGGTCGGAGTGCGTCCACCGAGAGGGGGAGTACGAGGGATGGTGACGAGGCTTCCTGTACTGATCGCCGCTCTGCTGGCCGTGGGCGGAATGGCCCATGCGCAGCAGATCATCGACGGCGACACGATCTATCAACAAGGTCAGTTCACCGACGACGACGGTGCACCGATCGATGGACCTGTCGACGTCCGCTACGACCTCTTCGCGGGGGCGCAGGGTGGCGAGTCGGCCTGGAGCGAAACCCACGAAGACGTAGAGCTCTTCGAGGGTTTCTACACGGTGAAGCTCGGCTCGGATGAGTCGATCGAGCCTGCAGTGATCCTGCGCAACCCATGGTTGCAGATCACCATCGACGGCGAGGTGCTCACCCCACGTACCCAATTCCTCTCCGTGCCGTTCGCGATGGTCGCCTCGTCGCTCACGCCGGGGACGAGCATCGACGTCAACTCGGTCGACATTGATGGCGAGGCCGTGATCAACGCCGACGGCCGGTGGGTCGGTGACCCGACGGGGCTTCGCGGCGACCGAGGCGCTGACGGTGCGCGCGGGCCGCAGGGCATCCAAGGCGTCGCCGGTCCCCGTGGGCCTCAGGGTGAGCGTGGCGCCGCAGGTCCCCAGGGCGACCGTGGTCCTCAGGGCGTCGCGGGCGACCAGGGTGGTCAGGGCGAGCAGGGTGAGCAGGGTCAGCAAGGTGCGCCCGACACGCCGCTGCAGGTCCGCGCCAAGCTGGTCCAGGTCGACGGCGCCGGCTCCGGCATCGACGCCGACCTGCTCGACGGTCTGAACAGCGACGCCTTCCTGCGCCGGAACCTCGCTGTCGCATCCACCGCCGACATGACCAGTCGTCTGGCGGTGCGGGGTGACCACGTCGAGGTCGGCAACCGCGGCTTCCAGACCGGCGTCCAGTTCCTCAACTTCGGGACCAAGCACGCGGGGCTGCGCTTCGACGGCTCGCAGACGGTCTACCTCGAGGACGCCTCCCGCTCGCACAACGCCAGCGATTGGTTCGACGGCCGCCGTCGCACGGACTTCGAGGTCCGCCGCGGCCACCTCCGCGTCAGCAACGGCAACACGAGCCTCAACGGCACCGTGACCGTCACCAACAACTTCATCCGTCCGGCGGCTGGCCCAGGCAACCGCGGCATCATCTTCCCGACCGACCCCTTCGGCGGCGGCGGTGACGCGGCGTGGATTCGCCTCGAGTCGGACGGCGGCGAGAACATGCGCCTCGACATCGGGATGACCAACGACGCCGACGACAACATCCGGCTCAACGCCTCGGGTGGTGTCGATGTCGCCGGCAGCGGTGACTTGCGGGTCGGCCGCTTCCTGAACGTCGCCAACCTGGCGACCTTCAACAACATCATCCGCCCGGCCCCCGGCGGCACGGGCATCACCTGGCGCCCGGACGCGTTCGGTGGCGGCGGCGACCTGGCCTGGATGCGCCTGCTCTCGCAGGGCGGTGAGAACACCGTGCTGCAGATCGGCAACGTGAACGACGGCGACGACGACATCGAGCTGTACGCAGCCGGTCGCGTCACCCTCAACGGCCCGGGCCGCAACACGCTCGGGTTCGAGTTCCCGGACAACCGCTGGGGCGGCGGCGGCGACGACGCCTGGATCCGCTACTTCAGCGAGGGCGGTGAGAACACCCGCCTCGAGATCGGCGTCCGCAACGACGGCGACGACGACATCCACCTGAACGCCAGCGGCGGGGTGAACATCGGCGGCAGCGGCGACCTCATCGTCAACCGCAACCTCATCGTCCGCGGCAACTGCCAGGGCTGCGCCGGCGCGGCCGGTGGCTATCGTCCGGTCCTCGCGTCGGCGGGCGGCGGCAACAACGGCATCGTCTGGCCCGACAACCCGTTCGGCGGCGGCGGTGACGACGCCTGGATCCGATACATGTCGCAGGGCGGCGAGAACGCGGTCCTGCAGATCGGCATCGCCAACGACGGGAACGACGACATCGAGCTGTACGCGGCGGGCCGCGTCACGCTCAACGGTCCGGGTCAGAACACGCTCGGCTTCGAGTTCCCGGACAACCGCTGGGGCGGCGGCGGCGACGACGCCTGGATCCGGTACTTCGGCCAGGGCGGCGAGAACACCCGATTGCAGATCGGGATCATGAACGACAACGACGACGAGATTGAGTTCTACAGCAACAGCCGCATCCGCATCGCGGGCGGCGGCAGCAACCCCATCGGCTTCCAGTTCCAGGAGAACCGCTGGGGCGGCGGCGGCGACGAGGCTTGGATCCGCTACTACTCGCAGGGCGGTGAGAACACGGTCCTCGACATCGGCATCAACAACGACGGCAACGACGACATCCTGCTCAACGCCTCCGGTGGCGTGACCATCCCGCGCGGTCAGTTCACCGCGGCGGGCCCGGTCACGATGCGCAGCACCCTGAACGTCAGCAGCACCGGCACCTTCGGCGGCAACCTGCAGGTCAACGGGAGCCAGACGGTCGGGGCCGACATCCAGGTGAACCGCAACGGCCGGGTCAACGGCAACCTGAGCGTTGGCGGCAACCTCAGCGCGGGCTCGTTCAGCATCGGCGCCCTGAACGTGCAGGACCTCAACGTCAGCCGCGACGCGCGCGTCGGCCGCTTCGCGAACTTCAACCACACGGCCTACTTCGGTCGGAACCGCTACCTGCGCGGCACCTACATTCAGGGCGGCGTCGGTCGAAACCACTTCGTCGACACCGAGAACCGCGGTCGTCTTCGTGTCGGCGCAGCGTGGGGCATCCCGGGCATCTACTCCGAAGATGGCGGCCAGAGCCTGGTGCTCGGCGCGCACACCGGCCGCATCTACATCGGCCCGCCCAGCGGCCCGCACGGCGGCCAGCATCTTTACGCGTACAACATGTACCCGCGGCACCTGTACATCGGCACCGACCACCGGATGCGGATCGAGGGTCGCACGGGCCGAAACCACTTCGTCGACGCCGAGGGGCGTGGGCGGCTGCGCGTCGGCGCGGCGTGGGGACTGCCGGGCATCTACTCTGAGGACGGCGGTCACCACCTGGTGCTCGGCTCGGCGACGGGCCGCATCTACGTCGGCCCGCCCAACGGCCCGCACGGCGGCCAGCACCTCTACGCGTACAACATGTACCCGCGGCACCTGTACATCGGCACCGACCACCGGATGCGGATCGAAGGTCGCACGGGCCGCAACCACTTCGTCGACGCCGAGGGGCGCGGCCGGCTGCGCGTCGGCGCGGCGTGGGGCCTGCCGGGTATCTACTCGGAAGACGGTGGCCATCACCTCGTGCTCGGCTCGGCAACGGGCCGCATCTACATCGGCCCGCCCCGTGGTCCGCACGGTGGCCAGCACCTCTTCGCGTACAACATGTATCCGCGGCACCTGTACATCGGCACCGACCACCGGATGCGGATCGAGGGCCGCACGGGTCGTAACCACTTCGTCGACGCCGAGGGGCGCGGTCGACTGCGCGTCGGCGCGGCGTGGGGTCTGCCGGGCATCTACTCGGAGGACGGCGGCCACCACCTGACGATCGGTTCGGCCACCGGCCACATCTACGTAGGCCCGAACCAGGGTACCTACGGTGGCCAGCACATCCACGCCTCGAACGGCTACTTCCGCAACGCCTATGTCGCCGCCGCCGGTGGCTGGCTGCGCCGCGCGGGCGGGGGCCAGGCGGGCGCGAGCTCCTGCCCCGGTGGCTGGGGCACCATCGGCGACCTCTGCCTGCGTGGGCGGTGGGGTCACCACCACCACAACTGGGTCGATCACTGGTGTCGCGGTCAGGTCGGTGGCCACCTTTGTACGGAGCAGGAGATCGGCGGCTCGCGCGCCTGGTGGGGTTGGTTCGGCGGCAACATCTGGTACGGCGACACGGTCCACGACAACCACGCCAGCTTCCACAACTGCAACTGCGGCCACTGGCACTGGTACGACCACGACGGGGATGCTCAAAAGCGCCACAGTCGCGGCTGGTACTGCTGCCGGAATCGCTAGGGGGGGATGAAGATGCAGAGCATGAAAGCATTGTTGCTTCTGGGTGCTGCGGCCCTTCTCGCGGCGTGCGCCGGTGGCGCCGAGGACACTTCGACGACCGAGGCGGCCGCCAAGAAGTTGTTGTCGAAGGCGCCGGTCGTTGTTGCTGCGGCGCCAGCGGCGCCCGTGATCGCAAAGCGCAAGCCCAAGCCGGCTCAGAAGACACCGCGCGCGAAGGCCGAGCGCAGGCTCGCCGGCAGCGCCAACACGGCGCGCGGCACCAAGGGCTACAGCTCGAGCATGTACGGGACCGACGCGCCGGATGATCCGCGCTTCAGCGGGTTCCGCGAGATGGCCGAGAACTTCCCGTGGGGCACCGGAGAGGGGACCTGGAACGGTTCCGGCGTCGGCGACCCGGAGCCGCTCAAGAAGGTGTCCAACGAGGAGATGCTCAAGCGGGCGACGTCGGTCGGGTTCAGCTCCGACCGCCTCAACGCGCTCGTCAGCGTCGGCCGGCGCAAGATCCCGGGCGCGCTTGATGCGCTATCGAACGCGCTGAACCCGAAGGAAGACCAGATGATCCGCATCCTCGCTGTCTCGGGCCTGGTCGAACATGGCGGCGAGGGGGCACTCGAGCTGCTGTGGGGCAAGGGCTTCACGGATCCGGACCCGGGCATCCGCGGTCAGGCGCTGTGGGGCATCGCGCTCTACGGCCACGACGAGGCGCTCAAGGGCATCCGTGCCGGCCTGAAGGACGACGACCCCGCCACCCGCGGCATGGCCATCCTCGCGACGACCGCGCTGCGTGACGAAGAAGTCGTGATGGGCATCCTCGAGCCCGCGCTCAGGAGCAACGAGCAGCTCGAGTACCAGGAGGCCGAGTACGTGCTCTCCAACCTGCCGACCCGGCGGGCCCGGAAGCTGCTGTCGGACGTCTACGACGAGACGACCGAGAAGGAAAAGCGGCGGAGCTTGCGCGGCGCCCTCAAGGACGCGCTGCGAAACCGAGTCCCGCGCGCCGACTGACAGCTGATGGCCCGGTGCTGTTGACGCGAGTTTCGGGACAGCGCCTGGTCAGACCTTCAGGAACCGCGCGTAGGCCTCGCGGACCTTCTGGACGAACTCGTTCGGCAGGCCGATCTCCTCGCCGATGGCCATCACAGTCTCGTCCTCGACGCCGTGGACGACTTCATCCGCCGCGGCCACCGCGTAGAGGCAGCCGAGCAAGTCCTCGCGCTGCTTTTCGGTGGAGAGTCGGGCGAAGATGGCGCTGACCTGCCGGTGCACGGACGCGTCGGCCGAGAAGGTCTCGTGACGTGTCAGCTGGAGGGCCAGGTCGGCCTGCCCCAGAGTGAGATCCGAGAAGTCACGCAGAATGCTGTTCATCCGGTTGGTCTCGACCCGGCTGATCACGCCGTCGGCATACGCGACGCGGCTGAGCAGGTACGCGAAGGCGGCGACGTAGCGCGCTACTTCCGGCTCCAGGGCCTGCATCGCGGCTGCGATGCGATCAATCTGTGCGGGGTCGACCGCGGGGGCCTCGCTCTTGCCCCGCTTCAAACCGAGCCAGCTCAGGATGCTCATCTGGTCCCCCTCGGTGACCGTCGACCGAATGCCCACTCTACTACGATGGTCACTCGCCCTCGAAGCCTCGCTTTCCGATCTGCGACTCGTACTTGTCCATGCTGTAGGCCGAGTCGACCCTGCGTCCCATCCTCGCCTCGAGGTCGGCGCGCCTGCGCCACACCGGCGGCTGGAACGGGCGCAGCCTCAGGGACTTCACGTAGGCCTGGCGCGCCGGTTCGCGCTGGTCCAGCTGCTCGTACAGCACGGCGAGGTCGCGCCACAGGCGGCTGCTCTTCGGCCAGCGCTTCACGCTCTCCTCGAGCAGGGCCAGCCCGCGCTTTCCCTGGCCGGCCGCCTGGTAGCCGCCCGCGAGGTCACTGATGAAGCCGTCGTCGTCCGGAGCGATCCTCACCGCAGCCTCGAGCGCTGCGAGGCCGGCGGCGTGCTTTCCGTGCTGGATTGAGGCGAGCCCCAGCTGCCAGCGAAAACGAGCGCTATTGGGATCGAGCCGGACCGCCTCCTCGAGCAGCGCCAGCGCCTTGCTCGGGTCACCGGCCTTGCTGGCCTTCACGGCGAGCTCCGACCGATCGCGGGCCGACGGCGGTGCGGTGAGGGTGTCGAGCGTCGCGTCGAGGTCGGCGATGTCGACCTCCCGGAAGTGGCTGCGTCGCAGCCGTCCGCGCGCGTCGAAGACGAAGGTGGCCGGCAGGGTCATCTTGCCGCCCGGCCCGAAGAAGGCCGCCACGGCGTCGTCGGTCGCGAGCCGCAGTGGGTAGTCGAGCCCGTGCTCGGCCACGAAGGCGCGCACCTCGCCCAGCTTCTTCGTCTCGACCGACACGCCGACGACCCGCACGGCGTCACCGCGACTCCGTGCGAGCTTCGCCAGCGCCGGCACCTCGCGCTTGCAGGCCACGCACCACGGCGCCCAGAAGTTCAGCACGGTGGCGACGGGCTTGGGCTCGAGCTTGGTGGCCTCGCCCTCGAGCGTGCGCAGCGGGACGTCGAGGGTGAAGGCGCCGGTCACCCGCGGGCGCGCGCCCGCCGGCCAGGTCGGCATCGGGCGCGGGCTCGCCGCGGCCTGCCCCTCCACGAGCTGGTAGCGCGTGTTCGCGGCGAGGTCCGAGAAGCGCTGGACCTCGCCGGATGGCCAGCGGACCTCGACCTCGTCGACGCGCGTGGCGTCCGCGAGCCCGAAGTGCACCTCGCGCGACACCTGGGTGTGGAACCCGGCGGTGAGGCGCACCCGGTCCACCTGGCTGCGCGCCCCCGCTCGAATCTTCACGGTCGCGCCGAGCGCGTGGGGCTCGGTGGTCGTCGCGCGCAGCGAGAAGCGCACCCACCCGCGCGGCGGCGACGTGTTCTCGAGCAGCTGGAATCCCTGCAGGCTCATGGCGGCGAGGTCGAGGTCGCCGTCGCCGTCGACGTCGATCGGCGCCACCGCCCGGCCGTCGTGGTCGAAGGCGAGCCCGAGGCCGTGGGCGGCGTCGACGTAGCTCTTCGACCCGCGCAGGAAGAAGGCGTTGCGCTCGTGTCCGCTAAAACTCCCGGTGAAGTTCTTCACCGCGGGTCCGTCCGCCTGGTCCTGGAAGGCGGCTCCAGACCGATTCGTCTCGAAGCCGCGCGCGTCGGCGACAACCTGCCGCCAGAAATACGTTCAGTAGTCTGGGGCGGCAGCGTCCTCGTGACTGGTCATGCCGTTGAGCACGTAGATGTCGCGGTCGCCGTCGTTGTCGGCGTCGAAGGCGGTGTGACCCCACGCCCAACCGGCACGGGCCGCCCCTTGCCGCTGGCCGACCTCTCGATAGCGCCCGCCACCGTCGTATCGGAACAGGGTGTTGCCCGTCGTCAGCGACTGCAGGGTGGCGTAGGTGTCGTCGGAGACCACGCCCTCGACGAGCGGCACGATCCGGTGCCCTGCCTTCGAGAACATGTTCGAGACGTAGACGTCGAAGTCGAGGTCGCCGTCGAGGTCGGTGACCGTCACGCCCATCGACTGGCCATTCGCCGTGAGCGGGCCGCCACCGAGCATGTAATGGGCCTTGCCGTCGTTGACCCAGAGGTTGTTCCGCCCGTAGTCGTTGGCGACGAAGATGTCGTCGTCGCCGTCCTCGTCGGCGTCGAAGAACGCGACCGCGTAGCCGAAGGAGGTCCCTTCGATGCCGCGCTCGATCGACAACTCGCGGAAACGCAGCCCGCCTTCGTTGAGGAAGAGCAGGTCGCGCTGGCCATCCTTCGCCTGGAAGAGGTTGTGCTCGCTCTGCTTCGAGTGGTGGTTCTTGTAGCCGGCGGCGTACAGGTCGAGGTCACCGTCGCGATCGATGTCGTGGGCGACGAGGTGCTGGTACTCGAGCTGGTCCATCCGGGTGCACGGTTGGGCGAAGACGAGGCGCCGCGCCAGCCGCTCGAAGCCCTTTGGCCGGCGTGAGAAGAGCGGCAACGAGGCCTCTCCGTTTCGACATTCGCCCGCCTCGGTCGAGACCATCTCGGGCGCGCCGTCGCCATCGAGGTCGACCAGCAGCTGAAAGAAGCCGACGTCGCGCGCGGGGATGGGGTCGAGCAGCTTGTCGAACCCGCCCGCGCCGTCGTTGACGAAGACCTGCAGCGTCATCCGCTGGTTCCACGTCATCAGGTCGTCGTCGCCGTCTTCGTCCCAGTCGACGACGGTGACGCCGCCGATGGTCTCCAGCAGCTGCCCGTTGGTCCGCTCCTGCACGCTCTGCTCGGTGAGCGTGTCGCGATGAAGGCCGATCCCGGTGGCAGCCGACACGTCTCGAAACCGCGCCTTCACGGCGACGGACTGGAGCTCGAGCGCCTCGAGACGTTGGAAGCGCCAGGTCTTCTTGGAAAGGCGACTCTCGGCGCGCACCACGCCGCGCAGCTCGACCCCGCGCCCCTGCGCGTCACGCCCGAGCACGTCGAGCAGATGCTCCGACCAGGCGTGGTCACGGTCGGGCGCCTCGAGCTTGAAACGCTTCGGCTTGAAGCTGCACTTCTCGACGACCACGAGCGGCTCGACCAACGCGCGCAGCTCACGCATGAAGGCAGGCGCGTCCAGGGTCTCCGCGCTCGGCCCGCGGCGGTGGACCTCCGCCGCCGGGTCGCCGAAGTCCACCGGCTGGGGTGGGCCCAGCAGACGCCCCTGGAACGCAGGGGTCAGCGCGCTTTCGAGCTTCGCCATGTCCCCGAGACGCACCGCCGCGCAGACCGCCTTGGCGGGGCCGTTCTGGACCTCTTCTGCGGCCATCTCGGAGATCCGCATCGTGCGCACGAACATGCTCGGCGCCTTGATGAACGCCTTGGGGGCGGCCGGCGCCTCCGCCTTCGCCTTCAGGAGCCGCAGCGTCGCGCCGGGATCGGTCTTCGGCGGCGGATCCGCGCACGCGGCGACCAGAAGAGTGATTGCGAGGAGCGAGCGGCTCATGGCCGGACCGTACCAGACCCGGTCAGCGTGGGCGCCTGCGCACGCAAACGAGCATCAGGAGGAGCCACGACGGTAGCGCCGCCCCGCGTCCGGCCGCGCGGGCCGTGGTGCGCGGACTGCACAGCTGACAGCTACCCGCCCCCTGACTAACCGCGGCGATGC
>PVBE011343296.1_pt1 | contig 30249 bp, 23 predicted proteins | sample 1631181 | NCBI WGS metagenome assembly PVBE01 (sample SAMN08397723, study PRJNA350692) | Marine metagenome, whole genome shotgun sequencing project. | isolation source: water | place: Pacific Ocean | collected 2012-04
GAGGTTGATTCCCAGCGATCAATCTTGAGTGGCAGGTGGGGTCCGTGCTGCTCGATAGCGCCCACCGGCAACAGGGGGATGCGACCGGCGGCCACCGCCTCGTTGATTTCGGGCCAGGTGAGATCTTCGTACCGATACTTGTCGAGCATGGAGTGTCGCTTTCTCCCGCTATCCTCTCCACGGCCGTTGGACACCGGGGCCAAACGTGGCCCGATCATCTTAGTACGGTCGCCGCTCTCTCCGCCGGGGACCGGAGGGCGGCCCGCGCTATGCTGTGAATGCTAGGTACGGGTCGGCGCGCCGTGGCCGGAAAAGGAGCGGGCAGAGGATGGATGAGCGAATGGGGCAAGCCGGGGAAGCTTCGCCGAAAGACTGGAATTCGGATCCCTTCCGGGTGATGGTCACGCTGGGTGAAAGCACCACCGCCGGTGGGTGGAGCTCGACCCCGGACCGATGCTGGGCGCCGGTGCTGGCGTCGCTGATCAGCGATTTTCAGGACGAGCCGGTCCGACTGGTGAACTCGGGTATCGGGGCGAACGTAATCTCAAATCGGGTGCCCTGCTACGACCGCTCGGGAAGGCCGGCCGCCAACGAGCGGATTCAAAAACACGTCATCGATCATCAGCCCGACCTGCTACTCATCTCGTACGGACTCAACGATGCCCGGGGCGGCACACCGGCTGAGATGTTCCGCGAAGAAATGACCACGTTGATCGCGGACATCCGCCGCGGCTGCGATCCGCTGATCTTGCTGCCGGGTCCCTATTTCATGACCGATTTCGACAGCTTCGATCACTTCAATCATGCCAACCACGATGTCTTTCGTATATACAACCTGGCGATCGAGCAGGTGGCCCGCGAATGCGGCTGCTTGTTCAGCGACGTCTATGGAGCCTACGGAGGGGTTGACCGGATGGTGCATTTCGACGGGGTCCACGCCAACGATCTGGGCCATCGCCTGATCGCACACGAGATCTTTCGAACCCTCGCGCAAAATTGTTCCGGACTGGCCCTGCGCACCAGACGGCTCGAAGAGACCAGCGACCGCTGGCGAGACGAATCGGTCCTCATGGCTGACTACGGCTACTGACCGTGGAAGCGAATCCCGACCTCGGCCGCGACTGGAATTCCGAGCCGTTCCGTGTCCTGGTGGCAATCGGCGACGCGGTGGCCGCGGGCGGCGACGCATCCCGCAGGGAGCTTTGCTGGGCGGAAGTGCTGGCCGCGCTGATCACGGACTTCCAGGACGACCCGGTGCGACTCGTCAACGTGGGACTCGGCGGGAACATCATCTCGACCCAGGCGCCGCCGTACGCCGAATCGCGCAAGCCGGCCGCCGACGAACGGGCCCAGAAGCACGTTATCGATCACCAGCCGGACCTCCTAGTAATCGGATACGGCCTCAACGACTGTCGCGGCGGCACGCCGGTGGAGTTGTTCCAGCGGGAGTTGACTCGATTCATCGACGCGGTCCGGCGGGGGTGCGATCCGTTGATCGTGCTCACCGGCCCGAACTTCGTGACCGAGTTCACCAGCCCCGATCCCTGGTCGCATGCCAACCGCAACGTGTTCGCCACGTTCAATCTGGCAATCGAGCAGGTCGCCCGGGCCACCAACTGCCTGTTTTGCGAGATCTTCGACGCGGCCGGCGGGGCGGAGTGGTTGGCCGGATACAGCCGGGTGCATCCGAACGACCTGGGCCACCGGCTGATCGCGCACCAGCTATTTCAGACTCTGGCCCACAATTGCTCGGGACTGGCGACGCGCACGAAGCGGCTGGAGCAATCCACCGAGCCCTGGCGGGACGAGAGCGTCCTGATGGCCGACTACGGGTATTCGTGGCCGACCGTCGGGGCGAGGCCTACTCCCACCCGAAGCCGTAGAGCCGGGCGCGGCGGATGAAGAACCGTACCGCCAGGTCGTCGCGCGGGGCGGTGTCGCCGCCGGACCATCGCGCCGGCTGCGCCTTCGCGTCGCCGTGCCAGGCCTGGTAGTCGTCACGGGCAAAGCCGGCGACCGGTTCACCGTTCGCGTCCACAAGCTCGGCGATCAATTCGCCTTCCTGCACGGTGGAAGTCGCCGCGTTTAGCAGCAGTCGTTTGCCGCCGACCGCCTGCGGATGGGTGGTGAAGCTGGCTTCCTCGGGACCTCCGGGGCCGCTGACCGCCGCCCAGTACCGGTCGACCTCCCAACTGGCCCGGCAGATCGCGCCGTAGAAGGTATAGATATTCGGACCAGCGCCGAACGCCGTGTCCCCGTGCAGGCCTTCCAACCCTCCGTAGTACATATACATGCGGCCATCGTGTTCGATGAACTCATGGGTCGGCCAGAGCATCCCACCGCCGTAGTCGCCGAGGGCTCCGACCGGTAGGGTCGGTTTGCGGGAGGGGCGGGACCAGATGCGCCCGTCGGCACTACCGGCCAGTTGCCAATCCACGGTGTGCTCGCGCACGTTGTAGCAGGCCAGCAGACCCAGATATCCGCCGTGCACCGGACTCGGCACCAGTTCCATGAATTGCTGATCATGGGGATCGCGCCAGTCGGGCTGGATCATAATCTCCGGCGGTGACCAGTCCGAACCGTCAGGACTGGTCCGGCGGGCAATGACGCGGCGCCCCCAGGGGAAACAATCGTGGGGGATGAGCCCGCCGGGATGCATTTCTTCGCCGACTTTTTGGTAGAGCGTGTAGCCGCCGTCATCGACCCCCAGCATGCGGTTGGCGTAGTAGGAGGCCTGGTCGGCGCCGCCAAGCGGCGTCGTGTAGGGCATCGTCATCTTCATTCCGACTCCCTGAATCTCCAGCAGAGGGCCTTCGGATCCGGTCCAGTGAATCCCGTCAGCAGAGTAATAGCGATAGGTGGCGAACGGATGCCGCGACTCGCCGGCACGGGGCTCGAATCCACGAACGAAATCGGCGCCCTGGCCGTCCGGGCGGCCCGGTCCGCGCATGCAGAACATCTCGTAACGCCGTTCGGGCTCCGCGTCGGGATGCACGATGACGCAGGCGTACATCGAAATCCCGCCCGAGTCGAAGTCGAAAATGATGTTGGTGTTTGGATGCCCGGGCTGCGGGCATAGATCGAGTTCCGGGCGGGTCCAGTTGACGCCGTCCTCGGAGGTTGCGTAGGTCAAGCGGCGGAAGTCCTGAAACTCGCCGACGTTTGCCGGCGTCGAGATGTACCACGCCTTCCAGAGGCCGTCGATGGGATCGATCAGCACCGTCCCATGGCTGAACGCCGCGCCGCTGTCCCATGGATAGCGGGGCTCGATCAGCGGGTTGGCCGGATCGACGGCGGCCGATTCCGTTCGCCACGCGATTCGGTCCCGCTGGGCAAGATCCTCGTCAAGGATGAACGATCGGCAGTCAAGCCGGGTGATGCCGGCAACCATCTTGAATATCGACATCGTCCGCCTCCTCGAAGGTGCACGGTGGGCCATTCCGCAACACCGGCAGGTTAGCAGGGACATCTCAGTGGGATCAGCCGGATCGCCACCGCCGACAAGGCCGCCGGTGAGAAGGTCCGGCAACTCGGGACGCGGTCTCGCGGTCGGCCATGGCCTGTTCTATGATGGATTTGACCTTCACCGAACGGTCGGGCCCAGCGGGGGCCTCGATCTGGACGCCCGGCTTTGTCGCGATAGGAGTCTCATTGAAACTGGTCGCCGCCAGCCGTGATGACGCCGGGGTAGTCCGCGGCAAACTATCGACTCGGAACCGGCGAACCCTGTTTCGGCAACGGCGCACGGGCTTGAGTGACTGGCTCGGGGAACTCGTATGAGCGCATCAGAAACGCTGCTAGAGGTGCGCGATCTCGCTGTTCGATTCAATACCGACGAGGGGATCGTCGAGGCCGTGAACGGGATTTCTTACGACATCGGCCAGGGTGCTTCCATGGGGATCGTCGGCGAGTCGGGTTGCGGCAAGAGCGTCAGCGCGCTGGCGGTGCTGCGGCTGGTGCCCGAACCGGCGGGCCGAATCACGAACGGGCAGGTCGTTTTCGAAGGGCAGAATCTACTCGAACTCGACGACGACGCCATGCGGCGGGTTCGTGGCGGGGAGATCGCGATGGTCTTCCAGGATCCGATGAGCGCGCTGAACCCGGTCTACACTGTTGGGCACCAGATCGTGGAGATGCTGCGGGTCCACCTGGGCCTGGAGAAGCAGGCGGCGTGGCGACGGGCGGTGGAGCTGCTGGAGCTGGTCGGCATCCCGTCCGCCGCGGACCGGGTGAACGACTACCCGCACCAGTTCTCGGGCGGAATGCAGCAACGGGCCCTAATCGCGATGGCGATTTCGTGCCAGCCCAAGCTTCTGATCGCCGACGAGCCCAGCACGGCCCTGGATGTCACGATTCAGGCGCAGGTCGTTGAACTGCTGGCGGAACTGCGTAGCGAACTAAATATGGCGGTCATTCTGATCACCCATGACCTCGCCCTGGTGGCCGGGTTCTGCGAGTACGTGACGGTGATGTACGCCGGGCACATCGTCGAATACGCACCGGTGGACGAGTTGTTCGAACGCTCGCTGCACCCCTATACGCTGGGGTTGCTGGGATCGGCGCCCGGTCTGGTGGGAGACCGTTCAAAGCCCTTGATCACGATTCCCGGCGCCCCACCGGATCAGACCGCGCTACCGCCGGGGTGCCCCTACACGCCGCGCTGTCCGTACGTGCAGGATGTCTGTCACGCCGCCCTCCCCGATCTCATCGACACGGACTCAGGTCACGCGGTGCGGTGCCTGGTTGACGTATCGACCGGGGAACTGCGATGAGCGTGGACCAGGGGCAGGCAATCCGTGGTTCTGAGGCCGCCGAAGCCAACGGCCCGGTGCTGGAAGTTCATGACCTGACGAAGCACTTCCCCATCTACCGCCGCCGCTTCATCCTCCGGCGCCGGGCGGGGGCGGTGCGAGCAGTCGACGGTATCGATTTTTCGATTGGCGCGGGCGAGACGCTGGGCCTGGTCGGCGAGTCCGGCTGCGGGAAGACGACCACCGGCAATACGATCATGCAGATCGAGCGGGCATCATCGGGCCAGGTGATCTTTGAGGGGCGGGATCTGGGCGGCCTCTCAACCGGCGAGCGCCGCCGGGCGCAGCGGCGGATGCAGATGATCTTCCAGGATCCCTACGGTTCGCTCAACCCCCGCATGAGTGTCGGCAAGATCATTGAGGAACCGCTGGTCGTGCATAACATTGGCGATTCGAAGGCCGAGCGACGCGATCGGGTGCGCGAATTACTGGACCTGGTGGGTCTGACCGCCGGCCATACGGTGCGCTATCCCCACGAATTCTCCGGCGGGCAAAGGCAGCGGATCGCGATCGCGCGGGCACTGGCGGTCGAGCCTTCATTTATCGTCTGCGATGAGCCGGTCTCGGCGCTCGACGTGTCAATTCAGGCTCAGATAATCAATCTCCTGCGCGAATTACAGAAGTCCCTGGGTATGGCCTACCTGTTCATCGCCCACGACCTGAAGGTCGTCCGTCATATCAGCGACCGGGTGGCGGTGATGTACGTCGGCCGGCTCGCCGAAGTGGGGTCCGACAATGAACTGTATGAACGCCCGCTGCACCCGTATACGCGCGCTTTACTGTCGGCGATTCCGGTCCCCGATCCGAAGGTCGAAGCGAAGCGCCGGCGCATCGTTCTGCCGGGGGATGTTTCGAGTTCGGCGAACCCGCCGTCAGGCTGCCGCTTCCATCCGCGTTGCCCGTGGGCGCGCGACCGGTGCTCCGAGGAGACACCGGAGTTGATGCCTGCCGGCGAGACTCACGAGGTCGCCTGCCATTTCTGGAGTGAGATCGAGGAATCGGGGGGCGCCGTCCCGTCCGAACCGGCCAAACTCCCCCCAAATTGACCGGTGCCCATCGCCGGCCAGAGCCGCCGGACACCGTGACGAATAGCAGAGAAGGGTGAATCATGCCCCCTCGAAACAGAGAATCGGGCCCGGCGTCGCAACTGGCGTTTGATCGCGCCCGCAAAGTGATACCAGGCGGGGTGAGTACCTCGCAACGCCACACGGCTCCGCCGCTTGTGTGGGCGAGCGCCGAAGGCGCGTACATAACGGATCTGGACGGTCAGCGCTATCTCGACTACCACGCCGCTTTCGGGCCGATCATCCTGGGCCACTCGGATCCAGCGGTGGCGGCCGCGGTGGCGCGCCAGCAACTCGAGCTCGACCTCATCGGTGTCGGCGTCACCGAGGTGGAGATCGCCGCCGCGGAGAAAATCGTGGAACACGTCCCCGGCGCCGAACGGGTGCTGTTCTGCAACTCCGGCTCCGAGGCCACCTACCACGCCGTGCGGCTGGCGCGGGGCGTAACCGGGCGCCGCAAGATCATCAAGTTCCAGGGCTGCTACCACGGTTGGCACGACTACGTGCTCATGAACGTCATCAGTCCGCCCGAACGGCTGGGTAGCCCCGATCCACTCTCCACCGGCATGTTGCCGGCCACGATCGACGAAGTGATCGTGCTGGATTTCAACGATGTCGAACAATTGACCGAGACGATGTCGCGGCACGGAGAGGAGGTCGCGGGAATCATCTTCGAGCTCGTCCCGCACGCCATCGGCTGCGTCCTGCCCGAGCAAGACTTCCTGGAGGCGATGCGGAATCTCGCCACCCAGTACGGCAGCATTCTCATCTTCGACGAGATCGTTACCGGTTTCCGGCACGCGCTGGGCGGCTACCAGGCGATCAGTGGCGTCACGCCCGATCTCACCACCCTCGGCAAGGCGATGGCCAATGGCTACCCCTGCGCGGCCGTCGCTGGTCGGAGCGATTTGATGGAGGGATTCAACACCGCCACCGGCGATGTCTTCTTCGCCGGTACGTTCAATGCCCACCCCCTCGCCATGGCCGCCTGCCTGGCCACGATCGAACAGCTCGAAGAGCCCGGGTTCTACGAGCGGCTCTTCGCGATGGGCGACCGCATGCGTTCGGGCCTCCAGGAGATCGCCGACGCGCACCGGCTCGACGCGATTGTGAGCGGCTTCGGCTCCGTGTTCGTCACCTATTTCATGGACCCGCCGATACGCAACTTCCGCGATCTCATCCGCAACGACGCCGTGATGTACGAGTCCTTCAACCAGAGCATGGTGGACCGGGGGTTCTACATGCTGCCGGTAAATCTCAAGCGCAACCACATCACGGCCGCCCACACCGAAGACGATATCGATCGCACCTTGCAGGCCGCCGACGAAGTGCTCGGCGAGCTGGCCCGGCAGCGGTCGGGGGCTTCATAGCCGATTCGCTCGACTCCGGCAGTCCCGGCACGATCAGTCGCCGCTGCCCGACGGGACGATCTGGAAGGAATAGAGCTCGGCGCCGCGCAACGTAAAGCGGAGGCGGCGGTAGGGGATGGCGGGCATGCGGATGTCGTCGATGTCGCGGGTGGCCATCGGAATGGTCGGGCGACCGCCCCAGGTGACGGTGTGCGCAACGGAATCGCCGGTGAAGGGATCGCAGTCGGACTCAATCGCACCGGCCAGGGGGCGGTCATGGGTGTCGGTAACTTCGACTTTCACGTACCCTCCGGCCCGGCAGCAGGCATTGATCAGCAGCGTGTCGCCCTCGGTGACAAACGGCTCGGTTGCGATCACCCCCTCACGCTCCAGGCTGGCGTCCAGGGAGACGAATCCGTCGCGACGAATCCTGGCCAGTCCCAGGGCATAGCCGACCTCGCCCATGTCGTCCACCTCGGGCGCGTGATTCCAGCGGGAAGGGTCGTCGCGGTTCTCGGTCGGCCCGGCAAACCACCAGTCGTGATGGTTCCGCGCGCCGCCGAAATAGACCCGTAGTTCGTCGCCATCGACCGCCAGTGGAGCGCTGTTGACATTGACCATGAACTGATCCCAGGCGCCTGGTGGGCCCGGCTCCAGCCAGGGACGGCCGGGCGCCACCCGCCGCCAGGAACGCCCATCGCGACTGTGGACGAGTTCTACGTGCATGGTGTTGCTGACCATGTTCAAGATGCTCAAGAACCCCAGCCACTGCGTGCCGATCCGGTAGGGCTTCATCCCGTAGAAGGCGGTGTCGAGATTGTCGATCTCCGGGTCCGGGGCCAGCACCAATCGGGGCGTCGTCCAGTGCTGGAAATCACTGCTTTCCATGATGAAGACCCGGCGCCGATTGCGGCGGTGGGGGACGTCCACAGCCACGTCGTAGGTGGGAGTCCCGCCGGTGGGATTCAACGGCGGCATGCGGACGAAGTCGGGGGAGCCGGACATGAGCGGATGCCGCGTGAAGGACAGGTAGCCGTGCGACTCCGGGTCGGCGATCACTGCACCGCAATCGTCCAATTGGGCGCGCTCAGATCCGACCACCGGCGGTTGGTCATGATGGGTCCAGTGGATGCCGTCCGGAGAGTGCGCGACCATCGGCAGTCCGCCGCCCACTTCCTTCAGCTCCGGCGGAACATGAAAAAACATGATCTTGAACCGCCGCTCGGGGTCGGTCTCCCAGGGGTCGTCGATGATCGTTGGGGAATGGACCGAGCCGAACTCCTCCGACCCGAGGACGATGTTGGTGTCGTGCCCTTCCTCGACCACGTTCCCCATGGCCGGTTTCACAAATTCGACGCCGTCGTCGGAGTAGGCGTAGAGCTGGCGCATGCGCGCATGCGTCCAGGCGTGGATGGTCCCCCGGGCTTCGTTCACGAGGCGGTCGCGATCAAGCTGCCAGTCTTCGTAGACGCAATTGGTCCGCCCGGAGTCCGGGTCGTGCCAGACGTGCCAGCTGTTGAAGGTGAAGTAGGTGACGTGCTCCCACGGACGATCGGACCGGATTACCGGGTTGGATTCGATCTTCCTCGGCGAGTGGAGAGTGCGGGTGACGTTTTGCACGGCGCCGAGAATGCCGTTGTCAAAGAAGAACTGCGGGGCGGTGCCGATGATCAGTTCGGTGGTATCACGCGGTGGCATCGAATTGCTCCATATGACGGCAGACTCGCCTCGACGCGGGGAGCAAGGGGAGAACCCTCGTCGCCGAGGCGAGCCTTGTGATTGACTTGGTGTGAATCTTTGAGGCCTCGTCCCTTTTGACGCGGCTACTCATCCGGTTCTGAGTCGACGATCTGGAAACTGTAGAGTTCCGCGTCACGCATGATGAATCGCAGCCGGCGATGTTCCGGACGGGAGGCATAGACGGTACCGGCGGAGGTAGGCGACGGCATCGGGAGATGAGAATCACCCCCCCATGTCACCACGTGCGCGATTGCATCGCCGGTGAAGACATCGCACTCATCGCCGGCGCGGCCCGGCAGCACCTGTTCGCGTACGTCGGCCATCTCAACCTTGATGTAGCCGTCCGGTCCGCAGGCGCCGTTGATGACGAGTCGGTCGCCGGCGGCGACCACAGGCTGCGTGGCCAGCATGCCCTCGCGGACCCGATTCGCACCGAGCGATACAAATCCGTTGAGCCGCATCTTCGCAAGCCCCAGACCCTCCTTGACCTCGCTCCAGTCATAGGCCTCCTCAACGTCCAGACCCTCCTGCTGCCCCACGATCCACCAGTCGTGATGGCACGACGCCCCCCCGTAGTAGACCCACATCTCGTCGCCCATCGGGATAACCCGCGGCACGAAGATCTGAAACTCGTCCCACGAGTCGGCCGGTCCGTTGGTCAGCCACGGGGTGCCGGCTGCAATCCGGCTCCAGTTGCGCCCGTCGTTGCTGTAGGCGAGTTGAATATCGGACGTGTTCGCGACCATGTGAAACACCTGGATAAATCCCAGCCAGCCGGCCCCGATGCGCAGCGTCCCCATGGCGTACAGCGCGTCGTCCAGGTTGTCCGTGTTCGGGTCCGGGGAGAGGATATGGCGGGGCTCGCTCCACCGTCGGAAGTCGCGGCTCTCGCACTGGAAGATACGCCGGACGCTACGACGGTTCGCCACGCCCATCACCGGATCGAATCCCGGGGAAGCCCCCAGCGTCGTCGAGTGGGGAGTGCGCGTCCGCGGGGCGAGTTCCATTAACGGATGGCGGGTGTTGAGGAGGTAACCCCCCGTCACCGGATCGCAGAACGGAAACATCGCGTCACCCAGTCGCGAGCCGTACGTGCCGAAGGTCGGCGCATCGTCATCCACCGTCCAGCGCACGCCGTCCGCCGAGTGGGCGCTGCGGATGTGGGCGCCCGGTTCCTCGTCGGCTACCCGGAATCCCGGCGGAGCGTGCACGAACAGGGCCTTGAATCGTCGCGACAGGTCGGTTTCGGACGGATCGTCGATCGGTGCGAACCCCCACACGTTTCCGAATTCCTCACTGCCCATCACGATGTTGGTGTCGCGCCCGTCCTCGTGCACCAGGCCCATCGCCGGCTTCGTCCACTCCAGGCCATCATCGGAATAGGCGTACATCTGCCGGATGCGGCTGATGTCCCAGTCGATCACCGTCCCGCCGATCCGCGCCATCTTCTCGCGATCGACATTCAGGTCGCGGTAGATGCAGTGGAACCGACCCGATTCCGCGTCCCGCCACAACTCATAGTCGCTGGAGTTGAAATCCACAACGTGTTCCCACGGCCGGTCCTGCTGCATTAGCGGGTTCTGGTCGATCTTCTGGGGCGAGTGGAATGTGCGCGTAACGTTCTGCACCTCTTCCACCAGCCCGTTGTCAAAAAAGAACTGCGGCGCGTCGCCGATGATCAGTTCCGTCGAATCAAGATCTCTCATCACCGATCCTCCCGGGGGCCTACCCTATTTCCAGCCGAACCCGTACAGGCGGGTTCGTCTGATATGGAAGCGAACCGCCGCGTAGTCGACCGGGCACACCTCGCCGCCCGACCACCGCAAGGCCTTTTCCTTGTCGTCGCCGCTCCAGGGTTGATAGTCGTCCCGGTCGAAGCCGGCGATCGGCGTGCCCCCGGCATCGAGCAACTCCGCCGCGAGCTCGCCTTCGCCCACAGTCGAGGTGACCGCGTTGACACTGAGTCGCTTACCGCCGGCGGGCAGCAGGTTCGACGTCAGCGAAGCCTCGTGCGTACCGCCGGACCCGGACACCGCAGCCCAGTAGCGGTCCACGTCCCAGCTCGCGCGGCACAGCGCCGCGTGGAAGGGATAGATGGAGTTCTGGGTGGCGTACGGATCCCCGTGCAAACCTTCGGTGGCAGCGTAGTAGATGTACATCCGCCCATCGTCTTCCACGATCTTCCGGGTGGCCCAGAGCATGCCACCCCCGTAGTCACCCAGGCGCGCCACCGGCAGCGCCGGCTCGCGCGACGGGCGACACCAGGTGCGTCCGTTCACGCTCCCGGCAAGTTGCAGGTCAATCGTCTGCGAGAGATTGTGGTAAGTCGTCAGAACCCCGATGAAACCATCCTGCACCCACCCCGGACTCAGCTCCATGAACTGAAGATCCTGCGGATCACGCCAGTCCGGCTGGACGATTGTCTCGGAAGCGGTCCAGACCGAGCCGTCCGGACTGGTGCGCCGGGCCAGAACGCGGCGGCCCTGGGTGAAGATGTCGTAGGGCACGTACCCGCCCGGCTGAATCGGCTCGCCGATCTTGTTGTACAGCGTGTAGGTGCCGTCGTCCATCAGGTAGACCTGGGCGTTGTCGGCCGCGTTTTCGGGCCGGTCGTAGGGAACGATCATCCGGTCGCCGGGCATCGCGGTGACGACGATTGGACCTTCCGTCGCAGTCCAATGGATGCCGTCTTCCGACCAGTAGCGGTAGAAGCCGGTCGGGTGCGCGTCCTGGCCTTCTTCGAAGGGAATATCTCCGACCTGCCAAGGCGAGCCGTCGGGCCGCCCGGGAAACCGCATCAGGAACATCTCGTAGCGACGATCGGCCTCGGAGTCCGGGTGCACGATGACCGAGGCGTACATGCTAGCTCCGCCGGAGTCGAAGTCGAGTAGGATGTTGGTCTTCGGGAACCCGGGATAGGGGTTCAGATCCAGCAGCGGGCGTTCCCAATTCACCCCGTCCTCCGACACCGCGTAGGTCAGGCGCCGGAACCGTTCGAAGTCGTCCAACTCCGCCTCGGTCGAGATGGTCCAGGCCTTCCACAGCCCGTCGATGGGGTCACAAAGCACCGTCCCGTGGGCAAAGAAGGCGCCGGCGTCCCAGGGGAAGGCCGGCTCGACGAGCGGGTTTCGCGGGTCGGGCTCCGCCTGCTCGAGTCGCCAAGCAATTCCACTCTGCTCGGCGATGTCGGTATCCAGAATCATCGACAGGCAGTTTGTCCGGACCAGCGGACCGCCTCGACCAATTGACAATTGATCCCCCAGACCCGATCCGCGCCCGCCGGACGCCGGTTGTCAGCAGCACTGGATGTTAGCAGTCGGCCGCGGAGGCCGTTGGCGACGTGGAATCCAGCCGCCCGGGCGTTTACGATGCAACGAGGATTGCACCGGGCCGATGGAAATCAGTTGGGGAGCGTGATGGGACACCGCTCGCGACCGGCACGTCGTTCGCCGTCTGACGACGCCTTCACGCCCGGCCCTCCGTTCGACACAACGAGTGTGCCGCCCGCCCGCGTGGACGGCGTCAACACGACGGACATCCGTGCGGCCATCGAACTCGGCTGTCGGGCGATGGGGCGCATCTTCAACCCTGTCGATGCCGGTCTCCCGTACATGTACACCCGCATCTGGCCCGATGGCTGGCTCGGATTCAGCCCCCATCACGGTGCGATCCAGATGTCCGGCCGCCATCTCGACGCGCTGCTTTCGGCCGAGGCGACCCTCTCTTTGGAGATCGCGGACGAGACCATCGCCCAGCACACCCGGGCGTCGTTCGCGTCTTTCAGCGGCGATCTCCCGCTGCCGTGCAACCACAGCGAACCCGGCGGCCCGCTCGTGACTGTCGACGAGCACGGCCTACGGGAATGTTTCCAGGCTGCTCACGCGCTGGTCCGCTACCGGGAGTCCGACCGGACCCGCCAAATCGCCGAAGCCGGCGTCCGGAGCATCCTCGAAGTCTGGACGCCGGCAACCGGCTGGGATCGCTCCGCCATCGAGCGCGAATACGGGTTTGGCATCACCGAGCGCCCGACCTTTGTCGAGGGCCTCGGGCGGTCCATCGGTCCGCTGGTGAAGTATCATGCCGCCACCGGATTCGATCCGGCTCTGGAACTGGCGCAGGTGCTGGCCGGGCACGCGACCGACCGCTACTTCCTGGCCGACGGCGGTTATGATGCCGCCCGCCTGGGCCAGCACACCCACTCCACGACCTGCGTGATGTCGTCGCTGGCGCAACTCGCCGACCACGCCGACGACGGGGCGCTTCTGGAGCGAGTGCGGGCCTTCTACGATCGCGGCCTGCGCACGATCCGCGACGACGTCGGCTGGGTGGTGGAGCGCTACAACGACACGGTCAATCCAGAGCAGGGGGAGATGAACAACGTCGGCGACGTGATCGAGACCGCTCTCATCCTGGGCCGACGCATCGACGACCGCTACTACGACGACGCGGAGCGATTTCTGCGCGCCCAGCTCCTGCCGTCGCAGGTGCGCAATCTGGATTTCACGGCCGAGGTCGATGGCGGCGACGAACGGCGCGACATCCCCGGCCGTTTGAAGGGCGTCTTTGGTTTCAGCGCCGTCTACGGTCACCTCCCGGCCGGCCAGGGAGCGGCCGCGCCAAGCCTGGATATCGTCGGTGGAGCGGTCGCGTCGCTGTGTGCTGCGTATCGCGCGGTCGTGTGCCGGGAGGACGGGGAGACCTTCGTGAACCTGCTGTTCGATCATGCAACCGACGACATCGAAATCGGCTCGCCGTACACCGGCGCCGGCCTGCGCGTTACCCCCCGCGCGCCAGGCGACGTGCTGGTGCGAATTCCTGCCTGGGTCGACCGGGCCGCCCTGCGAATCGATGGACGCCCCGCCAGCGACCGACTGGTCGGCTCGCGTCTCAGACTCAACAAGCCCGCGGTGGGGACGACGGTCACGATCGATTTCGATCGGCCGGAACATGACCTGCTGCTCCGCCACCGCCGCCACGAGATTCGGGCCCGGCTGCGGGGGGACGAGGTGATCGCGATGGATTGTCTAGGGGCCGGTCTGGCGTTCTTCCCGCCGATCGAAGACTAGCCGTGATGGAGCAGGCGACTCTGGGAGAAAGCGGAATCCGCGTATCGCGGCTGGCGCTGGGCATGGCGTTTCGCGAGCAGGCTGACGAAAGTGTTATGGAGGCGACGGCGGCGCGGGCGCTGGATCAGGGGGTGACCTTTTTCGACACCGCTAACGACTACGGGCGGATTTCTGCGCATCCTTTCGGCGGGCCCTCGGAACGCGCGTTGGGCCGGGCGATCGCCGGGCGACGTGAGGAGGTTGTGATCACCACCAAGGTGGGATTCGTGCTCCGGCCACAGCCGGAAGGCCCGGGCGGGTCGAGGCGGCACATCATGCAGGAGATCCACCGGAGCCTGGTGAATCTGGCGACGGACTACGTGGACATCTACCTCGTGCATCGCCGCGACCCGACGACGCCCCTGGAAGAGACCGTCGGTGCGATGATTGACGTGGTCCGCCAGGGTAAGGCCCGGGCGTGGGGTATCTGCAACTATGACGCGGAGGAGGGCTCCACCGCGCTACAGATCGCCCGCGCGGCGGGCGGTCCGGCGCCCGTGCTGATGCAGAACCCGTACAGCCTGCTCAACCGGACGTTGGAGCGGGAGATGTTGCCGCTTTGCGCCCGGGAGCGCTTGGGCGTGATGGCCTACAGCCCCCTGGCCCTGGGCCTGCTGACCGGGTTTTACCGGCCGGGCGAGTCGCCTCCGGCGGGCTCGCTGATGGAGGAGGGCAAGCGCGACGTTTACGAGACCATGTTCTCCGAACCGGCCCATCGCATTCTGCGAATAGTGGAGCGAATCGCCGCCGAGCATTCGTGTCCGCCGGGGCACGTGGCGCTCAACTGGGTGCTGGCCAATCCGACCGTCACCGTGGCCATCGTCGGCTGCGACGCCCCGGACCAGGTCGATGCCAATTTCGATGCCACGTCCTGGGTGATGAGCGCAGACGAGCGCGGGGAGCTGGATGCCGCGTCCGATGGAGCGATCCTGGAGGTCCGGTAGCTAGTTCGAAACTAGCCGGCCGACTCTGCCCAATCCGCTGGGCCGTTGGCCCGCAGCCATTCCAGGCCTGCGGTCAGCCATGCTTCAACATCGTGGTCGGGCGTAGTGACAATTTCCGCAAAGTGCAGCAGGTCGCCCGGGTACTCCGCGGCCTCTTCCAGCACCTCCAGGACTTCCCGTATTGGCACGCTCCCTTCCCCGATTGGCGTATGGAAGAACGTGCCGGTGGCGATTTCTGTCAGGTGCTGCACGCGCATATCGCGCAGGTGGGTTCCGACTACGAACGGCGCCACCCGGCGCGCCGCTGCCAGCGGGTCCTCGTTCACGGCCAGCGGGTCGGCCACGTCCAGGATCATCCGCAACGCCGGCGAGTCGATCGCGGTCACGATCCCGGCCAGCTCGGCGGCGCGATAATCCATGTGCGGCTCCAGCGCGATCGTCAGACCCAACTCCTCGGCCGGGGGGAGCAGGCCGCGGACGTTGCGCTCGATGCCTACGAGTTGCCCGGCGAGCGGCGGATCGCTCCAGTAGCGATTAGGCCGGTCGGGCTGACCGTGGACCAGGCTGATGGCCACCGCCCCGGCGGCGCGGGCGAGGCGCATCGCGCGCACCGCGATTGCGGCCCCGGTGGGGCCGGTCCAGCCGGATAGCAGGCTCGTTGCCCGGGCGCCGTCGAAGCGGGCCGCCCGGATCGCGTTCTCGTCCGCCGGCGAACCCCACGACTCCTGATCGGCGGTGAGATCCACCGATACCGACGCCACGGCGGTGATATCGGCCCCGGCCAGGCTCTGCCCAACCACGCCAGCCTCCGCCTCGGAGCCCAGCAGGCCGGCATCCAGGTACAGCGCCCGCAGGCCGTGGGCCCGGGTTCGCCCAATGAGCCACGCCGCCACTCCTTCGTCATCCGCCGGAGGGCTGACCGAAAGGATATGCGGTGCATAGTGGCCGCTGGATCCGAAGGCCGGTCGATCGATCCGCATCCACGGGAAAGCGATCCAACGGTAGGTTTCGGCCGAGAGCCCCAGGGGCACGTCAGATCGCCTGGTTGGGGAAATGGTCCGAGGCGGTGGCGCGCAGGTGCGCGATCCCAGCCCTCAGCCATCGATCCGGGTCCTGGTGGGGCGGAGGTCCGGTCTCGATCTGGGCCAACAGAGTTTCGGAGTCGGGCGCCTCGGCTTCAAGCAGATCCAAGATTTCGGCGATTGGCGAATGGCCCCGTCCGACCGGCGCCCAGCGGAATTCGGGCTCCCAGGTCTCGTTCAGGGGATGGGCGCTGAAGTCCTTCAGATGTACCGCGACGGTGTGCGGCGCGGCTCGCCGGGCTCCTTCCAGCGGGTCTTCGAGGACGAGGAAGGAATTCGCCGAATCGATGGTGATCTTCATCCAGGGCGACCCGACTCCTTCGACGATGGCCGCGACCTCGCTGAGGCGGTAGTCCATGTGGTTTTCAAGGGCCAGGGTGACGCGAGCTGCTTCGCACAGCGGCATAAGGGTGCTGAAGTTTCGGATCGCGCGATCGATCTGCTCCGCGATAGGCGGCTCGGTACTGAAATGATTGTGGTCGGGAGCGCGCAAGTGGGTCGTTGTGGCGATCGATGAGCCGGCCGCGACATTCATTTCAATCTGCTCGCGGGCGTAGGCGTGGTCATGCGCGTCCCACTCATCCGCGCTCGCCGCCCAGTTCACGCCTAGGCCGCCGTTGAAGGTGAGACCGTTGGCGCTCATTTTGGCGCCGAAGGCGCGCGCGGTGGCCTCATCACCCAACTCTATGGCGTGGAAATAGAATCCCTCCAGTCCAAGTTCGACGACTTTCTTGAGCATCCATTCCCAGCGCGGTACATCGACCGGCGGAGGCGAAGCGGACTGCAGGAAGGCCGGCCGCCAGCCGAAGGTGCGGTGTTCGGGACGATCGCGGCGACGGTGGAAATCGAGCATCCAGCGGTAGCAGGCGATAGAAGCGCCCAGTTTCATGAGGGGAAATCGGTCGAAGAGATGGCGCCCGCGCCGGACGGATTATTCGGCAGACTCATCGGTAACGCGAATCCGGGGATCGAGGTAGGTATAGAGGATGTCCACGAGCAGATTCACTATGGTATAGATCGCGGCCGCGAGCAGGACGAGCGCCTGGATCAACGGGTAGTCGCGGGCGGTGATCGCTTCGATCAAGCGCAACCCCAGACCCTGCCGGAAGAAGACGGCCTCGATGACGACGGCCCCCGCGAGCAAGCCTCCGAACTCGAGGCCGATCACAGTGACCACCGGAATCAGGGCATTCCGCAGGGCGTGTCCCCAGACGACGATCCGTTCGCTCATTCCCTTGGAGCGGGCGGTGCGGATGTAGTCGCGCGAGAGGACGTCGAGCATGGATGATCGCGTCAAACGCGCCAGGATGGCCGCCGCCGCCAGCCCGAGGGTGAACGACGGAAGGATGAGTTGCTTCCCGAAACCGTTGCTGATCGCCGGTAGCCAGCCGAGGACGATCGCGAATATCCAGACGAGGATTAACCCGACCCAGAAGCTGGGAAACGACACTCCAAGGATGGCGAAAATCTGCGCCCCATGGTCCACCCACGTGTGACGGCATATGGCCGACAGCGTGCCGGCTCCAACGCCGACGACAATCGCCACCGCCATGCTTGCCATGGTCAGTTGAAAGGTCGCGCCCCAATGGTCGCCAAGAATGTGGGTGACCGGCCGGCGATACTGGATTGAGTTGCCGAGGTCGCCCCGCACCAGGTCCCAGACATACAGGATGAATTGATGCGGGATCGATTTGTCGAGGTTGTAGCTCTCGCGCAGCATCTGCAGCGCGCGACGGCTGACCTCGCCGCCTTCGGAGCCGGTGGTGCCCGCGCCACCGATATCACCCGAGTCGAAGAAGATCTTGATGGGATCGCCGGGAACCATCCGCATGAGAACGAAAACGACGAGCAAGACCCCGAACAAGACCGGGATCATGTAAAGGATGCGTCGTACGATGTAGGCGAGCATGAATGGGTTGGAGTGGCTCGGCGCAATCCGACCCGCCCGACCCGTTCTGACGGGTCGGGCAAGCCGGACGCTAGGCCAATAGAGCTATTCGCGGGTGCTGTAGAACTGGGACCAGTTCGGCAGGTAATCGATGCCGAAGAACAGCTCGCCACCGACCACATCGGGGTTGGTGAGCCAGGGCAGGTAATCGTGCACCAGCGGGATGGCGACAGCGTTCTCCATCAGGTAGAGCTCGGCCTCCTCCCACAGCGCCTTCCTCTCGTCGGCATCGAAGCTCGCCCGTGCGCCATCCATGAGGGCGTCGATCTTCGCGTCTGGCGTGGCCGTGGCCGGCACGCCGTCGTACTCGAAGAACGAGTAGGCGCGGCCCGGAGCACCGTACATCGAGGTGTGGACCCGGTCGTACATGACATCACCCGTCGGTCCGGCAACACCGATCCAGACCGTGTGATAGGCGCCGGTCTGCATGTTCTCACGGAAGGTCGCCGACTCCATCTTGGGCGTATCGACAGCGATACCGAGGTTCTTCTCGATATCCAGCTTGAACAGCTCGACCACCGGGTCCGCACGGTCGGGGTACACGATCTCGAGCGGGCGGCCGTCCGGCGCGATGCGCCAGCCGTCATCGTTCTTCGCGTAGCCGGCTTCGTCCAGAATCGTGTTGGCCACCGCCGGGTCGTACCGGTACAGCTCGGTGGCGGCGGGGTTACGCCCGATGGTGCCCGGTACCAGCAGGTTGCTGACGTTCAGCGGCGCGGTGCCGCCGTTGGCTCGCACCGTGACCGTCCGTCGGTCGGTGCCCCACAGGAGCGCCTTGCGTACCTCGATGTCGTCAAGCGGCCAGAGCTGCGTATTCAGCGGCATGTACTGACCCATGCCGGGCGCCGCATAGCCTATAACGTGATACTTGGGATTTTCCGAAACGCGCTGGTAGTCGGCGAACGACCAGTTCAGCACCATATCGACTTCGCCGGCCTCGAACACCTGGGCGTTGTCGGTCATGTTGTACCCGAGGATCACAATCTTGAACTGATCCGGATACGCGGGGCCCTGGTGTCGCAGAAACGACGGTCCCCAGTTGTAATCCTCGAACCGGTCGTAGATCACCTCGACGTCGTCGGTCCACTTGTTGAACACCCACGGCCCGGTCCCGATGGGGTCCCGGGCAAAGTCCTCACCGCGTTCGGTGATCGCCTTGGGCGATGCCATGCCGGTGTGCTGCCCGGCCAGGAACTGGGTGAAGAATGCCTGCGGCCCGGCCGTCATAAACCGAACCGCGTAGTCGTCAACCTTCTCGACTCCGGTGATCGATGCAATGTCGCGGATAACGTGCCCGCGCGGAATCTCCTCATCCAGGAACCGGTTGAAGTTGAACACGCAGGCGTCCGCGTCGAACGGCTCACCGTCATGGAACATCACGTCCTGCCGGAGCGGGACGATCCACGACTCTTTGTCATCAGACAATTCCGGCTGATCGGCCGCAAGCATCGGATATATGTTGTTGCCCGTTCCGTACGTGTAGAGCGTCTCGAACATCGGGGAAGCCGGCTCGGCGCTCCGGGCAGCCCAGGTCGCCGGATCGAACCCGGTCGGGTTGCCGAACGTCATGTAGCTGACCATCCCACCCGGCTGCGGGTCCCACGGTTTGGCACCGATCGAGACGGCCTTGTCCAGGTTGTGAATGTCGATCCCGGGCGCTCGCTCGGCTGCCTGGGCGATGATCTTCTCGACTACTACCTCGACCTCGACTTCGCGAATGACCTCGACCTCGCGGACGACCTCGACCGGGACCTCGACCTCCTTAACGATCGTCTCGCCGGCGACTTCGACTTCCTTGACCAAGGTATCGCCGGCCACCTGGACTTCCTTGATAACCTCGACCGGGACCTCTTTGATGACTTCCTTGGTCTCGCCACAGGCGGCCAGTGCCAGAGCACCGGCACCACCCAGCAGACTGACAGTGAGTATCCGTCTCCGGCTAAACGAAGTTTTGCCTGACATTGTCCGCACCCTCCCTCGGTGCGCGTCGGCGCAGGCTTGCGTCAACGCGAAGCGTGATCCCATGCGGAATCCCGCGATCTGCAATTAGCGTCTGCAATTTCGGAATTTCACCCCCATTACTCTCAGCTGAACAACTTGTATCTTAGTGTGTCCACGCGCTGGCCTGCGGGTCCAGCGCCTCGCGGAGTCCATCACCGAGCAGGTTAATTGACAGTACGGTCGACGCGATGGCGACCCCGTTGAAGGTCGATATCCACCACGAGGACCGCAGCAAATGGCGGCTGTTGGATAGTTCGAGGCCCCATTCCGATGACGGTGCGCTGGCGCCCAGGCCGAGGAAACTGAGGCCGGCGGCGGCGAGGATCGCCCCACCCAGGCCCATGGTCGCCATTATCAGGATCGGGCTCAGGATGTTCGGCAAGATGTGTCGCGCCATGACCCGCACGTCCGACATACCCATCGCCCGGGCCGCGCGGACATACACGAGTTCCCGCGCCGCCAGCGTCGTACCCCGCACAACTCGCGCGTAGGCCGGAATGCCGGCGATGCCCAACGCGATCATTGCGTTGTTGAGACCCGGCCCGATGGCGGCGATGACGGTGAGCGCGAGCAGAAGGCCGGGAAACGCCAGCATTACGTCCAGCACCCGGCTGATGGACATGTCAATCCAGCCACCGAAATACCCGGCCGACAACCCGACCAGGGTTCCGATGATGGCCGCTATCCCGACCGCGGTGAATCCGATCCGCAGGGATATTCGGGCTCCCCGGACGATCCGGCTGAATACATCCCGCCCGATGTCATCGGTGCCGAGAATATAGCCGTCGGTCAGCGGTGGCGTGTTACCCACGGAGATGTCGAAATGGTTCTCGGGTTCGATGGCGATCACGTCGGCGAGGACCGCGGCCAGCGAGATAATGACCAGAACGATCAGTCCGGCCATCGCCGCCCGGTTCCGCCGCAGTCGTCGCACGGCGAGTCTCCACTCGCTGCGGACCGTAGCAGCGGCTTCGGATTGCTCTTCGAACATCTCAACGGTCGCCAGAATCGCCTCCTCAACATCCCCACGGCGGACGGACTCCACCTCATTCGACCAGATCAGTGTCGAGACCTGTCCCGCTAGGTGCCAAGACCCCCTCCGGGCGAGAAGCTACTCCGTAGGTGTTCGTGTGTCAAAGAAGGATCACGCGACCTTCTACCTGACGCAGTCGTCCGTCCCGCCAGGCCGGCCCGGCAGTCGCGACAGTGTGTCCGCGTACAGGTCGGGACGGCGGCTCGCGATTGTGTTCAGGGAGATATCGTCCTCGCGGCACCGGCGGCCCGCTTCCAGATCGATGTCGGCGACGACATTGGTTTCCAGCCCATCCTCGGTCCACGACAGCAAGTTGCCAGAGTGATCACTGATGGCTGAACGTCCCGGAAACCGCCGCTGAGACTCATCCGGTGCCTCCCAGCCCGCCTCGCCGACCCGATTCACCAGTGCCACCGGCACCATGTTGAACTTCGCGATCGCCTGGGCCTCCCACGGCTCGATCGTCGACCGGTTGTTGATCCATACCAGTAGATCGGCGCCTTCTATGGTCAGCGCCCGGGCCAGTTCCGGGTGATGGCCGTCGTAGCAGATCATGACCCCCAGACGACCCACCGGGGTATCGAAAAGCCCTAGTCCACTTCCGGCGACAAACCGGCTCGACTCGTCCACTCGCGGCAGTGCGTTCATGCACAGGTGAATTTTCGCGTAGGTGCCCATAGGTCCGTCGGGCCCGACGAGCACGGCGGCGTTCTGCGGGCGGCCGTGTTCGTCGGCGATCACCAACCCCACCAAGATCACCGCCGGCCCCTGCGCGGCGATCTGCCGGAATCGGGCAACTGCGGGGCAGTCCAGCGGCTCCACATACGGGGCGTAGTCATCAGCGCAATACCCGGTGGCGGCAAGCTCCGGCAGCGCGACCAGCTCTGCCCCGTCGTCCACCGCCCGTTCGGCCAGGTCATAGCAACGCGCAATATTGGCCGCGACTTCGCCGTCCACCGTCGCCACCTGGGCGCAGGCAATTCGCGTCCGCGACATGGCCGCTACCCGAACGGCCGGCGCTCGTACCGGTCCAGGGGCAGCTTCACCGGTTCGCCGGTTTCGGCCGAAATGTAGGCCGCCTGCAAGATCTCCACACACCGCAGGCCGTCCTCGCCCGTCAGAACCGGGGCCGCGTCATGCAGCACCCAATCGGCGAAGCTCGACCACTCAATGAGGTAGGCAACTTTCGCATCCTCGTTCGGTGTGTATTGATCGTCGTAAGGCGGCAGCGCGATCTCGGTGGGGGCCTCATCCTCGATCTGGGCTGTGATCTTCCGTCGCTGCCGATCGTAGGCGATTCCACCGTGCTCGCCGACGATTTGAAAAGCGAAGCTCGTGTGATAGCCGGCCATCGGGAAGTAGGTCGATACCTGTAGAGTGCCGACCATCCCGCTCGCGAACTCGAGCGTCACCGCGATGCTGTCTTCCTGATCGGACACCTCCGGGTGGACCTTGGGACCGGTGACCGCGAACACCCGCGAGACCTCGCCGAAGAGCGATCGCAAAGTGTCGACATCATGGACGCCCGCCCAGTACAGCAGGCCGCCGCATTCGGCGCGACGGCCCCAGAAACCGGTGATTCTCCGGCCGAAGAAGCCGGCCACGTTCACCGCTAGCAGGCGCCCGAATCGACCGCTGTCGAGCACGCGCTTGATCTCCTGGTAAGCGGGCCGGAAGCGCCGCTTGTGCCCGACCATCAACTTGACGCCGGCGGCGGCGCAGGCCTCGACCATGTCGTGGCAGTCGGCCACCGTGATCGCCATCGCCTTCTCGCAAAACACATGGCGGCCGGCGCGGGCGGCGTCGATCACGATGTCGCCGTGGGCGTTGTGCGGGGTCACCACAGCAACGGCGTCGCAAGGGCATTCGCGCAGCAGCGCGACGTGGTCGGACCAGTACGGGACCCCGTGGGCGTTTGCAACGCGCTCGGCGGACTCGACATTCACGTCGGCGACGCCGACTAGTTCGATGCTGTCGATTTCCCGGAGAAGTTCAGCCGTATGAGCGCCGAACCCGCCAGCCCCGATGAGAGCCAGTCGCATCCGTGGCCCAACCCCGGCTTGGTTTGACGCCACGAGTAACTCCCATACATGCCAGTCTTTTTCCGCTTCGCCCCGGGCAAGGCGCCCCGATCATGGCGCACGCCGGCCGATGCTACCATCCAACTGCAACCGGCAATGGAGCCCGGTCGGATCGATTCGGCCGGTGGGAGTTGGAAGCAGATGAGCGAGACGACCGACCGGTCATTTCCGTCGACGACAGCGGCTACCGAGCAACTCCTGAACCGCGCCGACGCGGTGCTGGCCGGCGGGTCGCTGGGCTATTTCGCGTTGCCGCGCGACGTTGATGTAGTGGCTCGCGAAGGCCGCGGATCGCACCTCATTGATATCGAAGGCCGCGAGTTCATCGACTTCCTGCTGGGCTCCGGGCCGATGCTGGTGGGACATGCAAACCCGCACGTGATGGCTGCCGTGGAAGCCCAGCTCAAGCTCGGCTCGACCTATTACTTTCTTAATAGGCCGGCAATCCGTTTGGCCGAGCGACTCGTGGAGGCGATTCCCTGCGCGGAGGAAGTGCGCTACACCAGCACCGGCACGGAGGCGACCTACTTGGCCCTGCGCTGCGCCCGGGCCTATACCGGGCGATCCAAGATCCTGAAGTTCGAGGGCGGCTGGCACGGCATGCACGACTACGCGCTGTGGGGCACGGTTCCCGGCGAGCCCGGCGACTACCCCCACGCCAGACCCGACTCGCTGGGCATCCCCGGCGTGCTGGCCGACGAGGTGCTCGTCGCGCCCTTCAACGACACGGAGACAACGCTGCGGATCATCGAGGAGTACGCCGACGAACTTGCCGCGGTGATGATTGAGCCGCTGCAGCGCGTCCTGAAGCCGGAGCCGGGTTTCCTGCAGGCGATCCGCGAAATCACCCGGCGCCACGGGATCGTGATGATCTTCGATGAGGTGGTGACCGGCTTCCGGATCGCCTGGGGCGGGGCGCAGGAACTGTACGGGGTGGTGCCGGACATGGCGACCTACGGCAAGGCGATGGCGGGTGGCTTCCCGCTCGCGGCGATCGTCGGGCGTTCCGACATCATGAACTCGTTCGGCAATATCTCGCGACCCTCCAGCACGGTCGCCTGGGCCAGCGGCACATTCAGCGGCAATCCGGTCGCGGCGGCGGCGGGCCTGGCGGCGCTTGAAGTGCTGGAGGCGCCCGGTATGTACGACCAGCTGCACCGCGTCGGTTCTCGCCTGCGGGCAGGAATCCTCGAAGCCGGTCAACGGCGCGGGTTTGCGGTCCAGGCTCTCGGGGAAGACATGGTGTTCGGGGTGCGCTTCATGGAGAACGCCGACCCCAAATCCTGGGCGGATCTACTGGACAGCGACCGCGAACTGGGCACTCGCTGGGCGATGGAATGCGTGCGCCGGGGAGCGCTGATCCTGCCTAACGAGAAGATCTACCTCTCGGTCGCGCACACCGAGTCCGATGTCGATCGGACTCTGGAGATTTGCGACGCGGCCTTCGCCGCCTGCGCAGAGTAAGCGTCCGCCGCTCTACAGCTCCAGCGGCATGCGGGCGGTGAGGGCGCCATCGACGAAAAGGACCGCCCCGCTGATGTAGGAAGCATCGCCGGAGGCCAGGAACGCGGCGGCCCCGGCGATATCGCCGACCTGTCCGACCCGGCCCAGTGGAATCTGCGCGCCGAGGGCGTCGGGGTCCATCGCGAGGTCGCCGTACTTCTCCACCTGGATCGCGCCGGGAGCGATCACATTGCAGGTGATCCCGTCCGGCGCCAGCTCAATCGCCAGGTTCCGCGTGAACCCGTTGATGCCGGCCTTGGTGGCGGCGTAGATGGCGTGCCCGGGCATGTGCAGCGCACTGTGCACGGAGCTGATATTGATGATGCGGCCGAAGCCGCGCGCGGCCATCGCCGGCGCGGCCGCCTGGCAGGCAACCATCATGCCGACCAGGTTGATGTTGAAGACATCCAGCCAATCGGCCGTAACGCCTTCGAGGAGCGGTTCGTCCAGAGTGAACCCGGCGTTGTTGACCAGCACATCAATCTGCCCGTAGGCCTCCAGCGTACGGTCCACGATGGCGCGCGCCGAGTCGGGATCGCGCAGATCGGCGGCCACGATCTCCACGGGAGTTCCCTGGCTTGCCAGTTCGTCGCGCAGCGCCTCGGCCCCGCTTAGGTTGGAAGACGCCGAGATCGTGAGCCGCATGCCCTCATCGGCCAGCCGCCGGACGATGCCCTTGCCGATGCCGATCCCGCCGCCGGTGACGATCGCTACCCGGTCGCGCAACCCTTCCATTAGACACCCTTTCCTGCGGATTCCTCGGACCCGACGGGACCATGATCGCGGCCTACCCCGGACCGGTGCAACCGTTCATGTCGGAGGCGATGTTTCGCCCCTTCGGGATCTAGCGGGATTCATCGGCCGCCGGGCACCTCGGCCCGGATAGTTAACCGGCGACTCGGCAGGGGCCGAACCGGTGTTATGTTCGCCCTATGATGGCCGTGGCGCCGGAAATTCAAATCGCAGCGGTCGGGAGCCAACCGGGAGAGGCGGTCAATGACAGTCAGGGTTGAGCTTCCCGACGGGGTCCGTTGCGCCGTCGCGCTCAGCTACGACCTCGAGATGTGCGCCGGCTATTCGCCGGTGCTGGTCAACCACGGCCGCATCATGCCGCCGCTGCGCAACTACACCCTGGGTCTCTGCGCCACCGCCGAGGAGTTCGGCGTGCGGCTGCAGTTCTTCTATGTCGGCAATGGTCTGGAAGACGCCGACATCGAGTATCTGCACGAAATCCTGCGCCGCGGTCACACGATCGACAATCACACCTACAACCACATTTCGCTGACCGATGCCGACACCGATCTGGTGCGCCAGGAACTGGCCCTGACGAGTCGTCGACTGGAAGAGCAGCTGGGCGTGACTTCGACGGTGTTGCGCGGGCCGGGTGGCTATCCCGGCGGACTAAATCTCTTGCCGGCCAACCAGGCCGCGGTGCTCGAAAGCGGCTTTCGCTGGGTCAGCGGCCACACCGACAGCACCATGGGCCACTACGGGCCCGAACACGACGACGCCGCGGCGGGGCGGCTGCAAGCCTACACCTATCCCAACGGCCTGATCGAGCTACCGATCCAGGGCTGGATGGACCGTATCTTCTTCGATTTCCACCGCTGCCGCGACGCCGAAGCCCTGGAAACCTGGCGCCGGACCGAGGGCCACCAACCGGTGCCCGCCGGGTGGGCCTGCCCGTGGACCGATCCGGCCGCGCTGGACGACTGGATCGACTACAACCTGGCCGCTCTGGACCATGCCTACGAGCATCGCCTGCTATGGGTACCCGTCTGGCACCCGTACACCCACTATCTGCACGATCCCCACAACCGGGCTCTACCGGCGCTGCTGGCGCACGCCCGCGCCAAGCCGGACGCGGTACTGATCTGCACCGTGCGCGAGGCCGTCAAGTTCTTGCGGGTCGAATAGGCGAGCCGGCGCCGCCGACGCGGTCTGAAATCATCTAGCATGCGGCGAGGCACCGGAGGCCGACGGGGAGGAGCGAGACCGCCATGGACTACGACACGATCATCGTCGGTTGTGGGCACAACGGACTGGTCGCCGGGTTCTACCTGGCCAAAGCGGGGCTCCGGGTGCTGGCGCTCGAGCGCGGCGAGAAAGTCGGCGGCATGGCGGCCGCCGACGAGCTGATCCCGGGATTTCACTTCACCACCTACGGGCACAGCTTCGTGCTGTTCCACAGCGACATCCTCGACGATATGCGGTTGATGGAATACGGCCTGCAGGTCGATTCGTACGACCCCGGCTCCTTTCAACCGTTTCGAACCGGCAAGCATCTATCGTTCTGGAGCGACTACGAGCAGACGCTGGAGTCTATCGGCCGGATTTCCCGGCAAGACGCCGAGGCCTGGCCACGTTGGCTTGAGTACCACGCCCGCCTCGGCGCCATGTTCGCGCCGTACCTGCTGACCGACCCGCCGACGCTGGGCGAGATGGCATCGCGGTTCGAGGGTACCGAGGACGAGGAGCTCTTCAACTGGATGATCATCGGCACGACCCGGGGATTAGTCAACGAGATCTTCAAATCCGAGGAGATGAAGGCCTCGGTGATCGCGACTTTTGACTCCGGCAGCACCGACGCGGCCGGGGTCCTGCTCTACTGGGCCTTCCACAGCGCCGCCTCGGCCGGACTGTCGGCCCGCGGCATCAGTGGGTATCCGAAGGGCGGAATGGGGGATGTCGCCAGAGTGCTCGGCCAGTCGGCCGCCGACGCCGGCCTGGAAGTGCGCACCGGCGCCGACGTGGATCGCATCTTGGTGAAAGATGGCAAAGCGGTGGGCGTCCAGCTGACCGACGGCACTGAGGCCTCCGCCCCGGTGGTGCTGTCAAACTCCGACCCACAACGCACCCTTCTGGGACTCGTGGGCCGGGAAGAACTGCCCCCGGAACTCGTGCGGCGGCTGGAGCGGATTCATTCCGACGCCGGCTACTTTAAGCTCCACTGCGCCTGCCACGGATTGCCTGAGTGGAAGGCGCTGGAGGGGGACGATCTTTCCTCGCATCACTTCGCCCACGTCCGAGTCTGCGAGTCGCTAGATGTCCTCGACGAGGCCTGGCTCCGGGCCCGCCGGGGCCTGATCCCCAGGGAGCAAGCGCTCGGGATCATCTCGACCACGGTCGACGACCCTTCCTCGGCGCCGCCCGGTCACCATTGCATCAGCATCTGGGGCGAGTTCGCGCCGATGCGACTGCGCGAGGGCAACTGGGATCAGATGACCGAGGTCGTCGCCGACCGGCTCATCGACCAGTTGACCGAGTTGCCCCCAACTTTCGCGACATTGTCGACGATTGGCACCTGATCACCCCGGAGTCGATGGCCGACCGGTTCAACCTCACCGCAGGTCATATGCACCACACCGACATGACCCTGGACCAGGTGCTCTCCCAGCGGCCGGCCCCCGGCTGGGGCCGACTACCGGACCCCGGTGCAGGGCCTGTACCTGGGCGGATCCGGTTGCCATCCGGGGGGCGGGGTGACCGGCCTGCCGGGACGCAACGCGGCCATGGCGGTGCTGAAGGACCTGGGACAGCTCTAGGCTTCGAACCGGATGGGCGGCTAGGGAGCGATCAGGCGAGGCAGACCGCCCGCCGGCCAATCCAGCTTCCCCACAAACAACCCGCGAGTCCGATTGGATTCGCGATACCGAAAATCACGCGGATCGCCCGAGCAGTGCGTGATCCACCATTCTTCCTCCCAGTGGAAGACCTCGGCGGCGTGCACAAAACCCAGGCGTTCTGACTCGCTTCCCTGGAAATCCAACGGCGAGTCGGAAGCCACGAAATGAGTCCACCAGCCATGCTTGAAGAACAGCCAGTAGCGGCCGTCCTTGCGCACCACGCACGGGGATTCGATTTCCAGGCTCGGCTCTTCGTCAAACGGCCAGGCCTCCAGCCTGAACACCGGCCCCACTTCCTGCCATTTTCGAAGATCATTCGATACGGAAGCCGCCACGCACACCAGGTTGTGACCGAACTGCTCCTGCATCCGGGAGACCCAGTAGGCCACAAACCGGCCATCGTCGATGCGCAGGATGTGAGGATCGCGACAGCCACCATAGGTGCCGCCGAAACGCTCGGCGAACGCCCGCCGACCGGGGCCCTCGTCGAGATTCGGCACTCCCAGTTCATCCGGGATCGGAAGCCCGTACCCCGGCCACCTGGACCACGACCGGGACGGCACGATGACCGGATTTCCGGGATCACGCTCCCAGGTCACAAGATCGTCCGAAACAGCCAGGCATATGCGCTGAGTCGTCCACTCGTCGGCGGCGGCATAGAGCATGAAGAACCGGCCCTCGTGCTCGACCACGGACGGCGCGAAGACGCTCGAATTCTCCGGCCAGGCCCCGGTCATATGCAACGCGTCGGGAAGCACCTCCCAGCGCAGCAAATCGGGGCTGGTGGCGTGGGCGATCGACACCTCGCGCCTATCCTCAACCGACCCGACGATCCCGAAGAAGTACCAGATGCCTTCGTGCCGGATCAGGCAGTGGTCGTTCAGGTAGCGCCCGGGGATTGACAGCACCTCAGTGAAGTCGCCGAGTTGCACGTTCCCGTAGGGGCTATGGAGCACCGAGTCCGGTGGCACCTTTGTACCCTTCCTTTCTTGCCAGGCCGCCGACCGGCCCCCGCTTCGCGATGAAGTACGACCACTGAGCCATCGCTCGCCCCAGCGTAGTCCACACACGAGCCGCCGAAAGGCCTTGGCCCGAACTCCCGTACCCCAGCAGATGGGCGATTTGTTGGAGGGCAGCGGGTTGCCCCTTCTCGCTGGGTGGAGTGGATCCATCCAGGGCATTGCCAGGCGCCCTCGCGGCTGCCATCAATCTGCCTATGAGTTGCGGGCGACTAGCCGGGGCCAGGAGATGAACCCTCCAGTCGCTCTTTTGAGTGGCGCCAGCTTTCGGGATCGCCGCATCCGAGAGGATTCGCGTGAGAACGAATTGCCGATCCTCCACCCCAACTCTGATTTTCGTCCGCAACAGAACAGAGGGTTGATCATTCCAGCAATTCTAGGCTGGGCGCACCTCCATACTTCTGCCACCGAGTATCGCCCCCGGTGCGATGAAACGACGATTCCGGATCACAGGTTCAGGAAACAACGGCCGCGCCAGCAGCTGCCCCGGAAGTCGCCAGCTAGCCGGCCGATCCCGGCCGGTTGGTATGACGCCGGTTCATCGGGGTACCATCCGCGGCAGCGGTAGCAGCACAATTGCCGGCGCGTCCCGGCGGGGGAGCGCGTCATGACATCTGAATTCACCGGCAAAGTCGCCGTCATCACCGGCGGCAGCCGCGGCATCGGCTACGCCACCGCTCTCCAGCTAGCCAACGACGGCGCCGACTGCCTCCTTGCCGCGCAGAACGAAGCCCGCCTCAAAGACGCCGCCGCGAGCATCGCCGACCAGACCGGACTCCGCATCGAGTACCACGCCGCCGACCTGCGCACCCTCAAAGGCTGCCAGTCGCTGCTTGAGACCACCGAAGTCGCGTTCCCCACCACCGCCATCCTCATCAATTGCGCCGGCGCCGCCCGCGGCGGGCCGTTCCTCGAGCTATCCGAAGAACTCTGGCACGACGGC
>PVBE011700087.1_pt1 | contig 30242 bp, 30 predicted proteins | sample 1631181 | NCBI WGS metagenome assembly PVBE01 (sample SAMN08397723, study PRJNA350692) | Marine metagenome, whole genome shotgun sequencing project. | isolation source: water | place: Pacific Ocean | collected 2012-04
AGCTTCAGACCGCCGTACTCCTTACGCCAGCGATAATAGGTCTGCTCCGTCACGCCCAGGAACCGGCTGACCTGTGCCACCGTCTCTCCCTGGCTCAGCCGAACCTCCGCCTCCCGTAGCTTGCCGATGATCTGCTCAACCGTGTGCTTCTTCTGCGCCATATCGCCCTCCATCAAAGCGATCCAAATCTAACATTCAATCTGGATCAGTTTTCGGGGGGCACGCCAAGCCGATTGGCCGTGGGCGGCACGCTTCTGTATATTCACGATGCCACGGCGGATGGAGAGACGAAAATGGCGACGATGGGCGGGTTTAGTTGGCGGGGCGTGGCGATACGCATCCTCGTCAGCTTTCTGATCGTCTTCCTGACCTATAATCCGACCGGTTATTCCTATCTTCATTGGCTGGCCGGCGCGGGCGGCGGGCCCTTGGCGCTAAAAATCGCCGCCGGTATCTTTCTGTTGATCTTGCTATACCTCTTTTTTTCCGTCACCTACGGCGTCTTTCGCCTCTCCGGCCTGCTCGCGGGGGCGGTGGCGGCGGCGCTACTCAGCTCGCAAGCGGTAAGCTTCGGCCTGTCCTGGCACCGCTACGAGACGATCGGGGATTGGCTGCTCTGGGTGATTTATGTGGCGCTGGCGACGCTGGCGATCGTGATCGGTTTCGGCCTCTCCTGGGGCGGCTTGATCCGCCAGTTGAGCGGACAGGAATACAAGCGCTACGTACGGCGAGCCGGGTAGGATTCGGGAATCCGGATGATCGACGAACGGAAAGCTGCGATCGCCGACGACGAGCCGATCATCGTGGCGATCGGCTTCGGCGGTCGCCTCGAACTCCGAGACGACCATCTCCGGTTGATCAAGAACAACATGTTCGGCAACGTCATCAATCTGCTGGGCCTTGCCTACGGCAAGGTTGCCAAGACCATCATGGTCGAGAACATCTCGTCGATCTCGATCGTGCGACCGTTGCTGTTTCCCGATTTCATCCGGATCACCTATCCCGGCTGTCCGATCAGTTCCGGCCACGCCCACAAAGACGCCTTGGCGGAGAACGCACTGATCATGAGCCTTTTCGACAATCGGCGATTTTACGAGCTTAAAGATACCTTGGACGTGTTACGGCGGCGGCGAGACCCAGGCCGCAACGGCCGGCGAGACGACGCCTTGGCCTAGACGGGTCATGCAAATTCGCAAGACTCGGATGAAGCACGGCTTATATACTGTCGCCATGCACGGGTTGCATTCACACCACCGGACCGGCCGACGGCAGCGCCCGATAACCCGCACGACACGGCGTTTCGCCGTTCTGGCCGGCTTCCTGATCTGCGCCGTCTGCGCCGCGCCGGCCTGGGCGAGCGATAAGAGTGCAAGCCCGAGACTGCATTTGGAACAATTCGGCTCCACCGCCCTTTCCGACGTGCCGCCGGCACCACCCTCGCGCTACCGGATGGTGGAACGCCGATCGCCCGGCATCCTGGATCGCCTCGGCCTCGATTTCGATATTCCGGACGACTTGGGCCTCGACTGGACCTTCTGGCCCCGTACCGAAAATGCGACGCCGGCCAGTGGAGCCTTCATCGTTCCGGCCAGCGCCACCCCGGCACAAGCAGACGGGGCGGAGATCGAGGATCCGCTCGAGGCCATCAACAGGCTGATGTTCGGCTTCAACACGGCCATGCAAGGCTATCTGTTGGAACCGTTCACCGAGTTCTACATCGCACGGACTTCACGCGAGGCCCGTCACGGCGTCCGAAACTTCTTCGACAATCTTCGCGAGCCGCTGACCGTGGTCAGCGCGGCGCTGGAAGGCGAGTTCGCGGACGCAGGCAACGCCACGGCGCGCTTTGGAATCAATTCGACCCTCGGCGTCGTCGGCGTCTTCGACCCGGCGACTGGGATGGGCTACCCACGTCGAACGAGGGATCTCGAGGAAACCCTTTGCGTCTACGGTCTGCCCGCCGGTCCCTATCTGGTGCTGCCGATCCTCGGACCGGCGACGTTACGCGACGCAGTCGGCCGCCTGTTGACCGTCGCCGCCTATTTCCAGGTCATGGGACCGACCGTCTATTTCCCCTACCGAGCAAGCAATATCGCCGTCGACTACACCATTGTGCGAGACCGGATGGACTTCGTCGAATCGATCGCGATAGACCCCTACATCGCCTACCGAACCCTCTATCTCGAGATGCAGAACGTACGTTGCGGCAAGCCGAGCGCCATCGATCAGTATTTCCACCGTTGAACCGCATGGCGGACAGTTCCCTTCCGGGCCACCCCTTCATGGCGTAGAGTAGTGGCGATTGGGATTCAAAGGTCGTGGGAGGCGAGCATGCGCGTATGGTTGGCGGCGGTGATGATCTTCATGGCCCTGGCGGCACCGATGACGGCCGAAGCGAAGGGTCTCGAGATGGCGACGGGCGCGGTGATCGGTGGCTTGGCGGGCTCGATCTACGTCTCGGGTCTGGCGGCGACGGCAGACGTGGTGGTCTCCGCCACCGCGGTTGCGGCCAACGCCGTGGCGACCGCCGTTCCGGCGATCGCCAGCGGTATTGCCGGCGCCGTCGCCGGTGCGAGCGCGCCGGTCCTGATCGGGGTGATCGCGGGCAGCGCGATCGGGCTTCTACTCGCCAATTAGGGCCGCCGTCGGAAAAAGGGAAGCATCATGCGCCAATGGCTCGCGGCTGGGCTTCTAGCGGCCTTGGTCGCGCTCGCCTTGCCGGTCTCGGCGCAGGAAAGCGCGCCGGGCCTCGTCCCCGAGGAAGGCGAGATCCTCGGCCCGACTTCGGAACAGACCTTTGCCGTTGGCGTCGGTGTCATTGCCGGCGCTATCGTCCTGCATGCCTTTCTGCCGGCCGACATAACCTACTTCGCGGGTGGCCTGTTGGGCGGGCTGCTGGCCAGCTGGTGGTACGATTCCGGCGGGGTCGATCGGTTGAGTGCCGCCATCGACGGCTCCGCCGCGGCGGCCGAGACGCCATCCCCGGGACACGTCCTGCAAATCCGCGAACGTCGCTGATCGAGCCCGGTCCGGCGTCGCATCGTGCACCCCGAAGACGGCTCGTTATTTCGTTGGCACCCGGCCGTTCAGCGGCTGGACCGGCCTCGCGTTGGCGCCCATCGCCGCGTGCAAGGTATCGATCTGAGACTTGGATGCGGTCGAGGCGTCCTTAACGACGAACCAGCGCACGCCCTCGGTGCAAGGCGGCGTGGTAAAGGACCCCCGGTAGCGATAATAGGCCGGTACCGCCGGTAAGATGGCCCGAAGATCGACCGCCGGTCCTGCATAGCGGATCGCCTTCGTCGACCGTTGATGCAAGTGCCGCAATATGCCGGCGAGGGCAGCGTCCTCGGCACCGATGTCGAACAGCTGGCCGACGACGGCGAAGCTGCCATCACGGGCCTTGTGCACGAAATGCGCTTCCAAGGGGTAGGCCTTGCCCTCGATTCGGTGCTCGCTGGGTGTGTGGTAGTGCATCTGTAGAAGCTGATAGCGCTTGCCATCGACGGCGATCACGCTGCCGTTGTCGACCACCAGCTCGACGGTATGCCCCTCGTTGAAGATGATGGTCGCTGCCGGCCGGTAAGCGATATCGACGCCGGCCGCGTTTGCCGGATCGGCTGGTGCCAAGTCGACCGGAACGAAATCGATCGGCGACTGCCTGCGACCGGTCTTGCAGGTCGCGAAATCGGACGTCAACTCGCCCCAGCGGGCAGGACCCTCGGATCCCTCGTAACCCCAACGGATCGAATCGCCTTCGCCATGCGAGGGCGGAGCGATAAGCAGCCCGATAGCGGCAACGACGAAGACGATCGCGCCCCGGTGTTTCATTCAGCGGCACCCGGCGTAAAACGCGCGCGAACCGGCTTTCGCCCCGGCAGGGTTACCAGGACGACGACCTTCATCCCCTTCGCCTTCTTGAAATCGCCCTTGCCCTTCAACAGATTGCCGCCGCCCGGTGCCAATTCAAGTTTGGTGTTCTTCTTGTTCGCGAGGACGAAGGCGGAGCCGGTGGCGCCTTCCGTGTCGACCGGCTTGCCCTCGCCGTCGGTAACGCCGAGGCTCAGCACGCCATCGCCGACGATCAGCTCGAGGTGGTAGTCGCCGGCATCCGCCATCACCCCACCGCGCGGCCCCTTTTCTGGTCCGTGCGCCAAGGCGACCAGCGGCGCCGCCAGCAAGACGGGCAGCGACAACACGACGTAGCGCCGATGCATCTTCCGCATATCCTTGTTCTCCTTCCCGACTTTGCCCCGATCACGACGACCCGAAATAGCAGATGCGGGCGTTAGCGTCACGCCGGCGCGGCGTGTATCGAACTACCGCCCTTCTTAGTGCTCTCGGCGCCGATAGTAGTGCACCACCCCGGCCAGCAGCAGAAAGGTCCAGGAATTGAGCAGAAACAACAGCCAGAACAATAACGAGATGGCATAGATGGTGAGATAGGCGATCCAGAGGACGATCACGGTCGAGCATACCGCGCCGGTCAGCGCCTTGGTCCAGGGACGGAACTTGTAGGAAGCGGCGACTGAAGCCGTGAAGAGAACGGCGAGCGCGGTCGATATCCAGCGCAACGCGCCAGCATTCTGGTCGCCGAGCTGTCGGACGACCTCGACCGGACCGTAGTTGACGGGGTTCACCCGCTCGGAAAGGAATTCGAAGAACGAGACGTTCCAAGGACTGTCCGCCAGGAAAATCAGGTGCAGATCGTGATACCGGGCGTCTTGATGCACATAGATCAGGACCATCCCGAGGCCCAATCCGACCCACTTCGAGAGCGCATGGGCCAGCGGAACGGCAAAGAAGCCGGCCGGCGCCAGGCGCCCGAGCCCGGACCACAACAGGTCGGTTGCGACGATCGGCCCGATCAGCAGCGCCGCTACCTTCAAAATGGCCAGGACCACGAGGACGAGAGCACTGTCTTCCGCCATCGCCGCCCCCTCCTATCGGCCCCATCCAGTCGACGGCGCCGCGGCGGACGGTAATCGCTGGATTTGCGCCGCTACCATTGCCCTTTGCCCAGCACCCCTGACCTCAATAGGTCTCCACCACCACATCGGTTTCGCGCTGCGCCAAGAGACGCAACAGCGGCTTCTCGCCGAAGGACAGGAACAGAATTGGGGTCAGCACCGCGTCGAGCAGGGTGGCGCTGACCAAGCCGCCGAAGATCACCTGGGCTACCGGTGCCAGAATTTCCTTACCCGGATCGCCGACCCCCATCATCAACGGTACCAGCGCCAACATCGCCGAGACGGCGGTCATCAGCACCGGGGTCATCCGCTCCAGGCTACCGCGAATGATCATCGCCGGTCCGAAGCTCTCGCCCTCGTGCAGGCAAAGATTAATGTAGTGGCTGATCTTCAGAATACCGTTACGGGTGCTGATTCCGGCCAGCGTGATGAAGCCGATCATGGTCGCCAGCGACAGCGAGCCACCGACCAGCCAGATCGTCACCACGCTGCCGATCAGGGCCAGCGGCACGTTGCCGATGATGATCAGCGACAGTATCGCCGAACGGTAGCGGCTATAGAGCACGGCGAAGGTCAACATCACCGAAATGATGGACAGGACCGCTATCCTGAGCGTTGCTTCCTGTTGCGCCTCGTAGGTGCCTTCGATGGCGACGAAATAACCCTCCGGCATCACCATCGCCGTCGCCTGCTCGTGGATTCCCTCGGCGATCCGCTTCATGTCGGAGCCGTCCGTATTGGCCAGGATGGCGATCCGGCGACGTCCGTTGTCGCGGATGATCTGGTTCGGACCATCCGTATTCACCACCTCCGCCAGATCGCGCAAGGAGACCCGTCCCACCGGGGTGTCGATCAGCAGCTGTTGCAAGCCTTCGCGCGAGCGGTCCTGGTCGTCGAGTCGGATGACGACGTCGTAGCGTCGCATCTCGTCGATCACCTGCGAGACCAGGCGCCCCGCGCTCAAGGTCTCCAGCTCCTCGGTCAGCTTGGCCGGCGTGATGCCATAAAGCTTGGAGGATTCAGGCTCGGTGTAGACCCGGACCTGGGGTATCCGCGCCTGCATCTCCACTTTCAGGTCGGTCAGCCCCGCCACCTTGTCGAGCCGGTCGCGAAGCTGGTCGGCGAGCCGGACGAGCGTGCTGAGATCGTCGCCATAGATTTTGATGGCAAGCTGCGAGGGCAGACCCGACAGGATCACGTTGAGCCGGTGCGCCAGCGGCTGGCCGATAAAGATCCGCCCCGGCAACATCGCCAGACGCGCCCGCATGTTGGCCAGAACCTCGTCCACCGGCCGCCCCTCCTGGCTGATGTCGACATCGATCTCGGTCTGGTAGATACCGTCCGCATGCAGCGCCATCTCGGCCCGCCCGGTGACCCGGCCGACGCTCTCGACCTCGGGCACGCCCAGCAACAGCCGCTCCGCCACCGAGCCGACCCGGTTCGCCAAGGTCAACGAGATGCCGGGCTTCAGAGTGATGAAGACGACATACATCCCTTCGTTTAACGGCGGCAGAAAGGCACGCGGCAGCAAGCCGACGACGAGAGCAGCGACCGTGATGCCACCGACGACACCTGAGATCACGGTCTTCCTGTAGTCGAAAGCCCAGTGCAACGCTCGCTCGTAGTTGCGCTTCAGGAACAAGACCAAGGCGCCGTCCGTCGCCTCCTTCACCTGTTTCAGGCCGGGCAACAGGTAGTAGGCCAGCACCGGTGTCAGAGTGATCGAGGTGACCAGGCTGGCCAGGATGGAGATGACGTAGCCGACCGCGAGCGGCGTGAACATCAAGCCCTCGATCCCCGGCAGCCAAAACAGCGGGAAGAAGACCAACATCATGATCAAGGTGGCGTAGAAGATCCCGGATCGGACCTCGACGGTGGCGTCCGAGACCACCTCCAGAATCGGCCTCGGCTGGGCCAGCTGGGTGTTCTGCTTCAGGCGCCGGACGATATTCTCGACCCCGACCACGGCGTCGTCGACCAACTCGCCGACGGCGATCGCCAGCCCCCCCAACGTCATCGTATTGATCGTCATGTCGAGCAGCCAGAAGACCAGGATGGTGATGATGAAGGACACCGGAATCGCGGTCAGCGAGATCGCCGTGGTGCGGAAATTGAGCAGAAACAAGAACAGCGTGATGGCAACGATGGCAACGGCCTCCTGCAGCACTTCACGCAGGTTGTCGACCGAAGTCTCGATGAACTTCGACTGCCGGAACATGATCTGGTCGGCGTGGATGCCCTTGGGCAGATAGGGCCGCAGCTCGGCCAACATCTTTTGGACGTCCTCGGTCAGCCGAATGGTGTTTACGCCGGGCTGTTTCATCAGCCGCATCACCACGGCGGGCTTGCCCATGTAGCCGCCGTCGCCGCGCTTCACCCGGGACTGAAATTTCACCTTGGCGACCTGCTGCAGCAGGACGGCGCGGCCGTCGACGTAGTTGACGACCAGGTTTCGCATGCCGTCGAGCAGCCGTTCCAGGTCCGGCTCGCGGCCGACGTTCAGGATGAAGAAGCGGCGGCCATGATGGTCGACGGTATCGCCGCCGGTGTTGGCGTTGTAGCTGCGGACGGCCGCTTCCACATCGCCGTGCGAGACGTCGAGAAGGTCCATCATGCGCAGGTCGGGCGTTACCCTGAGCTGGCGCGCCTCGCCACCGACGATCAGCACCTGGGCCACGCCCGGGATCGACATCAGCCGTGGCCGAAGAAACCAGTCGGTGAAGTCCCGGAGCGCCATCATATTGCCCGAATCGCTGGTGATCGCGATGGAAAGGGTCATGCCCATGGCCGAGCTGATCGGCGCCATCTGCGCCTCGACATCGGCCGGAAGCTGGTCCTCGACGACGTTCATTCGCTCCGAGACCAGTTGGCGGCTGCGGTAAATGTCGGTGCCGAGCTCGAAATCGACGAAGACGATGGAGAGAGAGGTGGTCGAGATCGAGCGCACCCGCTCGACATCCTTCAGCCCCTGCACCGCCGTCTCGATGGGGAAGGTGATGCGGCGCTCCACCTCCTCGGGCGCCAGCCCCTCGCCCTCGGTGATCAGCGAGACCGTATTGCGGTCGATCTCGGGCAGCACGTCGACGGGCACCTGCTGCATCTGATAGTAGCCCAGCACGAATAGCACCAACGTACCACAGAGCACGAAGAGTCTATTCGCCAGGCTCTTCCGGATCAGGAAGGCGAACATCGTCGGCTACCGGGCCTCGTTCAAAAGGTCGGCCGCCTCGACCACGACCCGCATGCCCGGCTCCAGTCCGGCCGTCACCAAAACGCTGTCACTGTCGATCGCCTCGGTGCGGACCGCGATGGGGACGAAGCGTTCGGGGTCGGTGTGGTGCCAGACGAGACGCTGGTTGCGGGTATCGCGGACCAGGGCGAGGCGGGGAAGAACGATCCCGGTACGCGACCCCGCGGTCTCCAGCAGGACCGAGACCAGGCTGCCGACGCTGAGAGCGCCGTCCGGGTTTTCCACCTTGAAATAGAGGGGAATTGTCTGGCGATGCAGCTTGGGGCCGCGGCTCAGGAAGGTCAGCTCGTAGGACCGGCCAATCGAGGACCGGGCCGAGGCCTTGATGACCTTTCCGACGGCGGTGATATCGTAGGCGCTGGCCTCGACCCAGATCCGCTCTGGATCGACCACCTCGAAGAGCTTCTCCTGCTCTTCCGCGATCTGCCCGGCGACGGCGAAACTGGCGGAGATGACGCCATCGGTGGGCGCCGCCACGGGCGCGCGAAGCGTGTCTCGATCACGAAGAACAAGGGCGATCGCCGAGCGCCTACGGTTTAGGTTTTGATAGTAGGCGCGCGCCGTGTCGACCGTCTGGTTGCTCGCTTTCTCCTTCTGCACCGCCAGCTTGTCGAGATCCTTCTGCGCTTGGACAATTTCCTGGTCCAGCTGTGCCAGATGCTGAAAAATAATACCGCGGTCGACCGGGTTGACGACCGGCACGACCCAAACCAACACCTCGCCCATCTTGACCGCTTGACCGACCCGGGGCCAGAATTCTCCGGCCTGCACCAGTCTGCCGCGAATCAGCGTCTGCACCTGGCTGCTGGTTCCAGGGTCTGGCACTACCTCGCCGACCACGCGAATGGTGCGCGAGACCGTTTTCAACTCGGTGATTTGGGTACGTAAGTCGAGCAACCGCTGCGAAGGCTTGGGCATGAATACCGAGCCGTCCAGCAGCCGCCGGGGGGCGTTGCCGGCCCCGGCGGTCAACGCCATGATGTCGTTGCTGTAAGCTGCCGTGCCCGTTCCACCGTCTGGCTCAGCCGCCACAACCTCGCCACCGACGAGGAGCAATCCGAGAGCGCCACCACCCGCCAAGGCTGCCATCAGTACCGACGCCCGGCGGCCGACTCGAAGGCTGCGCTTGGCGCCCGCGACCGCCCTGTCGAAGACGGCACGCAAACGCGCCACGGCTCCGAGGCGGCCAACCCGCGACACCGCCTCCTTTGGCCGCGACGACACCGATGCCGGGTCCAGCCGATTCTTGGTCCAAACGAAGCCAACCGTTACCAACAACAGACCGAGGACGAGGATCGCCATATTGGTGAACGAGAAACTGGCTATCCGATCCGTCCAACCGGTCGCCCCCAGACCGGACAGCGCACCCGTGCCCGCCGCCCCACTTTCCGATGGAACCGCCAACGAGCCGACCAGCAAGTCGGTGTCGTCGCCGGCGACGATGGTGAAGACGATCTCGTGCTCGCCGGGCCTGGCCAGCCAATCGGCCGACATGAGATAAATGCCGTCAGCCACTTGGCCGACGGCCAAGGTCTCGCCGCCCACTTCGGCCTGAATGGTGGCACCGACGACGGGCGTATTGGCCACGAAGCGGTCCAGGTAGACGACCAGATTGCGACCGCTGACGATACCCACCAGCTCGAACAGCTCGCTCTGGGCACTGACCCTGGGCGCGATGCTGGCGTCGCTCATCTGGCCGGGCGTCGGCGAATCGCTCGCCCCTCCGGCCTCTACATGTTCCTCACCAGCATGCGCGGTCACCCGCGAAGGTGAAACTACAGCCAGCAAAAACGCACAACAAAGCACCAGCGGCCAGCAGTCGATTCGATCCCGACGGTGGCGATTCCTCATTTCGTACAAACTCTCTTATTACGGGTCGAGCCCCAACCTCGAAACTGCCCCTGCACCAAATTATTCGTAAAATCGATCACTCTATGGGAGATCTTGGCGGTTTACTCAAGCGACAATATCCGAGCGGCGACAGCCTGTCGAGACGATCGCGGGCGACCGAACGTGAGAATCCACCATTGGCGTTAGACTGCGATCAAAGCTCTATGATACCTTCGCTCATCTGCCGACATCGGCGGCGAGAACGCTGATCGAGGCGAAACCGGGATGCACGAATGGGGGTCGTTTGAGCTGTCCACGGGAACCACCGACAGTGTCTCCCACAATCTAGGGCTTTGGCGTGTGTTTCGATTCATGCGGCTCTTGCTTCGAATATCGATAGTGAATGCAATCCAGCGGGGCGAAATTCCAAATGGCCGATCGTTTGGGAAGGATTTTGGTCGCGGCGACCGGTAAAGGGGGCGCCGGCAAGACGACATCGGTGGCCTGCCTGGCCGCCTACTGGCACAACGCCGGCAAAAAGGTGGCGATGTTCGATCTCGATGCCAACCAGACGCTCAGCCGTTGGCATGGCAAGGGCGACGTCTTGTCCGAGATGACCCTCCGCAGCGATGTCGACGAGTTGTCGGTGATTCCGACCATCAGCGAACTCGCCGCCGAGCACGACGTGACGCTGGTCGACTGTGCCGGCTTCAACAACCAGGCGATGATTTTCGCGGTCGGCGGCGCCAGTCTGGTCTTGATTCCGGTGATGGCCGACGAGGCGAACGTCTTCGAGGCCGGGCGCATGCGCAAGATCGTCGAGAGTACCGCCATCTTGACCAGCCGAACGATCGAATCTCGGACACTGCTCTGCCGGGTCAAGCGCACCACCGTCGCCGCCCACGCCCGCAGCCAGCTGGAAGCCCTCGGCGCCCAGCCGCTGAAATCCCAGTTCAACGACCGAGTAATTTTTCAAGAGGCCACCTTTCACGGCTCCTCTCCCTCGGTCCTGGATCCGAATTCGGCCGCGGCCCGGGAAATCGAGGCGCTGGCGCGGGAAGTCGAACCGATATTGTGGGAGATTCCCGCCAGACCAAGCCTGCGGGAATCGATCGTAGATAGGGTGTAACATGGTGCGTAAGAGGCAACTTCCGGGCGTCGACGAGGCGGCCCTGGCCGAGTTGGCCAAGCAGTTTCCCGGCCATCAGCCTCCGGCCGAAACAACGACTGGCAAGCCCGAAGCCAGCGAGGAAGCCTCCGACATCGACCGCGAGGCGACCGAGGATGCCGCCGCCCCGACCGAGGACATCGCCGCGCACCATGACGACAGTGACGTCGAGAGCGTGCCAAGCGGGGCCGAGCCAGCCTTAGAACAGGATGGCGATACCAGCCAGCCGGAGCCGGCGCCCCTGTCGAAGCCCGAGCCCGCCGAAAAGACCGCACCTCTGGCCGAGGCGGAAATGGAGTCCGACGCGCCACCTCCGGCACCGGCACTCTCTCAGTCCGGACCCAAGGCCCGTGGTCGGGGCTTGGCCGCCCTCGCCCTTTTGGTCGGCCTGGTCGCACTGGCGGTCGGACTGGCCGCGCTGGCACCACCGAGTTTTCGACCTTGGTTGCAGAGCACGCTCGGCGAAGGCCGTGTCGTCGATTTTCTGACCGGCAACCGCGCCGATTTCGAACGCCGTTTCGCCGACAGCACATCGACCTCGCAATCGACCGTGAGCACGCTCGCCTCGCATACGTCCCGTCTCGAGGCGATCGAGGCCGTGGGCGGCAGCAATCAGGCGGCGGCTCGTCGGGTCGAAGCTGCGGAAAGCGCCGCCCAGAGCGCCACCGCGAAAATCGTGGCGCTGGAAGCCGCCCTCGATGCCGCCCTCGAGCGGCTGGCCACGCAAGAACGGTCGAGCGCCGCATCGACGGCACGCCTAGAGGCGCTGGCCGCGGATCTGCCGCCACGCCTCGACGATGTCGAGCGTCTGCTGCGGGTGCTGGAGAAAACCGTAGGGGGGTCGGAGCGGCTACTGCTGATCGCGTTGAGAATTCGCGAGCAGACCGAGCTCGCGGCACCATTCGCCAAAGCCGTAGCCGCCGCCCGGACGATCGTGCCGAACGGCACGCCGTCGACCGCGGCACTGGAGAAGCTGGCCGGTTATGCCGACAAGGGCGTCTCGACCCGCCAACAGCTGCGAAATCGGTTCAGCCGTCAGGTAGTGCCACGGTTGCGCGCCATCGAAAGGGGTGCCGGCCGCTCCTGGCTCGCCCAGGCGACAGACTGGATCGACCGACTGTTCTCGGGCTCGGGAAGCGCCGCGACGAGCTCCCGGGGGAACACGTCGGTGATCGTCGCTCTGGCGCAGCGCAATTTGGCGAACGGCGAGCTGGCGACCGCAGCCGAGCAACTGGCGCATCTCGACGGCGCCGCCGCCGCGGCGACCGCGTCCTGGTTGGTAGCGGCGAAAGCGCGCCTCGTGGTGGACGAAGCGACGGCAAACTTGACCGCCGCGGCCTTCGCCGATTTCGTCGGAAGCGATTGAAGCAGCAGGCTCGCGGCTTGTGTCGTTAACCGTTTGTTGGTATAGGATTTGCTAAATAAATAGCCGATTTCGTTTGTTCTTTAGTGTCGCGGCATGCTTCCGTAGCGGTCGGCCGAATGCGCATTTGAGGAGGGTTCCCGGTGTCTTTGAAACGACTGACCTTTGCTTTCATGGCCCTGACATTGGTGGCCGGTCTGTCGCAGTTGGCGGCCTCGACAAGCCAGGCGAAAAGCAAACCGCCCCGGGACGCGGGTGAGTCCGCGACGGCACCGACGGCCGACAAGTCGACGCGCAAGCACATGATCATCGTCGGCTCGTCGACCATGCAGGAGGTGCTGACGCCGGCGATCTTGGCGAGCATCTCCGATACCTACAAGCTGCATGAACCAGAGGTTAGGGTTACCGGAACCGGCCTAGGCATCAAGGAGTTCTGCGCCGGCATCGGCACGGACTATCCCGACATCGTCGCCGCCTCGCGCATCATGCGGAAGAGCGAATTCACGACTTGCCGCCAGAACGGCGTCCTGGACATCATCGAGGTGAAGGTCGGCCTGGCACCGGTGGTCGTGGTGACCAAGAAGGGCGATCCGGTTTTCGACATCTCGGCCCGAATGATCTATCTCGCGCTCGCCGCCGAACTGCCGGAGGAAGGTGGCTTCAAGGACAACGAGAACAAAACCTGGAAGCAGGTCGAAAAGCACGCGCCGGAAACAGACATAAACGTCATCATCCCGAACGAAGATTCCGGCTCGCGCGGCTTCTTCGACAACTATTTCCTGCAAGGTGGCTGTCGCGATATCCCAGAGATCGCGTCAATCTTCTCGTCCCACGAGCGGGAGGCCAAATGCACCAAGTTGAGCGACGACGGCCGCGTCGCCGAAGTCGCCGAGCCCTATGCGGCGAACGTGATGGATGTTTTCAATACGGCGCCGCGTGGAACGCTTGCGGTGGTCGGCGAGCTGGCCTATCTGGAATATCGCGACCAGCTGGCGATACTGTCCATCGACGGCATCTTCCCGACCATCGACGATGTCTTGAACTATCGCTACGAGATGGTGACACTTCCTCGCTACTACGTGAAGCGCGGCCACATGCGAAACCGAACCGGCGAGGGCGTGGTCCGCGGCTTGCGTGAATTCATGCGGATCCTTGCCAGCGAACCGGTGGTCGGTACCGGCGGCAAGTTCGACGACTTGGGACTTATCCCCTTGAAAGAAAAGCAACGGGACGAAGTCCGCGGCCAGGTCAAGCGACTGCATTCTTTTAGACGCTGAGGCCGGGCGGATCATACGCAATAATCCGCGTCGGTTTCGACTACGATATATCCACGACGAATTCGAGGACATGAACGGCAGGAGAACGGAGATGCAAATCCACAAGACAATGGTCGCGGCCGCGATCGTCGCGACGGGGCTTCTCTACGGTACGCCGGGCCAGGCGGCGTCCACCAGCGGAGGATTTCTCGATTCCGTCAACCAAGCCATCGGTTCTGTTTGGGATTTCATCTCGTCGCCGTTCCCGAGCGCGGGCGGGGGCGTCGAACCGCCTTCGCCGATGCGCTACCTGCATGGGATGAAGTCCAAGGAGGCGTCCAGCTTCTGGGGTCACCTCAAGCACGCGGGCTACGAGCTGAAAGAGGTGTCGACGGTGATCGGCCTCATTCCCGGCGTCTCGTTTGAGTTTCTGCTGGTGCGGGAGCTGACGGAAGCGGACCGGGACTCGCTCGAGCGCAAGCTCGAAATCGCGGAGGAATTAAACCCGGGCCTGATCCCGGCGATACAACGTCAGATCGTTCGCACCCTGCTCGAGGCATCGGACCTGAAGGAAATGCGAATTGCGGAATTGACGGTCGCGCTGCTGCCGCTACCGTCGGCCGAGTTCAAGCTGGAGCCGATCGAAGTGCCGCTGGGCGAGGAGCACGACGTGATCTACCGCGCCGTCCAAGATCTGAAAAAGATGAAGAAGTAGCATCGGCGGCGCCCCGCCGGCAACCTAGATGCCGGCAACCTAGATCCGCTTGAACCACTTCTTGGTGCCGAGCAGCCAGCGCCGCCGCTTTCCGGTCCAGCTGCGGTCCAGGGTCATTTGTTTGACCCGCTCGCGAATTTCGGAATCCGGCATGCTGCCGTGGCTCAACTTGCGGTACATGGCGACGGCGTCCTCGAAGTCCCGCCTGGAGACTTTGCGCCGCTTGACCACATGTTCCAGGTAAGTCCCGATATGATGCTCGACCCGGCTGATCAGGGCGATATCGCGCTCCGCCGCGACGGATAGAAAGATCCCTTGCGCTTCCTGGAATTCGAGCTCGAACCGGGTGATGCCCTGCTCGAGGATCTTCTTCTCGTCCTTGCGCGTAATGACCTTGCCTTCGATCGCGTGAATGCGCACGAAGTCGCCGAACTTGGCCTTCTCTTTCGACAAGTCCTGTTCGCGCCGTTCACTTCGGCGATGCTCTTCTTCTGCCATACTCAACGCCTGAATAACTTCCACCCTTGCACCAATGTCACGACGAACCTCCCTTATGTGTCAACCCTTTAATTCGTTTTGGTTGAGGGTAGGCGACGATCGGGGAGATCGATTTCCATCGGTCCGTTTGACTTATCACGGCAAAGCAAAGTAGTCCATGTCGTTCTTGGTGCGAACCGGGTCGGCGCAAGGCATTTCGTATTTTCGCCAACGACCATTATAGTGATGGCGAATTCCGCCTAGGTTCGATGGTAACCGAGTGGCGGCGATGGGAACAGCGGTCGGCGACAGCCCGGCCGTCACTAAGGGAGGCTGTAGGATGCGTAAATTGATCCTCACCATCGTGTTGATCGGGCTATTCCCCTTAAGCGCATTGGCGCAGGAGAAGGCGCCGGCACCCGATTCCCCGGCCACGCCGGACGAGTTCATGGAGAGCATCGACACGAGCCGAGTACTGGTGATCGGCGCCGGGATCATCGCCGGCGCAATTGCTCTGGAGGCAATCGCGGTGGGCGATCTGTCGGTACTCGCCGGCGCGGTGATCGGCGGTCTCGTCGCCGACTGGTGGTATGGCAAGGCACACCCGCACCTGACGCTCAACCGAAGCCGCTTCCAAAGGTCAGCTGAAGGATCGACCAAACCCAAGCTCTTGCGGATGGCGGCGGCGACATCGCGACATTGACCGAAAGCTTTCCGGTCGTATGAGTCGCGATCGGTGAAGCGTCTGCCGGAAACCGGGGCGGGAGGCCGCGTGTTCGCCGAGATGGAACCGGATGCGACGGTCGAGCCGGCGCGGCGGCGGCGAGGCCTCGACCTGACGTCGGTCCGCTCGGCTTACGGTCGCTATGCCAATTTCTACGATCTTGTGTTCGGCGCTCTCTTCGAGCCGGGCCGGTTGGCGGCGGTGCGGTCGACGAACACACGGCATGGCCAGAGAATTCTCGAAGTCGGTGTGGGAACCGGACTTTCGCTTCCGAGCTACCGCGCCGACGCCCGGGTGGTCGGCATCGACGTCTCACCCGAGATGCTTCGCCTGGCCCACGAACGCGTCGCGAGTGAGGCGCTCGGCCACGTCGAGGCGCTGCACGAGATGGATGCCCAGGAGATGAGCTTCGCCGACGACAGCTTTGACGCGGTGGTGGCGATGTACACTGTCTCGGTGGTGCCCGACCTCGAGCGGATGTTCGCCGAGATGCGTCGGGTCTGCGTGCCGGGCGGTGACATCGTGGTGGTCAACCATTTTGCCACCGGCGGCTTCCTTACGGGCCTGGTCGAGGGCGTGATGTCGCCATTGTCGTCCCTGATCGGTTTTCAACCGGACCTGCGCGAGCAAGCGGTCGTCGCCCTGGCGGATATCGAGGTCCAAGAGACGCGCAAGATCAGCATTATCGGGAATCGGAAATTGATCCGCTTCCGGAACGAACACCCGACAGGTTAACTCAACGCGGTAAGGATTCTGCGAAGATGACGAAAGACGTCGGCTGGATCCCTAATTCGCCGTCGAACGGATAGCTGAGCTTCAAGATCACCAGGAAGACCGACATCGTCACGGTCGCCACCAGCGTCGACATGATGATCGGGCCATAGATGGTGGGGCTGCCGAATAGCCAGGGGAATATCACCGAGATCACGGTTCCGATCACCGCCACGCCCCACAACAGCGTGGTCAGCGCGCCCAGGCTCAACCTGATCCGCTGTCCCCGGTTGTCGCGCACTATCGTCAGCAGCTTCAGGGAATATCGGAAGGCCACGACCTCCTTCGGTGTCTGCGGCTCAAGCGAGAGATAGGTGTAGTAGATGTCGTCCAGCGTCGGCGAGGTCTCGAAGCCGAGGGTGCGTCGGCGCATCTGCGGCCATTCCACCTCGACAACGTTGTTCGCATAGGTGCGGAGCCGTCTTTGGATCTCGTCGCGCGTCGCCTTCGGGAAACTAACGGCGACGCGGTCGAGTGACGTCAGCGCGTTGACCTCGAGGATGATGTCGGCGCGGACGTCGTCATACTTCTGATAGACGCCGAACAGCAGCAAACCGATATAGCCGGCATAGACCGACGACAGGAACGAGAATTTGAATCCGCCGATGATATTGTTGACGATCAGCTGCTGCGGCGTGAAATAAAAGTTCATGACCAAGGTGCCGAGCAGCGTCAGCCCCACGCCACCGCCGATCGTCACCAGGGCGCCCAAGGCCACCGGCAGATCGTTGATCCATTGAATTAGTTCCATACTCGGGTCTCCTCGATCCCCTTGGCGCCTCGATCCGGATCCGATGCCGGCGGCAGGTGGTGCGGGTGGGCCGCTTCGTGGTAGTGATGGTGATCGACGGAGGGAGACTGCGGATGCCTCATCCAGCGTTGCGTTGCCCCGACTGCCGCGAACTCGCCTTCGTTGTCGATGCCTCCGTCGTCGATGCCAAGGCGATAGAAGGCGCCTTCTGCCATCTCTGCGGCCACATCATGACGCGGCAGGAGGCCCGGCGCTGTCTGGACGAATACCGGGCCGAACAGGACCGGCGCCCCCTGGTGGAACGCCGCCTCTAGGCTTGCCGCGCCGGCCTCCCGCCGACTTCCACGGAGCGGCCGCATTAGGGAAAGCCTTTCATCGATCGCAGGTAGGCATAGAACGGCTCAGGCGTGATCCCATGGCTGCCGTCGAACGGATAGCTCATTTTCAAAATGCTGAAATTGACCGTCATGATGATGATGACAACCAACGTCGTCATCACAAATGTCGCGGCGAAATTCGGATTCCCGAAGACCCACGGATAGATGATCAAGACGACCGTCGTTATCACCGTCACCGCCCACAACAGAATCTGCATCGAGCCCAGACTTCGAAGCAGCCGGAGGCCACGGCTGTGCCGAACCTCCTCCATCAGTTCGCGGGTATACTCGACCACCGCCTCTTGTTTTTGGCTGGTCGGCTCTATCGTCTGGAAGGTGCGGTAGAGATCGTCCAGCAGCGCCTCGCTGACCGGCCCGGCCACGCGTTTGCGCATCTGCGGCCATTCGACATCGGCGACCGCCTTCGCATAGGAGCGCAGCTCGGACTGCAACAGATCTCGCGTCGCCGGTGGAAAGACGATCGACAGCCGGTCGAGCTCGGTCAAGGCGGTCGCCTCCAATAAGATCTCCTCGCGCACCTGATCGTAACTCTCGTAGACGCCGAACAGCAAAAACCCGACGAAGACCGCAAAGGTATGGCCGGCGAAGGCGTATTGAAAGCCACCGGCAACGTTGTTGGGGATCAACTGGGCTGGCGTGAACAGGATCCGCGAGACCATCATCCCCAGGTAAGCGAACAACAGAGCACCACAGATGATGATGACCGCGCCGTTCCAGGTCGGCAGATCGTTCAGCCATAGGATGATCTCGATCACTGACGCACTCCGCCCCCTTTGCGTCGCGAGGGCCGAAGGCAATTCCAATCGGCACCCCGACGCACACGGGTGACACAATCCCATAGGAGGGCGCGCAAGAAAAGTGCCGCCTGGCACGAACGGGAGATGGTGGCGATGGCTCCGGCCCCGACGAGGCGAGGCCTATCCGTCGGTTCCACTTGCCGTATACTTCGAGGCGACATGTCACGCCCCTCTCCGCACCGCCGCGCAGTCCGGTCGTATTCCGATCGGGTCGATAGACGCGCCGCCGCCGCGCTCTCCGCTTACATCGGGCTCTGCTGCCTGGCGCCAGGCATCGTCATGCCGGCCCTGGCGGTCAACAGATTCGGCGATTCGCCCAGTTATTCGATCCTCGACACTGTTTTCACGACGCTCGCCTCTGGAAACTATTTTATATCGTTCATTATTCTTATTTTCAGCGTAATATTTCCAATCATAAAGCTCGTCACGATTATTGTCATCGCAACGTATTTCTTAAGAAAAAGAGATTCAATCGGATTTCATATCGCGACATGGCTCTTCAAGCTTGGAAAATACTCGATGTTGGATGTCTTCGTGATAGCCATCCTCATCGTCGTGTTCAAGATGCAAGAGGCCTTCACCGCGAGCGTGGAACCGGGATTGTATTTTTTCGTGGCTGGGATATTCTTCTCGGCGGTCTCCAGCGGAGTCCTGGTTTTCGGGCGTCGCGAGACCAGCGAGACCGTGCCCAGCCCTCCGACGAGAGCCGCCGATGAGCAAGAACGAGATCGGGACCCGCCAGCCCGCGCCGGGTCGCCGCACGCCGAACCGCCCGACCGCTCGCTTGAGGGACGGTACTTGATGACGCGGCGTTATGGCGTATTGCTCGGATCTATCCTATTGCTGCTCGCCGGCCTCGTGGCGGCTTATCTCTCGCCCCATGGCAGCGTCGACGCGGTCTTGGTCCGGAAGCAACCAGGCGTCGATCTCAGAATCATCTCGATACCGGACGCGCCGGATTATTCGCTTGAATTTCACTTCGAAGATGGTGGTGAATACCGCACCGACACGGTAGAAAATACGCCGATCGGAAATGGAATTCTATTTCAGACACCCTCCATGTTACTAGAGGAGATTAGTGAAATACGACTGTGGGAAGACAATTCCTTCAACGTATCGGATACCAAGCTGTCGGTAATACCGGATGAAATCGTCGACCGGGTAATGGTCCAGAATAGACGCTCCTTGAAGGGACAACGGATCAGCTTCGAACTAAAGGGCAAGCGTTCTCTCCGACGTCTATCGTCCTATTCGGCGATCACCCTGGCGTTGGTGATTTTGTTGATCGGCGGCGCGGTCTTGGTCTGGGACCGCGCCCGGTCGGACGGTGCCGGCGAATAGCACCTACCGGATCGATCGCTCGGCGTTGCCGACGCGGCGGCACTCTGGCATGGTGTGAACGTCGTGGCAGAGACGCTGGACAGGCAGAGAATCACATGCACACGGTAGCGCGTCACAATCGTCCCCAGCCAGTGCCGAGACCACCTGTCGCCCGCTTTCGTGCAAATGGCATCGGAACCTTCGCCGTGACACTGGTTTTGCTGGTTGTCACCCTGCCGGCACTGGCGCAGATGCAGATGATCAATCCCTTCGCCGGTCGCATGGGCGCGATGACTCCTGGAAGCATGGCGCCTTACGGCTCTCGGGCAGGCGCCATGCCGCACATGATGCAAAGCACCAACGGCATGATGATGCGGATGCGCAGCTCGGTGTCGGGAATGATGGATTCCCTGAACACCGCCCTTGGCGGCCAGGGTGAGCAATCGATGATGCCTCCCGGCATGGAGGGATCGCAGCGCCACGGCATGGTCCCCGAGGAAGAGGGGATCGAGGGCGAGGCCCCCGAGATGGATGCCGCCGACGAGATGTTCGAGTTGATCGTCGGCGCCTGTGCCGGTGGTGCCTTCATCGGCGCTTTCGCCGCCGCGACCGCGATCCCGGCGGCTGGGCCGGCGGCGGCGGCGGCGGCACCGGCGGCGGTGACGGCATTGGCGGCGGCGATTGGGATCGGCTGCGGCCTCGGCATCGTGACCGCGACGATCAGCGTCGGCGCCGTCATGGGCTACCGGGAAGTCGCCAGATAACCTGCCGCCGCTACCCAACCGAACGAGAGCCTCGATGCACCTGGAGTTGCCGAGCCCCGACGCGAGCTTCGAATTGGAGATGGACGACGGCGCCGTCATCCGCCTCCGCCGCTATGGCCAGCCGGACGGGGTGCGCCTGATCGTCAGCCACGGCAACGGTTTCGCGATCGACGGCTATCTGCCCTTCTGGGGACCACTGAGGGATTGTTTCGACCTGGCCCTCTTCGACATGCGCAACCACGGCCGCAATACCCCCAGCGGCGGCGACGGCCACCACTACGCCCAGATGGCGCGGGACATCGAAAGCATCTACCGAGGGGTCGAGGCGCTGCTCGGGCCGAAGCCGGCGGTCGGGGTCTTCCACTCGATGTCGGCACGCGCCGCGATGAAGCACGCGATCGAGATCGGCTGGCGCTGGCAGGCGCTGGTGCTCTACGACCCGCCCAACGTGCCGCCGCCGGGCCATCGCCTTTACGAGGCGATGGGCGTCTTCGAGCGCCGGCTGGTGGAATTCGCGATGACCCGGCCCGACCGCTTCGGCTCGCCGGACGAGCTGGCGGCACAATACGCCGAGAACAAGGGGCACGCCCGCTGGGTCCCGGGCGCGCACGCGCTGATGGCCCGTGCCGTCCTGCGCCGGGACGAAGCCGATGGCGATTGGGCATTGGCCTGCCAGCGAGAGCTCGAGGCCTCGATCTATCTGGCGGCGATGACGCTCGATCTCTGGCCCCCCTACGAGGCCTTCGCCGGACCGGTGAAACTGGTCGGCGCCGACCCCGAGATGAAGCACGTGCCGCCCACCGCGCATGCCAACCTGGCCCTGCATCAAGAATACGGCTACCCCTACGAGGCGATCCCGGAGACCGGCCACCTGCTGCAGATCGAACGGCCGGCCGAGTGCATCGCCGCCCTGACTTCGTTCCTCGACGAATGCGGCATCACCGCCTGAGACGATCACGTGGCCGGTGAAGGAGGAAGCGGATGAAGACCGAAGAACGTGACATCTATGCCGCCCTGACGCCGGCGGAGGTGGCGGCACTGCCGACGGTCTTTCGCGACGATCTCTTCCAGGGCCAGGTCGTGCTGGTTTCGGGCGGCGCCGGCGGTATCGGATTTGCAACCAGCGTCCTCTTCGGCCGCTTGGGCGCCAGCATCGTCTCCTGCGGCCGCGACGAAGAGAAGATGAGCTGGCTGGCGGAGCAATTGGATGCGCTCGAGATCCCCTGTCTCACCCGCGCCATGACGATCCGCGATCCGGACCAGGTGGCCGACTTGATGACCGCTGCCTGGGACCGGTTCGGTCGCCTTGACGTGCTGGTCAACAATGCCGGCGGCCAGTTCGCGGCTCCGGCCTTGGAGATTAGCCCGAAAGGCTGGAATGCCGTCGTCGAAACCAATCTCACCGGCTCCTGGTATATGATGCAGGCGGCCGCACGGAAATGGTGCGAGGCGGGCCAGCCCGGCTCGATCATCAACATGGTCACCGTTCCGGGCACCTGCCACGGCGGCATCCCCCATACCGTCGCCGCCCGCGCCGGAGAGATCGAACTCAGCAAGTCACTCGCCGTCGAATGGGCACCCCACGAGATCCGCGTCAACTGCGTCGCCATCGGCATCATCGCCAGCCCGGGCCTGGCCAACTACCCGGAGACGGCGCGACCGAGCTTCGACCACAATCCGATGCGCCGCCTCGGCAGTGTCCAGGATATCGTCCAGGCTTGCGTCTATCTGGCGGCACCCTCCGGCGACTTCGTCAACGGCTCGATACTCTCGGTCGACGGCGGCGCCGGCGTCTGGGGCGAATACTGGCCGCTGGATCGACCCGAGTACTTCCAGATCGACTACTGAGAACGGCGAACGGCGTTTCTCTGCCTCCTCCGATATGCCAGGATGGATCGTCGGTCCGGGAACGCTCCGGACCTCTTTTCGATGACGCGCAATTCGGTCGACCGGAGATGTACTGGCGGATATGGCGGGTTACGTAGGACAGGCGCTGGAACGGTTCGAGGATGCGGCCCTGCTGACCGGGCGCGGCCGTTTCGTGGACGACCTACCGGTGCGCGCCGATACGCTGTCGGCCGCTATTCTGCGCTCGCCCCACGCCCATGCCAGGATCGCGGCCATCGACGCGTCGGCGGCACTGGCGCTGCCAGGCGTCGCCGCTGTCCTGACCGGCGAGGATATCGCCGAGCTGTCCGACCCCTTCCTGATCGTCATCAAACAGCCCATGGAACAGTGGTCGCTGGCGGTGGAGCGGGTCCGCTACGTCGGCGAGCCGGTGGCGCTGGTACTGGCGGAGGACCGCTACAAGGCCGAGGACGCGGCGGACTTGGTCGAGGTCGCCTACGAGCCGTTGCCGGCGGTGCTGGAGCCGCGCGCGGCGGCCCGCGACGACGCGCCGGTTCTCTTCGAAGGCGTCGGCAGCAACATCGTCTCGTCGCGACAGTTTTCATATGGCGAGCCGGAGGCCGCCTTCGCCGCGGCCGACCGGGTGCTGGAGCTGGAGATCGAATACCCGCGCAACTCGTTGACGCCGATGGAATGTTTTGCGGTGGTGGCCGAATACCACCCGGGCACTAACGGCTACGAGGTGCTGTCGAACTTCCAAGGCCCCTATACGACGCATCCGGTGATGGCGCGGGCCTTGCGCGTCCCGGGCACGGGGCTGCGTTTGAAGGCGCCAGCGGATTCCGGCGGCAGCTTCGGCGTCAAGCAGAGCGTCTTCCCCTATATCGTGCTGATGGCACTGGCGGCGCGCAAGCTCGGCCGGCCGGTGAAGTGGATCGAGGACCGGCTGGAACACCTGACCGCCGGCAACTCGGCGCCGAACCGGGTGACTAGTATAGCTGCCGCGGTGATGGCCGACGGCAAGGTCACGGGTCTTCGCTTCGAGCATCTGGACGACTATGGCGCTTACCTGCGCTCGCCGATGCCGGGGCCGATCTATCGGATGCACGGCGCCGCCACCGGCGCCTACGAGATCGCCAATCTCGCCATCGAGATCCGCCTGGTGATGACCAACAAGATGCCGGCCGGCCTGGTCCGGGGCTTCGGCGGGCCGCAGCTCTATTTCGCCCTCGAACGTTTGATGCAGCGCATCGCGGTCGAGCTGGAACTGGAGCCGCTCAGCGTGATCCGCCGCAATCTCGTCGCGGCCGACGCCTTTCCCTACCGGGCCGCCGGCGGCAGCCTCTACGATTCGGGCGACTATCAAGCCGCCATCGCCGACGCGGTCGACAAGGGCGGCCTCGAAGACTTGCAGCGCCGCCGCAACGCCGCCCGCGCGGAGGGCCGCCTCTACGGTATCGGCTACGCCGCCGTGGTCGAGCCGGGGATGTCGAACCTCGGCTATCTCAGCACCATCCTGACGACGGACGAGCGAGCCAAGGCCGGGCCGAAGGACGGCGCCGTCTCCATGGCCACGGTCAACGTCGATGCGTTGGGCGCGGTCTCGCTGACCGCCGACACGACACCGCAAGGGCAAGGCCACGCCACCGTGCTGGCGCAGATCGTCGCCGACGAGTTGGGCCTCAGGCCCGAAGAGATCACGGCCGCGCTCGACCACGATACCCTGAAAGACCCCTGGTCGATCGCCGCCGGCTCCTATTCCTGTCGCTTCACGCCCGGCACCGCGGTCGCGGCGAAGCTGGCCGCCGGAAAGGTCCGTGACAAGCTGGCCCGCATCGCGGCACCGCTGCTGAACGTGGCGGCGGAAGATATCCGCTTCGCCGACGGCAAGATCCTGGCCACCGACAACCCGGACAACGCCCTCAAGTTTCACCGGGTCGCCGGCGCGGCGCATTGGGCGCCCGGCACCCTGCCGGAAGGCTTGGAGCACGGCCTGCGCGAGACCGGCGTCTGGTCGCCGCCCGAAATCGACGCGACCACCGAGCAGGACCAAATCAACACCTCGCTCACCTACGGCTTCGTCTTCGACTATTGCGGCGTCGAGATCGATCCCGATACCGGTCAAGTTCGGGTCGACCGTTACGTCACCATGCACGACAGCGGGAAATTGTTGAATCCGCTGATCGCGGAAGGGCAAATCCTAGGCTCCTACGCCCAGGGCCTGGGCGCCGCGCTCTATGAGGAGTTTCGCTACAACGAGGAAGGCGGCTTCCTGTCGGGCACCTTCTCCGACTATCTGGTGCCGACCGCCGCCGAGGTGGTCGAGCCCTTGGTCCTGCATCGGGAAACGCCCTCGCCCTTCACGCCGCTGGGGGCGAAGGGCCTGGCCGAAGGCAATTGCATGAGCACCCCCGTCTGCATCGCCAACGCGGTCGCCGACGCGCTCGACGTCGAAGACCTGATCCTGCCGCTGACACCGGCCAAGGTCTCGGAATGGATCCACGGCGAGGAGCCGCCGCCGCCCGAGACAGCGGCTCCGCTCGCCATTGAGGCCGAGGCGGGGCCGGCGCTACGCGGCGCGGGCGAGACGCTGGTGCCGGCCGCGCCCGACCAAGTCTGGGAAACGCTGCTCGACGCCGAAGCCCTGGCCCGGGTGATCCCTGGCTGTAAGCAGCTCGACAAGGTCGGCGAGAACGACTACCGGGCCACCGTCTCCTTGGGTGCCGGCCCGGTTCGGGGCCGCTTCCAGGCGCAGGTCCGCCTGTCCGAGTTGGATCCGCCCCACGCGGCGGTGCTTTCCGGCGGTTTAGAGGGCCCGTTGGGCGCCTCGACGGGAACCGGCCATATCCGTCTCGAGGCGGTGCCGGAGGGAACCCGGGTCCGCTACGAATACGCCGTCTCGATCAGCGGCAAGGTGGCGGCCGTCGGTGGGCGCATGCTGGACGGTGCCGCGCGGCTTCTGGTGGCGCAGTTTTTCGAGCGCCTGGTGGCGCAAGTCGGGGGCGGCCCGGCACCCTCGTCCTGGTGGCGGCAGTTCCTGCGGTGGCTCGGGGTCGAGCGGTGAAGCCGGCAGCCTTCGATTACGTCCGCGCCATCTCGCTGGAGGAGGCGCTCGACGCGCTCGACCGCGGCGGCGAGGAGGCGCGGGTCCTGGCCGGTGGGCAATCGTTGATCGCGATGCTGAACCTCCGGCTGGTCGAGCCGGCGATCGTGGTCGACATCTCGCGGATCGACGACCTCAGCTATATCCGCGAGGAGGCAGGGGGCGTCGAAGTCGGTGCCGCCACCACCCAGGCGGAGCTGCAGCGTTGGCCAGAGCTGGTGGCGAAACTGCTGTTGCTCGCCTTGGTCCTGCCCCATGTCGGGCACTACCAGACACGTGGTAGGGGCACGGTCTGCGGCTCCATCATGCATGGCGACCCGAGTTCGGAGCTGCCGTTGGCACTGGCGCTGTTGGAGGGCGAGGTGGTGCTGCGGTCCTCGCGCGGCCGGCGGACGCTTGCCGTGGCCGAATTCCAGACCGGCATGCTTACGACCGCCCGGGAAGCCGATGAGGTCGCCATCGCCGTGCGCTTTCCGACCCGGCGGCCCGGAAGAGGTTTCGCTTTCACCGAAATGGCGCGCCGGCACGGCGACTTCGCCATCGTCGCCATTGCCGCCGAGGCTTCTGACGAAGGCATCCGTATCGCCATCGGTGGCGTCGCCGACCGGCCGGCAGTGCGCTGGTTGCCGCCACCGGGCGACGGCGCCTTGGACGAGGCGCTGAACGCGCTGGCCTGGGAGCTGGAAGCGACCGACGACATCCATGCCACGGCGCGCTATCGCCGGGAACTGGTCCGCCGCCTCGGCCGCCGCACCATCGAAGAGGCCCGAGCATGCCGACCCTGAACCGCGACCGGCGCCATCGCGTCACCGTAACGCTGAACGACCGGCCGGCCACCGGCTATGCCGAGCCCCGAATGCTGCTCGTCGATTTCCTGCGCGACGAGCTGGGCGCCACCGGCACCCATGTCGGCTGTGAGCAAGGTGTCTGCGGCGCCTGCACCGTGCGCCTCGACGGCATCGCCGTGCGCGCCTGCCTGACCCTGGCGCAACAGGCCGACGGGGCTAGAATCGAGACCGTGGAGGGACTAAGCAACACCGACGAAGGCCTCAACCGTTTGCAGGCGGCGTTTCGGCGCCATCACGCCCTGCAATGCGGCTTCTGCACGCCCGGCATCCTGATCTCGTTGCACGATTTCCTGGAACGAAACCCGGTGCCGACGGCGGGGGAAGTACGCGACGTGGTCTCCGGTCACCTCTGCCGCTGCACCGGCTATGCCGGTATCCTGCGCGCCGTCGCCGAGGTCGTCGAAGAGAGCGGAAAAGCTACCAATTAGGCCGCGCATCGGCTGCCGTGGGGCAAAGATGGCGGTTGGGTTCATTCGGGAGGAAAGTCATGAAATTCAACGGACTGCGCGGCTGGATCGATGCCCTGAAACAGGCGGGCGAGCTGCACGAGATCGACGCCGAAGTCGATTGGGATCGCGAGTTGGGCACGGTCACACGCAAGGCCTTCGGCAACGGCGACGGGCCGGCGCTGTTGTTTCGAAACATCAAGGGCTACCAGGACGGGCGTTGCACCAAGCTCTTCACCGGCGGTCTCTCCAACTATACCCGCGTCGCGAAGATGTTCGGGCTGCCGTCCGACGCCTCGGTGAAGGACATCGTGCTGGCCTCGCGCGACGCCATCGCCTCCCGCATCCCACCGGTCGAAGTCGAGACCGGCCCGGTCAAGGAGAATATCGTCAAGGGCGACGATATCGACCTCTTCGAGTTTCCGGTGCCGCGTTGGCACCGCAAGGATGGTGGGCGCTACATCAACACCTTCCAAGGCACCGTCACCAAGGACCCGGAAACCGGCATCTTCAACGTCGGCATCTACCGCGGCATGATCGGTCAGAAGAACACGATTCCCGTGCTGATCTGGCGGGCCCAGCATTGGGGCCTGCATGCCACGGAGTACGAAAAGCGCCATATCGAGATGCCGGTTGCCTTCGTCTACGGCTGGGAGCCATCGCTCGGCTTCGCCGCCTCGGCACCGGTGCCGATGGGGGTTTCGGAATACGACGTCATGGGCGCCATCCGGGGTGCGCCGGTCGAACTGGTCAAGTGCGAGACCGTGGACCTGATGGTGCCGGCCGACGCCGAAATCGTGATCGAGGGCTATGTTTCCTCCGATCCCGCGACCTTCGAGCCGGAGGGGCCGTTCGGCGAGTATACCGGCTACTTCGGTGGCGAGCAGGGCAAGAAGCACAGCGTCCGCGTCACCTGCATCACCCACCGCAACGATCCCATCATGCGCGGCACCCTCGAGGGCACGATGCCGAAGATGCTGAACGAGAACAGCGTCATGAGCTCGGTGCAGCGCGCCGGCGTGGCCTGGAACGTGCTGGATCGCGCCGGCGTTCCCGGCATTACCGACGTCCATTGCCCGGCCGCCAACAACGGCACCACGCTGATGATTCAGATGCACCAGACCTACCGTGGCCAGGCCAAGCAGGCCGCCGCCGCGATTTGGGGCTCGAACGCGGCCCATGTCCGCTACAAGAATGTCTGGGTGGTCGACGAGGATATCGACATCCGCGACTACGGTGCCCTCGATTGGGCCTTCGCCTATCGGGTCAACGCGGCCGAGGACGACATCGTCTTCTTCCCCTCGACTTTCGGCTCCGCCCTCGATCCCAGCACCAGGCTACGCCACCGCGATACCCAGAAATTCGGCACCGGCAAGTGGTGCCGGGTCCTGATCGACGCCACCATCAACCTCGATTTCGACCCCGAGGAGGCATACGACGGCAATCGATACCCGGCCAGCGTCCTGCCCGACCCGGACGATTTGGCGCTGGTGGAGAAGCGCTGGGCGGAATACGGTTTCGAGTAGCGGGACCCGCCGTCAGTAGCCACATAGCCATCGAGGGTTGCGTCGGGCGACGCCCGTCAATTGATGTCAGTCAATGATCCCACCCGAAAGTTGTCCGAGAATGGGGCAATGATCGGAGAAGGCTCGGGCGAGGTCGCGCCTCGCATCGGGGAGGCAGAAAGCGATGTGCCGGTCGATCGCGCGCTGCTGGCGCTCGCGCGGCGGAGTTTTCTTTGCGAGTTGTCGCCGGCGACGCTGAAGACTGTTCTGGCCGGGGCCAAAACGCGAGATTTCGCCAAGCGCGAGCTCGTCTTTCGCGAAGGCGATCAGGCCAAATGGCTCGCCATCCTGCTCGAAGGCAACGTGCAGCTCTTCGGCCTCGGCCACGATTGCCGCGAGGTCGCGCTGGAGATTCTGCAGCCACCGGCCCCGATCGCGCCCTGGGCGCCCCTCACCAATACGCCCTACCCGGCCTCGGCGCGCGTTATCAAGCCGGCCCGGCTATTGCTGGTACCGGCGGCCGAGTTGCGCCGCTCGCTGAGAGCCGAATTGCACCTCGGGCGGGTCGTGCTCGAGGCCTTGGCCGGACAGGCGGCCGCTTACCTGGAACAGATCAAACACCTCAAGCTCAGAACCACGACGCAACGTCTCGGTTGCTATATGCTGACGCTGGCGGAGCGAGCGGGCAACGGCGGCGAGGTGGTGTTGCCGCACGAGAAGCAGCTCGTCGCCTCCGAACTCGGCATGAAGCCCGAAAGCCTCTCGCGCGCCTTCGCGGCGCTGCAGGAGAACGGCGTCTCGATGGTCGGCAACCGGATCCAGCTCGGTGACATCGAAAGGCTTCGAGCCTTCTGCCGGCCAGGCCACTGAATCGGCCGGTCGAAGTGGCGCGGCCCCTGTCGCGATCCTCCGCCAGCCTGTAATAATCGCATCCACGATCGCTCACGGGCGGTCGTCTCGATGTTCGCGCGGCGAGAAGGGAGGCACTGGGTCGGCATGAAGAAATCCTACGAAACACTGGCCCTGGAGATGCGGGAGGAAAACCTGCTCCTGGTCACGCTGAACCGGCCGGAGGTCAGAAACGCCATCAACACGCAGATGGGCATCGACCTCCTGGACCTCTTCGAAGGACTGGTCGCGGACCCGGGCGCGGTCCGCGCCGTGGTCGTCACCGGGGCCGGCGACAAGGCTTTCTCGGCCGGTGGCGACTTGAAGCAGCGCAAGGGCATGACCGACGAAGCCTGGCAGGCCCAGCACGCGATTTTCGAGCGGATGACGCTGGCCCTCGTCGACTGTCCGGTGCCGGTGATCGGCGCCGTCAATGGTGCTGCCTACGGCGGCGGCACCGAGATGGTCTGCGCCATGGATTTCGCCTACGCCGCGAGCACGGCGCGCTTCGCGCTGACCGAGGTGACGCTCGGCATTATGCCGGGCGGTGCCGGCACCCAGACCTTGCCCAGGATCGCCGGGCCGCGCCGGGCCAAGGAGATCATCTTCACCGGCCGACCCTTCACCGCCGAGCAGGCGTACGACTGGGGCGTCGTCAACAAGGTCTGCGAGCCGGCGAATTTGCTCGAGGAGACCCTGGAGACGGCGGGCCATATCGCCGCCAACGCGCCGCTCTCGATCCGTCAGGCCAAGAAATCGATCCACTACGGCCTGCAGATGGACCTGCGCACCGGCATGTTCTTCGAGATCGAGGCCTATAACCGCCTGGTCGGAACCGAGGATCGGTTGGAGGGCGTGCTTGCCTACAACGAAAAGCGCAAGCCTGATTTCAAGGGCCGCTGAAGGATGTGCTAGAGCGTTTATCGATCACACGGAAACGTATCCTGCGTTTCTCAGATAGTTTTGACATTCCTTTGGTTCGATGCTGTCGAGGATTTTCCCGATTTCGTTCCATAGCTCCGGGATCGTCCGCTTGGCGGCCTTTCGCAG
>PVBE012769904.1_pt1 | contig 30241 bp, 26 predicted proteins | sample 1631181 | NCBI WGS metagenome assembly PVBE01 (sample SAMN08397723, study PRJNA350692) | Marine metagenome, whole genome shotgun sequencing project. | isolation source: water | place: Pacific Ocean | collected 2012-04
AACTGCTATCTATTTTGAAAAGATCGCACCATGGATAATTGACAGAGACAGGTCGTGGGATCTTTTGGACTGTAACGATCCTGAAGATGATGACGTGCCTGATCTGGGTAGTGGCATCTGGGCGCAGATGCTCTACATGTTACACCATCATTTTGCGGATTTTCCTGAGTTTATAACTGCTCTAATCACAGATGCAGTAACAGATCTTTGTCTTGAAGTTGCCCCTCACAAAGGGTCTCTTCAGGACACAGAAAATGAGTTTGCACATACTCATAGGCATTTCAATTCAAACGAAGTGTTTGAAGGTGCTTTTGAGAAAGCAGACTCCATTAACGCCCCTACAGGGGCAGAAAGGATCTTAAACTTAAATGTTGAACAAGATCTTTAATCAATCAGATGAATACACAGAACTCGACCATCTTTATGAGATCGAGGCTTTGCGCGAAGAACTTCTCCGCGACGAAATCGACCCACCAAGTTTGACGGCATCAGCCGATGATAAAGAGTGGCAAGCGATGATCGACGAAGCAATCGAACGCGACAATTACAAAGAAGAAAGGAGGAAAATGGAAGAAAAAGAAACAGAACGCATGAAGGCGAAAGTCCCAATTTGGGTAACTCGCCCGCAAAAGCAACTGCTTAATAGGTTTTTTAAAAAACAAAAACCGAAAGCAGAACGGACTGTATGGCGGGAAATCGCCAGCGCACTTTATGTGTCAAAACTTAGAACTTCTGATGAAATCAAAGAGATGATTAATCTCTGCGATCAAGGCGAAGTAGATAAAGACCTCTACTTTACCGATGTTCTTAGAATGGAATTCAGCAAGGGAGAGTAACGGGTCGGGAGGGGGTCTGCGGAACCTTGGGCATATGAGAAGCGCAAATTTCGGCTTCCCCCTCCTAACCTTCGTCTATGCCTTGGCAGACAAGGACCACATAATATTTGGTTTTTATTAGTGGCTATTGCAACTAATAGATTATGAGTCGTTTTCTTTTTCTTGACGCTTTTCGTTAATAGCATCAATTATTTCGGCTTTTTTCAAGCCTTTGGAGGGGATGTCCAGTCCTGTTGCAACCTCTTTAAGGTCTGCAACCTTCATCTCTTCTAAGTTTTCTCCTGTTTCAAACTCCACCAAGTCACCTTCTGCTACATCGTTCAATGCATCAGCAAGGGCATTCATGGTGGCAGGATCACTCAATATTTCTTCTGTTTCTTCAATCTCTTCTGTTTCTTCAATTACTTCTTCTACATCAGGAAGAACAACTTCAGGCTTAGGTCTAGGGGCAGAGGCACCTATTTTCAAACCTTCTCTTATCTTTGCCCAATCCAACTCTCCCGGTGCTGTAATTTCAGCATGTCCCGGAAATGCGTGTAAAGGAACAATTCCTTCCGTTTGTTTAAGGGTTTCTGGACCAAAAGAATCACCTATAACTGTTTCGTTAGTTGTAGTTGAGACTCCCTCTATGTCGCAAATTACACGTAAAAGTCGTCCTGTATCTACAGATTCCTGTTCAGATAAAGAAATAGAACTTTGCTTATGAATTGCTACGAATACACAACGAGATTGAACCTGTGGCTGGGAAGCGTCGAATGTTCCCACTACTGCCCTTGTCGAATCGGAAATCTTATGAATAGTAAACTCTTTAGGGTCTACCAGATAATGAGGACGATGCCCTCTGGGATCTCGTGAATAAACACCGAGAGCCTGATGTTGGTTATCCATTTCGGTTGACTCCAGCACTATTTTTGCGCCGTGGTCTGGGAGTTCTCCACCTGTTTTATGGTTTCGAGTGTGTTCTGTAAAATCTATTATTTCAAACATAAAATGAGTTTACATCAATTGCTTGCTTAGAAGTCCAATTCCTCATCAAAGGGATCGCCAGCAGGTGCGGAGGCATTACTAGTAGCAGGCGCTTTTTGTCCACCTTGAGACTTGTCGCCACGCTGTACTCGAACCATGCTTTCAATATCTTCAACTGGAATAAATACATCGTCTGCAACAACTTGCATTGCATAGCGTGTTTCACCAGTGGTCTTATCTTCCCAACTGCGTTCTTCAAGTCTACCTTCTACTTGGCAACGCATACCCTTTTGTACGATTCCAGCAGTCTGTTCTGCCAAGTCACCCCAAAGTTGACAGTTAACAAAGGATGTTTGAGTTTTCTCCCATTGTTCACCATTTCTCTTCCAGCGTTCTACGGCTAAACGAAGCCGCAACATTGCAGTTCCGCTATTAGCGTATTTACATTCTACGTCAATTACGTTGTTGCCTTTAACAGTGATATTTGCTGATGAGCGTGCCATATTAATCTCCTAATACTATTCGTTGATTGCTCTGCAATAAAAAGTGTATCGTGTATAAGACGACAATGCAAGGGAGCGCTAATGCAAAAAATAGATGATGCACAATTGTTACTTCATGACTATCTAGTAAATGTCTGTATGGATTTAGTAGATGTAGAGGAAGAAGAAGTTGAATTGGTTAAAGACGATATGAGTGAAATGGTGCAGTTGTTATTTGAATCATTGGATGCAAGATATATTTCTAGATCAACTGATGAAAATAATGGAACTGTTTTTCATTGTGAACTTACGATTCCAAACCTTCAATAGCAGTCTGTTTTTTAATAAACTCTATTACTTGAGATGCAGTTGTAGGTAGTTCTGAATAAGTTGGATGTGCCTTTAAGTAACGAATAAATTCATACCAAGAAGATTGTTGCTCCGCGTCATTGAATACAAGCGTGTATTGAACAACAGTTCTTGCACCAGCAGATCCAGTTGCAGTAGCCCCTTGTGTAACAATAGAATCCATTGTTTCTTCGTCCACAACAGCAGGTGGCACAGTTGGGCGTTCTGGTTCGGTAGTGAGAGTAGGTGGTGTCCATCCATCATTACTGCCTCCTCCTTCTAAAGGAAGCAAAGGTGGTTCTATCGTTGCTATTTCAAAATCGTCCCAACCTAATTCTTCAAAAAATTGTGGCATCTCCTCCACCACAGACAAAAGCATTTCATGAAGAAGTCCCTCATCTTCCTCACCCAAGTCAGAGGTTCTGTTATCCGCTAAAGCAAACGCAATTGCCTTGTCGTGGTCAAAAGGAACATTAAGAACTGCTATATGAGTCCAACCTAGTTTCTTTGCGGCGGCTAATTGATGGTTTCCTGCAATAACTGTACTGGTGCCGTCCTCATCCGCCACGGCGACAATAGGTTTTACTTGACCAAATTCTTTGTAAGAAGCCGCAATAGCATCAATATTTCCTTTTCGTGGATTTCCCGGAAGTGTTTTCAAATCTTCTATGGGGACAAGAAGGTTCTCTAAATCTGGACTTGTTTGATGGATCATGTCTGTGCCCTTACGTTAGCGGCAAGAGTTCTAAGCGAATCTAAAGCAGTTCTAATTGAGTTTAGTTTTTCTTTCTTGGCTTTGAGTAGAGCGTCTGCCATTTTCAGGTCGTAATGTTCGTCGGTAAGTTTGTAGTCTGCCCACGATTCGCGTTCTTTAATTGATCCTTTTGCGGCTAAGTATTCTTTAGCCCAAGAACCTTTGTATCGTGCTTCTTTTTTAGATTGATCTATCGCTAATACTTCAAAGGCTTCTGTATGATCTTCTAGTTCATCTGTGAGTCTTAAAATATTTTCTTCTACATCGACTTGTGTAATGGGTGTTGTCCTCATATAAGTCCTTCCTCTTTCGCTATTGCTTTAAGTCTGTCTGCTTCTTCGTCCCAGTCAAATTTGTCAATACTGTTTCGTTTCATAATCAATTCATCAAACTTGTCATCTCCAATCATGTCAATTGTGAAGATGCCGAATTCCACTGGGTTGTCAGTGAAAAACCTATGACAAGAAGCGCATAGGCAAAAAGCATTATCTAAATCAGTTCTAGTCCATGAATATTTACGACTGATGATATGGGCGCATTGGAGAAAGGCTTGCTCTCCTGCTCCACATTTCTCGCAACTGCCTTTTGATCTGATTATTTGTGCATGTAATTTGGTTGCTCTGCCTTTAGCACCCTTACCGTAAATGTTACTCATCTAACGCTTTCTAAGATTTTTTCTAATCTTAGTGCGCCTTTCTTCACATCTAGGTTTTCTACTGCATTTCGATTTCTTTGTGCTTCTTCAGCACGTACTTCTGGGTCTGAAAGAGCCTTAAATGCTTTATCCCATTCAATAAACTTTTTTGCTATTCGTCCAACACCATATTCTTCTTTCAATCGTACATATTCTGGCAATTTAGAAGCCACAAAAGGAATTCCAGCCGCAATATATTCGAGAGGTTTGATCCACGACTTGGCATGATTGAAAGGTATGTCATTTAAAGGACACATGCCTATGTCAAATGGAAGCATTCGGGGAAGTTTGGTTGGTGAAACCATTGGGTAAAGACTTACTCTGGTTTGTGGAATACCAGTTTCTTCCCAAAAGGTTGGATGCCCTCCATAAAAGCCAGTGTGATGAAAAGAAAATTCTTTTTCAGGCAACTGAGGGAAAACTTTGCTTACTTCTTTTAAGTCGTCGCTCCTGTGCCCTGTTGAGCCATGCCACCCGATGACCGTTTTACCCTCTTTGTGTTCATGAAAACTGTCTTTGTAAGAATCTAAATCAACATGGTTTTCAAAAACAACCACATTTTTGGCACCCAATTTATTTCGTGCTTTATCGGCTAAAAAGGGAGTTGAAACTACAACCAGATTAGAGTTGGCAATAGCGTTTCTATAGTGTGTGGTGTTCTCTTCTTTGTTGAACTTTGGATCAATTTTATTTTTGGCTCGATGTGTTGAATGTAGCCCCCAGTACCAGTCATCCAAATCATTAACAACTGTTTGCCCATTGCTTATAGCCGTTTTCACATTTTCTGGAACTGTTTCAAACATCCATCGTTGCATGTAAATAATTTCACAATCAAAATGATGATTCTCGTGCCAATCAGTAACCCCAAATATTCCTAAATCATTATTGAATACCAATGTCCCAATAACATGATCCATTGAAAAATATTTAGAATATTGACCGATTCTGATCCATCCTGATCCTCCCATCGTGGGAGTGCCGTCTTCTTCAACTACGCTATTAGACCAATCTGCTGTGGCGAATCCAACTTTATAATTCATATAAAGATATTAGTCAATCCACGGTTTCAGTTTGCGTTCCATGTCTATAAAAGACCAATCTCCATTGATGGAAGCCCACAGTGCTTTGTCTATAGGTGTTGGTTCAAACCCGTTGTCCAACATAAGTTTTTGATGTTCTTCTATCGCTTTAGTTAAAAAAGAAGCAAGCGACAGATCCGATTCGTCTGGCTCGGTTCCTAAAGCCAAAAGTTTTTCACATTCAGACATTTTTTGTATTACATAAAACCGAAATCTACTAATCTTTGTTTTCTTCTCATCGCTGTTTATTTTGTATTCAGTCACCATTCGGTTGGGAAGATTTTCAATTGCAGTTTTTTCATCTTGTGCCAGTTCAGCAATTTGTTCATCTAGGTTTTCTATCAACTCAAGAAGAGCAGATTTCCAACGCTTCAAATTTTCTGGAAGTCTAAGATAATCAGATTTTTCTTTAGTTAAAAGATTTTTAACATCTTCAGAAACTAACCGATCAAACGTGCTGTCATCCATTTGAACAACCTTTACGACCAAGCCGGACAGATCTTTTTGTAAGCACACCAATTACACAATGGTCCTGTTTTTGTGGGAAATATTCCTGTTTCACAACCCTTGCTCACTCCGTCCCATGTCTGATTAATTAGTTTTAATACTGTCTTCCTGCGCTCTTGCGTAGGTGCATATCTTTTACGTTCTTTAAACTTCACATACATTATTTCAGCATTATCAACTTGAATGTCATTTAACCGTTCAAGCATCTCTACATAGAGAATAATCTGAAAAACCTTGTCACCTTCGTACTGTGGCTTAGAAACTTTACCCGTCTTGTAATCAGCGACTGTTAAAGATCCATCTTCTTCTTCGATCCATCTGTCTATAAACCCTAAAAGAGGAACACCATCAATCTCTGCTGAGAACTGATCCTCTACCCCTCGTATCTTTACCTTCGTGGGATCTTCCATGGCAAAAACATTTTCGACACACCACCAAGAACTCCAACGAAAGTCATTAATTTTCTGTTCGCCGTGTATTCCTGCGTCTCCGACTTCATGTTTAAATTTTGTTTCCCATAAATTACGAGCAAGTGTTCGTGCTTCGGCAAGAGTCCTGTCTTCAGGTGGAAGTTGATAAAACTCTTCTAATATCTCATGCACAAAAGAACCCATAATCATGGGTTGTGTTGTTGGTTCGGGGATTTTATCTAAACGAGAAAACCGATACCTTAAAGGACACTGTTCGTATGTGGAAATACTGGAAGCAGATAAGTGAGTGGGCAGTTCTAAAGATGTCATTTATTCTGATTTCATTTTCTCCAGAAATGCCATTCCGAATGCTGGCAATTCATCACATGTCTCTTCCATTTCGACAGGTAGAACTACTGGGTAGCCAAAGAGGAAAGAAAGAGTCTCATTTTTTGTTGACATCTTCTTTTCCTTTCTTATGTTTTAACGCATACCATGAACCTTTTGGGTTGCCCCCTCTAGTCCGCAGAATAGATTCACGGGTGTAACAATCTGATCCCTGATCGTGAATATCGCTTTTAAACGCCATAAGTATGTCTCCTGTTGTTTGGCGTAATCATCATTCAAAATTACTTTCTACGGTTTCTCCGCCCATCATCAGGCGTATTACTTCGACTTGGCATTGGGCAAAGTCGTCTGAATCCATGGAACGATTGGGTTTTTCATCTTTAAAGCCTTGTTCCTTAAACCATTCACGGAACTGGTTCTTTTTCTCATCATCTAAAGACTTGAAATTCTCAGCAAATACTTGCCAATGTTCCCCTTCTACTGGATAAGACTCTTCAATATCTAATGCTAATGATTCTTCACTTCGTGCAAGATGTAAAGCAATACCAAAACCTTGACATGCTTTTTTGAAAGCATCTGATGAGGCTGATTTGAAATCGTTGCCGAGATCCATCACTCCACCTGATTTCATCATTTTGACTTTTGCACCGCCATATGCTTCTTTAACAGCGATTTGCCCATCAACATTGGCTGTTACTCGAACATGAGCGATAACACTATCTTTGTATTCAGGTTGAACATGACATTTGAGGATTTCATAATTCCAATTGCCAGTTCCTAAAACTTTATTAAGTCTCGCTATGTACTCTGCCACGGCGACATAATCGAAACTTCTCCCACCGACAGACCTTTGGTAAATCAGTATGTCGTCAAATGGCTCTGCTAATTGTTCTGCTTGTGTTTTATCTGCCATCATTACTCCTATAAATTAAGTTAGTTATTGGGTCTTGCACTTCACAATATTCATCAGGGTCTATCCCTAGTTCTCTTAATGCTGTAACCCTCCAATAAGAAGGTGAAGCATACTCAAGAAGTTCTTCAATTTGTTGTTGTGGAGTTTTTATTACTTCTCCAGTATCCATATCAATACTGCGATCATGAATTCTTTTAGCAACCAAAGATGCAAGTTCCTTATGATCCCATTTTTTACGTGGATTGCCTGTCTTGGTTTCTACAGAAAATTGCTGTGTACTCATTGGTGTGTGATCCCAATCAGAATCTAGGATTAAATCAAGAGTTTCTTTTTGAAGCATCTGAATATCTTTTTTTGCTTCATTTAACATCCAGCCGAGATACATTAAACGAACTACACGTTCTGGATCGTCAGCAGTTTTTTCTAGAACGATTGAGTCGTTCAACCTCATTAGAGTTTCTTGGAGTTCCTCTTGGAGACCCATAACTCCTCCTCGTTAGTAATAGTGACTATAAAATACCATTTATGTCATTTTAAAGCAAGCATGTGACACTTAACCAGTTAATCTCGCACGACACCACCGTTCTCATCCTGTATATTGGTTGACTGGTTTTGGCACACGATAAGAAAGAAGTAATGAAAACTAGACTGAAAAAAGCACTGAAGATATTAAAACCCCATCCGCGTTACAATCACTACCACCTAACAGACCGTCGGTCTTGGTCGGACAGTTATGAACGGGAAATCACAAAATATTTTTGGAGCAGTCGCTTTTAACCGAACACCTGTTCGTTTTTGATTCTTTTTATAAATAAGTCTTATAAACACTTATATCTTTTTAATGTTTAAGTATTTACTCTGTGAATTATGAGTTGAGAGTTTTTGGCCCTCCAAAAGGAGAAGCCAAGATTTACTCCGTATCATTATTGAGCGGTCGTAACAGGCACCTAGTATTCCGAATGAAAGAATGTGTTGGTCGGCGGGCATCCACACTTTGTCCAATTTTGCACGATCGCGATCGTACAAATTAGTTCATTCTGGTATTGGTGCTGACTGCCGCCAAGTTCCACCACAAAGTGTAGTTCAGAGCGCCCTACCACAGGGCGTTAAAATCCAAGCCCTTCTTACGGGCGAATGACGCTGGTGAGGCGACAGGCTGATTCTCAATGTCCTTGCCGTGGTGTCACTGAGCCTGATCGGATTTTTATTGTAGAAGCCGACCATACTCTCATATGTTTATGGTTGTCAAATTAAACGATGATAGAAATTCTACCTTTTTGACGGTGACCTAAGCCAGCGACCTCATTAAAGCATCCAGAAGTGGCATCTACTTGATCGTCGTGCCAAGAGGCTTCAGGGAAGGTAGCCATTTCGTCTAGGAAGTCAGATATCCATGGACCTCGTACAAGGCGAACATTCCCGTTGGCAACTGCGGCGGCAAATGGGCGTGCTCGTGTGGTTTTGTCTCCTGTCGCTCTGATGCCCATAAAGTCGGTGCCGGGTAAAACGTAGCGTGCATATTGGTCTATGAGATTTTTACCGCTACTTCCGGGTTCCATTTCCATTCTGATTGGAACATGTGGTCCGTCAACTTGTGCGGTTTCGGCAATGAGGCGTTCAATGTCTGCGCCAGTCTTTCGTGCTCTTTGTATGTCAATAATATAGAAGACACCTTTATCGAAAACCCCAAGCACTCCTACAGTGAAGTCAGGGTCAGGGTTGACATGCGAAGGCTCTGTTGCGGCGAGATCCCAAAAACGACACCATTCTGGATTAGTGAAATCGGGAAGATCTGTTGGTTCAGTAATTATGAATGACTCTCTATTAAAGAGAGAACCCGAAGTCACTGCCCACCAGTCACCATTTTCGAGTCGCTGTCTTTCTATTGGATCTATTTCTTGTAGCGCCCGACGGTAAGAAGTCGGGTCTATGCCGGGGTTGTCGTCTAGGAAACTAGGAACAAAGATTCTGTCTTCATTGTCGTCTGCTTCTACGATAAATCTTTGTCGAACCCAGTTGGGTGCAGGGTTGGAAGCGGCTCTCATCCTTAAAGGGACTTCTGAAAGTGGTCCGCTGTTTGGTTTACGCAAACGAGAAAAGAGATAACGGTAATCAAATTCCCTAATTTCTGTAACCTCATCCATTCCTATGAATTGAAATTCTGATGACTTGTATCTTAGGTAGTCATTTTGATTGTTTAGATATCCAAAAGTAATACGTGCACCACTAGGAAATGTTGCCACATAGGTTGAGCCGTTCCATTTTATTTCGTCGTGTTCCTTTACCCACGAAAGAAATCTATCCATAAGAGCACCGGGTAGTGCGAGGTCGGCGTAGGTGCGACGGAAAAGAATAGCAGAATAATCAGGGATATCTACATATTGCATTGCCGCCATTAAAAGGGCAGAAGATTTACCTCCACCTGCGGCACCGCCAAATAGTGCTTCGAGAGCAGTGGATCTGAGATATGTCTTTTGTGTTAAAGAAGGTTCTTCAGGGCAATATATTGGAGGCTTTGGTTGAAGGAACTCATAGATGTCTGTCCAGTCGGTCATTTTGGGTTACACTTTCACTAGCCTTATGCCTAATCTTAATGGAGAGTAACTGTTATGGACTTTAAAACGCTTTTCTCCCGATCCACTATTGCTCATCTCTGTATGGTATCTGCTGTAATACTATTAGGAATAGGTTTTGCACAATTTGACATCGGTTGGGGTCTTATATCATGGGGCGCTGGCATTGGTGTATACGGCTATTTGTTAGGTGCTGAATAAGTATGGCATGGAATCAGGGTAATAAGGCGTTAGGCGGAGGCGAGAAAAAATCTGTCTCTATTGGTGCTCCAGTAGCATACAACTCAGGTATTGCTGGTAAACCCTACTCTGATGGATGGGACATAGAACGTGCATATAGAGAAGGTCTTGGAAAGGTCACTTGGGTATACAGGGCTATAGATGCTATCTCTAGCAATCAGGCACGTCTTCCTATCATGTTTCTTGAGGAGAATTCTCCGTATGGGGAAAAGGTTCCACGAGAGAGAGAAAATAAAGAATTAACAACTCTTTTAAATCAGCGTTCTAACGATGGTGAAAGTTCTTTTGCTTTCCGTTATCGGCTTTCTTCACAATTGTTGATGAGCACTCGTGGAGTGTTCATTGAAATAGTCAGGGGTCGTGGCGGAACACCTGTTGCTTTACATCTGTTGCCTCCTCAAAGCACTGCCCCTATTCCAGACCAGAAAAAGTTTGTTTCTGCATTTGAAGTAGAACTACCCGGCGGGAAGAAACAACGGCTTAATCCGAAGAATGTAATTTGGATTCGTCGCCCACATCCGCTTGATCCTTATTTGTCGATGACACCTATGGAATCTGCTGGTGTGGCAATTGAGACAGAGCAGTTAGCAAAACTTTATAACCGAAACTTTTTATTAAATGATGGTCGTCCGGGTGGGCTTTTAGTTTTACGAGGTCAAATAGATGAAGATGACAAACAAGAACTCGCGGCGCGGTTTAGGGGGAATCTTTCTAGGACTGGTGGGATCGGTGTTATCTCATCCGATGATGGAGCAGATTTCGTTGACACAGCGGCAAGTCCGAGAGATGCGGCATGGGACACGCTTCGGCAAATTACAAAGGAAGAAATCCTCGCCGCTTTCGGAGTGCCTGAATCAATAATTGGAAATGCTTCAGGACGAACATTCGCTAATGCCGCAGAAGAGGCTCGTGTGTTCTGGGCAGAGACGATGGACCCGCACATTGAGTTGATTTCAAGAGGACTTGATGTATTGGATGACAAGTATTACATTACATTTGATACGTCTACTGTGCCAATTTTAGAAATGGGCAAACAAGAACGTGACAGATACTACTTGAATGAAGTTCAACAGGGTTTGATTACACCTAACGAATATCGTGAAAAGACAGGAAAACTAAAAGTAGATTCCTATCTTGCAGATTCCATGTTGGCTAGTCCTAACTTGGCACCAATTGGGAACACGGAAGAACCTATGCCTAAAGAAGAGGCTATGCCTGCTCCGGGCGGTATGCCTCCTGCTGGGGCACCTGCACCAGAAGGCGCTCCTCCTGCTGGGGCACCTGCACCAGAAATACCTGAACCTAATGAGATGGCAGAACCAGACCTACCAGAAGGTGCTTTTCCTAAAGGTGGCGCACCTGAAGATATAGAGGTTAAAAGATTTGATTTGGAAGAATCTTGGGAAAATAAAGCGGCACAAGATGTTGACCGTTGGGAAGCAATTTTTAAGCGTTCACTCGAAAGATACTTTGAGCGTCAAGAACGAGTAGTAACAGAAAAGGTAAGTGGAGCAAAAGCAAAACGTCTTCTAAGTTCAGGGGAACTCAAAGTTGAAAACATTTTCGATATGGATGTTTGGAATAAGCAATTAAGAGAAGACCTTGGACCTGTGATTGAAGGTGCCATGATGGAGGCTTCGACCACGGCATTAAAAGAATCAGACGAGAAAATTGAAACTTCTGAAGAAGAAGTTCAAGAATATGTGACTTCTCAGTTAGATCGTGTGGAAAATGTCAATGAAACGACAAAGAAAGAATTAGCGGCGGCGATTCTTTTAGCGGCTTTGTTGGTTGGCGATGATGAAAGTTCTGCTCCAATTTCTGCAAAAATTGCCCTTTTAGGGACAAGTGTTGCCGCAGTTTTTGCCGCTTTACTTACAAAAAGACTGCTTACAACCTCAGAAGTTGAGAGCAATGCGGCTTATAACGCAGGTTTATTCTTTGGTGGAACTCGTGCAGGAGCGCTTAATAAGACGTGGATTACCCGAAAAGACGGAAAAGTACGGGCTGGACATGCCGTTATTGACAGTAAAACAGTAAATATTGCGGATAGTTTTAAATCAGGAGTCATGTTACGGTTCCCCGGTGACCCTTTAGCGCCACCCGAACTGGTTATCAACTGTCGTTGTTTGATCAAGTTTGGAGAATAGTCACTTTACTAAAAGTAGTTTTAGTAAACTCTTCCCCACAGGCATACAAATAAGTTGTACTATCTCTACATAGTTCGCTATATAGAGGTAACACTATGCCAGCACTCACTTTTCCAGACGAAACCGAAGTAGCAGACATCCAATTCAAAGCCCGTGCAGGTCAGGTCAATATTGACAAAGCACAGGGAATAGTCGAATGTTTTGTCGCCGCTATCGGCAATAAAGATTCAGTTGGAGACATCATCGTCCCCGGCGCTTTTGACGCTTCCTTAAAGCGTCGTAAGCCTCGTGTTGTATGGGGACACAACTGGAATGAGCCAATTGGAAAAGTGCTGGACATTAGTGAGGTGGCTCCGCGTGACCCCCGTCTCCCCGAAAAGATGAGAATAGCAGGTGTGGGAGGACTCTACGCACGAGTTCAGTTCAATATGAATTCTCAAAGAGGTAAGGAGGCATTTGCAAATGTTTCCTTTTTTGGTGAAGAACAAGAATGGAGCATTGGTTACAAAACACTTGATGCAGATTACGACTCCCAACATCAAGCAAATGTTCTAAAAGAGGTAGAACTTTACGAAGTTTCTCCAGTTTTGCATGGCGCTAATCAATTGACAGGAACCCTGTCAGTTAAAGGCGGAGAGAATCCAGAATGCGGAACAGATGGTGAACTTTGTGCAGTTAAAGATTTCCTCGAAACAGAAGATATTGAACAGAAAACTCTAAAAACAGAAGAGGAAGTTACACAGTTGAAGATGATGCTTGAAAAAGCAATCAACACGGCATTTGATCAAGAAGCCACGTTGTGGGATTTTGATGATGCAAAGGCTGTGATAACTAAAAACGATGAGGCGTGGGTCATTTCGTATACTTTCGATAAGGATGAAAATCAGTTCTTGTTCGCTCAACCTAAAGCGGCTGTGCTTGAAACCTTTGTTCGTGTTTTGGATGAAGAAACAAAAACAGATTGCGGTTGTGGGTGCAAAGGCGCTCCGGGTGGATGTCAAGACGCAAAGTCTTTAGAAGATGAGATGGAAGTTAAAGCGGGTCGAAAAATTTCTTCTCGTAATGTGCAAAAAATATCTCAAGTCATAGACATTCTTCAAAGTATTGTTTCAGAGGTTATGCCTTCTGAAGGACCGCTGGAGCGGAAAGAAGGACCAGAAGAGAAAGTTCTTTTGGCTGGAACATACGATACATATTCTGAAAGTCTTCCCTTTGAATGTAAAACGGAAGATGAAATAGTCGATGTTGTAGAAGCATTGGCTGGAGAAGGAGTTGCGGTTAAATTCCCAACCCCTGAAGCATTCGCCTCTGGTAATAAAACTCTTGAAGTTTTGATGCCAGAAGACGAAGAAGTAAAAGTGAGCGTTGCCCACGCAATGGGTAAGGCTTTGTCAAACATTGAATGGTTAACAACCGAGCCTGCCCAATAGGAGTCAAAAACATGGCTGAAGAAAATAATACAGAAGAAGTTGAGATTGAAGAGAAAACTCTTGAGGATCAACTGTCCGATTTAGAAGAGGTTGCCGCCTCTTTAGCGGATGACACGGAAACCAAATCAGATGATTCTGAGGGGGATGAAGAGGAATCTACTGAAGAAGAAGAAGCACCTGCCGAAGAAGCACCTGCCGAAATGGAAGAGAAAGTTGCGGAAGCAATTGAAGAAGTTCTTGCAGAAGGCGAAGAGGTGGAAGAAAAGGCCGCAACTCTTGTGGGCTTTCCTCATGATCGTGTGATCTTAGATGATGAAGATCAAGAGGATGATTCAGAAGAACTGATGAAACCTCCGGGTGGGGTAGAAAATGCGAAAGAACACTCTCCAAAGAAAAGGGTTGTTGTCGTAGAAATGGACCCCGATGACATCACTGATGACATGAAGGCTTATGTAGTTGAAGTGGATGATGACGAAAAAGCCATGGGCGAAGAAGAGCCTGTTGCTATGGTTCCAGTCGCTTCAGCAGGAGCACCTCCTGAATTGTCCGAAGAAGAAGAAGAAGACGAAGATGAAGATGATGATATGAAAGGCTGGGGTAAGAAACCCGGTAAAAATCGTCTTGCTCGTTTAATGGCTTTGGCTAACGGTGATGATGACGAAGATGAAGACGAAAAAGAAGAAGTACCTAGTCTTCCTACTGCTGTTTTGGTTGGTAAAGAAGATGAAGTACCCGAAAATGGTATTTACGGTCTTCTTGATCAGGATGCTTTAAATAATCGACTTGAGAGACTTGGAACAGAGGCTAAATCACTAAACAGTGATGCTTTCCTTTGTTCTATTGAGCGCAATGTACGCACAGGAGATGTTTGCAATTTCTGTCGTGGTGGATGCGCCCAAGAGAAAGGACTTCCGGGTCTCTTAGAGATTGAAGTAATGGCGGAGCAGGAATTCAAAGGTGAAGTAGTCGATTCTGGTTACGCACCTAAGGATGACATCTTTGTTCTAGACCTTAAAACCGCTGACGGTTACATCGAAAGTTATTATGCAGGAAATGGTTCCGCTTTGGGGTGGATCAGACTTGAAAATGACATTGAAGAGAAAACTGCTGAAGAGGTAGAGGGAACTACAATTGTTTCCTTCCAAGAAGCAGAACTAGTTGCCCTTAAGAATATTGAAGGCAAGTCTCTTGGAGTCGATGTAGACATCTTTGAAGGCGCAGACGCATACGTCGTAGAAATCGACGGTACGGATGGAAAATCATACGATGCTTACGTTGGGGTTGACGGACAGTTCTTAGGTTCTGACATGATTGATCTCACTGAAGACGAAGAAGCAGAGATCAAAGAGTTGGTGCTTGAAAGAGACGCTCTTGAAGCAGAAGTCAAACTAAAGAGGCTTTACGGAAAAGGACAGGTAAAAGACCTTATTGAAGATGGGTTCGCCATGGAAGATGGTTCTTACCCGATTGTTACGGTTGATGACTTGTCCACGGCAATTAAAGCCGCTAGTCGCACAAATTCACAGGATGTAAAAGATTTCATCACGCAACGTGCGGAAGAATTAGAATCAACAGAACTCATTCCAGAGGAATGGGATCAAGTTAAAGCCGCTCAGGTAGCAGAATTTGAGGCTTCTCTTATGGAACTTCAAATGATGGAAGTTGATGCTACTGAGAATACGGACACGGAGTAACAGTGTGTCTGATTTGGACGAGGTAAAGGCAGTCGTAAGACTTAACGCAGACGGGTCAATGACTCGTGTGGAACGTGCGCCTTCCCCTCATTCGTCTGAACAAGATCCATTTAAAGATCCGATGACGTTGCTTCTTATGGCTTATAGGGAAATGTTAAATAAGCCAGAATGTAGCCCTTTGTTAGATCCTCTTATGGATGTGATAAGGCAAAAAGAGCGGATGATGACACAACGCAACAAACCAATGGAAGGTTATTAAACCATGGATAAACAAAGTTATTTCGACCCAAATCTGGGAAGGATCGTAACTGTAGGAGAGAAGCCTGAGGCTCCTGCTCCCACACCAGAACCAGAGCCTGAGGCTGAAGCCACAGGTGAAAGGGCAAGAAACGATAAAGGTCACTATGTGAAGGATGATCCTGATACGCCTGAAAATGAAGCGTACAAAGATGGAAAAACCCCAGCAAAGAAAAAGACCGCCTCAAAGAAAACAAAAAAGTAATCGCCCTTAAGGGAGTGTGATGAGTGATACACCACTTGAGGTTAAAGCACCTTGGGACGCAATTGACATACTCCCGCAGGAGAGGATTACCGGCGACATTCTTCGTGGTCGGGGTCCGAGACGCGGGAATTTAGAACATTTAATTAAGTTCTGGCGACCCATCATGCGTAAGCCGGGTGGTTTTCGTCGTTGCATAATTATTCTTGCGAATCATCCTGAGTTGTATCCGCTTCAACCTTTGTGTGCATGGCTTCATCATGAGACCACTGGCTTATGGCCAAATGAAGGGAACCACCATGAAGGTGGGAAACTTGGTCCTGTTCTTCGTGCGGCACGCCGAGTTGTGCCGGGTAAGCGGAAACGTAGACGGCGTAAAAGTGATGATGGCGCTGTTGAAATGGCAAGTTGGCGTTTATACAGGCGACACTCTCGCAACATTAAAGGGGTAAGTACTCAGTTAATTGGTGGCGATCAAAATGCTGTCGAATATAAAGCGGCACGGTTTGTGGCTGGGTTTAAATCTGTTCCTGTTCCTGCTTCATGGGAGTGGGATGAGAATTATCCGAAGGATGTAAAAGTTGAAACTGTTGAAGATTTACTTTCAACGAAAGTAGGTTTTGTTACTTCTCATGGACGATTAGGTCGAAGCCTGCAAGGGCTTGCGTCATTTTTCATTCCCGGTGATATGGGCAAGTATCGCAGTCCGTTGAGGTCTGCTCTTTTTGGTGCTTTAACTCCGGGAGGGGGACGTGGAGGTGGAGCAGGAGGCGGTCTTCCTTCTATAGGGGGACGCGCTTTGCGTTGTCCGACTGGTTATGTAAATGGAGGACGTTTTACAGACCCGAAACTTTCTAATTGTGGTGGACTTGTTTTTGATGTTCCTGCTGATGGTCCGGGTGCTGTTACAGCGGCTGATCGAAGCAAAATTACTCGTCGTTTCAGAGGAGGGGATGACTTGGAAGATGTCGCACGCGACATCGTGGTGAAGAAACCTAAGGGTGATCCATTTGCTGTTATTCGTGAAGCGGCAATGAAGCCAAAGTCAACACCAAATGAGAAACGTCGTAATTCGGTTGTAACTGACATTACGTCTTATGCGTCTAAAAATAAAAACACAACACGAATTGTCCGTAGGGATGGTGTGGTGTTTGAACCTCGTGTTGGTCCTGATGAATTAGTGAAGTTGAAAGGGCATGACAATCTGAAAGATTCAGTCTATGTAACTTCTAAAATTCCACGAACTGGCAGTTTGGCTAATGATGAGATACGTCTTTTAACAAAAGGTGTACAAAGTGTTGATTATGTTTTTCCTGAAGGGACTTTAAAAGTTGAACGTAAGAAAGAAATAAATTCTTCGGTTGGCGCAAAAATGCGTACTCGTTGGTCGGCACTTAGTAGAGATCCTGATGTTCAGATAAATCCACTGGCGGCAGTGGAAAGGCTTGCAATAGAGTTTCCTAAAGAAATAAAAATTACATCTTCGTTTAAAGGAATTACAAATCCTAATGAAAGAGTAGTTGTTTATTCAGCCTCAGGCGAAAGGCGGATTGTACCTAGATGGGTATTTTCGCTTTATCTTTCCGATAAGGCTCCAAGACGACCTAAGGGTAGGAAGCCATTTTCAACAGTTCGTCTTAAGAACGGTGAAAAGGTAATAAGTCATAAAAGACCAGAACGGGATAACTATTCTGCTTTATTAATTGAATATAAATCCCTTGGGCTTAATGCTGATGCTCGGATGCCTGTTCGTAAAAAGAATGTTTCTGATCTTCGGATTAGTCACACCTATGGTTTGAATAAGGATTCTTTAATAGATATTAAAGTCGCTCGTTTGATGATGGCATCTGATTCGCAGGAAATGGCTGTGAAACGTCTTGGTAGGCGTAGTTTGGCTGGACGTTCTATTTCTCATATGGCTCGACGTATGCCAAAAGTTGTCCCTTATGACAGGAATGCAAGGGACGGCGATAATGATGGGATTGTTCAGGAAGGAACTATTTGGGAGCGCCCAAGCGGTGCAGTTTTTAGAGGCATAGCAAATGGGGCAAGGAAACTTATAGGTTCCTCAGACTTGGTTGATGCTGATGGGAATCGTATTGATTACAAACCGGGTGATCATGAGCGTTCACCTTTGCGTAGTAGGGATACCGCCAAACGTATTAATCGAAGAGCAAGAAGATTCATTAGAGATCGGGATGAAAGAGAAGGCGCAGAAGCCGACTTTGGTCCAATAGAACGTCGTAGAGAATTGCGTCGTGCTCGTATACAGCGTGCGACTAGAAGACTTGAAAGAAGTCCTGAACGTCGTGAACGTCGTGCGGATCGGTTAGACGCACAAGCAGAAAGAAACGAAGAGCGTGGACGTGCGGATGAAGAACTTGCAGAACAGATGCGTCAGTTCAGAATTGAACGCAATGAAATGGAAGCGCGACACAGAGAAGAAATGGCAGAGTTGGAGGAAAGGAATCCACGTTCTAGAGGTAGGAATCGTGAGAGGAGACAAGAACGTCGTCAGGAACGTGCTGGCGCTGTTGAAGACAGGGCAAGAAGGTTCATAAGAGACCGAGATGAGCGTGAAGGCGCAGAAGCAGATTTTGATAAACCAAATCGTGAACGTGCCGAACGTCGCCGTGAACGTGCAAGACGTATTGAAGATAGAGCGAGAGGATTTATTCGAGGTCGTGACGAGCGTGAAGGCGCAGATGCCGACTTCAGGAAATTGGATCGTGAACGTGCTGAACGGAGAGAACGTCGTCGTGAACGCGCAGGACGTATCGAGGATAGGGCGAGAGGATTTATTGAGCGTCGCGATGAACGAGAGGGTGCAGAAGCAGATTTTGGTGAAATAAACGAACGAGCAAGACAAAGACGTGAACGTATGTCCGCTATTGGACAGAGGTGGCGTGAACTTATTGGCTCTAAGAGGCGTAGCGAGTCAGACCGCGAGATGGAAAACAAAATAATTGGTGATGTTCCTGATGGAGATAGGGAGGATGCTCTTGTTTCAGTAGAGGCAGGCATTCTTAATGATGATGGCATTGGAACGCCTGATAGCAATGAAAAAGAAATGAAGGCTATTGCTAAAGCGCAAGCAGTTGAAACATTCTTAGATGACGAAGCGTTCGTAATGACTGAAGCGGAATTACGAGAACTTAATCAGGAAGAAGCCGAAGAAGGTTTGAATTGGATTATTGAAGAGATTACAGGTGGTAAATCTCCAAAAGAAATTACGATCACTCCAGAATTGCTTGATGTTTTTGATGAAGAAATTAGTCAACTTGCCGATCTCCTTGACTCTCCTATTGAGGATTTAGATGATATTTCTAATTGGGCACCACGCGGAGATTTAGAAGGGAATGAGGGCAAGACTCTTGGCCAGATTTTTGCGGAGATACTCGTGGATGCGGATGAACGTGGTGTAGGGACACAGGGAAGAATGGCAAAATTTTCAATAATGCGAATGGCGGACAATGTTAGAAAATTTTCGGACTTTGGTGAAGAGCGGGAAACTGGTGAATTTAAGGTTCAAGACATTGTTGATAACTTAATGGATGATCCAGATGATGCTGAAGTAATAGAATTTAGTATGTTTAGGTTAAGGCAACGTCTTGCAACTTTGGAAAAAGCCAGAGACATTAAAAAGCAAAAGTTGAATCATGCTTTGAAAGAGTCAGGCGGTATTGCTTACCTTCAGCGTGATTCGGAGGGGGATGTAATTGCTGGAGAAGGTGGTGAACCGATTTGGGAAAATAGGAACTTTTTCCAAAGTGGTGCTCCAATGGATAATCCCCGATGGTGGCAAGAAAAGTTTCCACATTTCATTCAGATGGAAATGGCGCATGACGATTTAGAAAGAATTGAAGAGGAAATTGCGGCGGCTAAAACTGCAATCATCGACTTGGACCGACATGCAGGTGACGTTGTTGATCTTGTTGATGGTGATGTTTCAGATCCGATAAAAGCAATCAGAAATCAAGACATAGATGAATTCGAGGCGGAACTTGTCTCCCATATGCTTGATAGGCGTTTTGATATTGTGGAAGCAGAATACGCCCAAATGTACGATGATGATAAAGATCTTGCTGGTCACGTTTCTGGTGTTCCAAACTTCACTCCCGAAGATCACGGTTTGGATATGGATGCGTTGTTCCAAGAGGCGCAGAATGGGAATTTGGATACTACAGAAGCCGCACTGGAGTCTTGGGTTCAGAGTGCATTAAGGCTTGGTAAAGATAATTCCTTTATGGGCAAAGATGGAAAATGGGAGTTTAAAATTGTTAACCCTTCAGGTGAAACACCTGAGTTGCGAAAGAGTATTACTCCCGGCGGCAAATTGACAATTGAGTTGCCAAGCACTCAAGGAAAGATTCATTATCGTAAAAAGAACCGTGATGGAAGTTGGACGGATTGGAAAAATGATAATAATGGATATACGGCTAGATACATATATTTTATCCCTGAAGACGGCAAGTTCAAGATAGAAGTCAAAAATTCATTGATGTACCCGTCAGGGTCAAATGATGGAACCAAACTTAAAAATTCTGGTTTTGCTACTTTCTTTAATTACAACGCTTTTCTTCATTACAAAGGAGCAGGTGCAACTCACGTAAATGTCACTACAGGTGATGATGGTCCTGTGTTTTGGGCGATGCAAGGCTTTGAGAGTGATCATGTGACAACTGAGGTTTTAAATAGGTTGAAGAGTGCAATTGATCGTGGTTTAGACACGGATGGAAATATGAAAGACAAAAATACTCCTATCCAGAATTTGGAACAACGAGAAAGAATTCTGAAACTTCTTGAAATGAAAGAATCAGGACGGAATGTCACCACTTTGATGATTCATTCAGCATTGAAATGGGAAGGAAAACACGACTGGGAAGGGCAGTCGAAGGAGCGGAATGCTGACGGAACGTACAAGAGAAGAGGTGCACGAACAGGAATCGCAAATAGTAGATATGGACAATGGTTTAAGGATTATGGACACATGTCGCAGGGACAGTTCCGTTTAGATGATGACAGTGCACTGGGTAGATATTTAGACGGAGTTTTGCAAAAGATAAGAAATAACGCAAATAATGCTGATGACAATATTGCAGATCCTTGGGGTGGGCGAGCCGCTTACATTGTGAAAAACAACAGAGTGGTACGAGGCCCAGTAAGGCGTAGCGCTGTCAATTTAAGAACTGATGAGCGTTTATATCCTGTTAGTGATCCGATAGTTCTTGAGTCACTAGAAAGACAAGGTATACGCCCAAATGCGGCTTTAGGTGTAAATGATTTAGATGCCCTGATAGCAGGAGCGATGTAATGGGATTTTTGAATAAAGAAGTGAAAGAAAAATTGAATAAATATGTGGAAGGTCGAAACAACGCCGAGCGTTTAGGGATGGTTGAACTAGTCGCCCAGTATGTAGTCCACGATTTACCTACTGATCGAGATAAGGAAGATGCCCTTCTTTATTCTAAGTATTACTTGTCTACAGATAGAGGTAAAGAAGATTTAAGAGAATTACTTCTTCCTGCTGTTTCTTGGGCGGAAGAACGAGGCGTGGGAGGTGATGACGATGAGTCGTGAGTTTTCTTTTCTTGATGAAATAAGTTTCAAAGCCCGTGTTTTTGAGTTAAGTCATTTCCCTGTTTCAGTTAAGGCACCTTTGGGTGCTATTAGGCGTGTTCCTAAGGTTGTTCCTTATGACCCTAATGCTCGTGACGGTGATAATGATGGCTTGGTTCAGGAGGGAACCATTTGGGAGCGTCCTAATGGGGCGGTTTTCAGAGGGTTGGCTCGTGGAGCAAGAAAACTTGCTGGTTCTGTTGATCTTGTAGATGGAAACGGTAATAAGATTGATTACAAGCCGGGTGATCATGAAAACTCTCCTCTTCGTGGAGGCAGGGTTGAGCGTCGTATTCGTGGTCGTGGTCAACGTCGCATGAATAGGGCAGAGCGTCAAAGACAGCGTGCTCAACGTGATCGGAACCGTGCGCCTGAACAGCGCGAGGAGCGTGACGCTTTAGATCAGCGGATTGCACGACTTGAGAACGCTGTGGCTGAAGACAGTCGTCAACGAATGCTGGAGTATGAAGCGGCAAGAGAAGCGAATATGGCTGTTATGGATGACTTTCTTGAAGGTCTTTTTGAAGGCTGGACAGGGCTTAAGTGGAATAGCGGTGATAAAGACGGTAAAGGTAACAGCGTAAGACGGGCTGTTGAGAAGTTGGAAGGTGAACGTCGCCAAGTAGGTGACGCTAATAGTCGTCAACCTTTGAGAGATCACGAAGATTTGTTTGATGACCAGATTCTTCCTGAAGACGTTGATCGTGATGAGCATCGTCGTAAATTGGATGAAGATCCCGATTACAGGCGTGAGTGGAATAGGCGTTTAGTGGAGGGTGAACGTAACGAAGAGGATGGAACTGTTGCCCCACCGAGGGATGGGGAGATGCCTTCAATTCCTGAAGTCGATGCCGATGAGGTAAGAAGTGTTCAGGAACTTATTGAAGCGGTTAGAGAACAGGATGCTGGAAGTTTGCCAGATGACCGTTCTCGTCGGAATGTAAGAAACCGTTTCCCTGAGAGAGGGTTACCTGAAGAAGCGTTTTGGCGCAATGACGATTATGAACCACGGGATGGTCGGGATCGTGACGATGAGATATTTGAACATGAGCGAAGGTTTAGTCGTTATTACGATGGCGCTGGAAACTTGAATGATCGTGGTCGGTTAGTTAATGAACAGTTGCGTGAAGAACGAGAAGAAGCAGATGCTCCAGAATCTAGGGAGGAAAGGTTAAGGAGGTGGGATGAGGAACTTCCTTCTTTGCCTGAAACTCCTGAAAGTCAAGGAGGGGGTGATCCTGATCCTGACGCTGACGTTCCTGAAGATGATGCATCGCCATCACCTAGAGAAAGATTGGTTGAAAGACACCAACAAGATATAGGGAAGATAGAGGATTTTCTTTCAGGTGAACCAGATGGTGACGCTGAACAAATTGATGAAGATATTGACTTTATTGATTCGTTTGTGGAGGAAATAGATTCTTCTGTTGACGCAGGTGCCATATCTATGGAAGAGCGTGAGGATTGGGTAAGAAGAGCGACCAATGTTCGAGACCGATTAGATGCGGAACGGGTTGCTATTCGTCGGGATATTGAAGATCGTGATAGTCAAATTGATGCCGATATGGATACTGAAGAGGATCTTGGCAGAGTAGTCGAAGGTTCTTTTTCTAATCTTAAACAACAATGGGAAGACGAGGGTGTTGCGGATGGTCTGGGTAGGCGAAGATTTTTAAGGGGTCTATCTGATGAAGAAGTAGAAGATGCTTTTAGAGATTCTGTTGCTCAAGGTGACGCAAGGGCAGAACCAAGGGGACGACTACGAAGAAATGAAGTAAGTAGAGAGTCTCGAAGCGTTGCAGAAGATTATGCTAGAAGACTCTTTGACAAATTTGCTGAGGAACACGCTGATTTTTATTTTGATGAAGGTGGACCAGATTTCAATCCTGACGGTTGGCAACCTTTGGATGAGTTGCGTGAAACTCTTAATGAAGCAGAGTGGACTCATTTAGAAGACACTTTGAACAATTGGGGCAATGGCAACACTGGTGAAGATGGTCCGGGAGAAGCCTATTGGGGTCAAGTTGATGGTGATCCTGAAAATCTTGAAATGTGGAATCCTTTTATAGAGGAATTTGAAGCAGAAGTTTCTAACGCTAATCCTTACAATCCTTTTGAATTTCGTCAACCAGACGCACCAGAAGGAAGATCTGAAAGAGATCAGATGCTGGAGATTCTAAATGCTGGACCTCAAGAACTCTACGCAGAGTTGAGGAAATTTCCCGAAGAGCAGATCGTAGCGTGGGCTGAAGCGGCAGGGATTTACGATTTCCGTAAGAGTATAACCCGACTTAGGAGGGAACTCGCTGGTTTGCCGGGTCAACAAATGCCCGCGAATATAGACGACAGATGGCAGTTTCCGGGAGGAAGAGAAGAATGGGTAGAGAGAAATCGACCTCCCGAACTCCGTCCGGGATGGCGAAGTGAGGGCTTACTCCCTGAACAAGCACCACAGGGAACTCGCTGGAGAAGAGCGATGGAAGCAGAAGTAGATACTCCTGATCCTGACTTACCTGATTCAGATGCTCCTGATCCTGACTTACCTGATTTGGGCGAGGCAGAAGAAAATTTCCCTTGGCCAGTAAGACGTTATGACGAGATGGGAGATCGTGAACTAAACCAACGTCTTGACCGCATAATAGCGGATGATCCTAATGGGTTTAGAGGTTTCAGGTTAGATGAACGAGATGCTTTAATTGAGGAACGTCGCCGTCGAAGGGAGGCAGGCGAGGGGGCGAGATCCACTCCAGTCTCTGATTCTGATTCGCCTGAGGCGGATTGGGCTGTTCAACAGCAAGAAAATTTAATAACTGAATGGAATAACCTTCTTGATGATCCTGACGATGCACTTCTGTTTAGGAGTGTCGATGAGTTGGGTCAGATTGCTAGGGGAGAGTTTCCTGTCGGTGACATTGATCCAGTGACCACAGGGCAGAGAGCCTCGTTTCAGCAACTTGCTCGTAGACAAATAGAGCAAAGGGCTATAGATAGGGAACTTCCGGGAGGTCTCACAGTTTTTGATGTTGATGATATGAGTAATGATCAGTTGAATACACGGATTGCTGGTTTGGTAGCCGCTGATCCTGTTGGTGATAATCATATAATTTCGGCGCAACTTAGGGCGTTACAGCAGGAACGTGCAAGAAGGCAAGGGTTTGATCCTTTAGAACAAAGATTAATTGATGCCTTGGATGATGAAGAACTTGAAGAGGTAATTGATGGTGGTCCATTAAGTGAAATGTTAGGAGAGGCGGCGCAGATTTCTGCCTCTGTTGAAAAACGTAGGCGGGCAGATAGATCGCCCAGCGAAGTGGACAACGATAATGGATCATTTGAAGTTGTTGATATTTTTAAAGATCCAGAGATGGAATTGGCAGATTTTGAAGAGCATCTTTTACGTGAACGTCCACGAACCGGCATGGAAGCACTGGAGGCAATACAGACTTCCATTAATCGCGGAAATTACTCCAATGCAATAGACAGGGTACGGAAAGAGGAAGAGAAGTTGCTTCCACCTTTACCCGGTGATCCTGATCCAAGAGTTCCTTTTAGAAGGATGAGGAGAGCCATTGAGTCTTATGAGGCAAGAGAAAAAAAACAGAATGCTATTGAGAATATCGTAACCGCACCACATGTCGCTCTTCGCGACATGCAGAGAAAAGATGAGAAGGCTAAGGAAATTCTTAAACAGGCTTTAGATGGACGTGTTACTGATGCTGAGTTGGCACGGGTAATAAGTGCTTTAGATGATTTTGATAGAATTCGTGTCGAAGATCCCCGAAGGCGCGACGACAATCTTGCACGCGTTCATAAAAATTTGAAATCTAAGCGTGACCAGTTGATGATGCTTAGGGACTTTAGAAGGAATAAGGCTGACGCTAATCCTGATGAACGTGCCTTGTTGAATCCGATTTGGGATGAAGAGTTTCTTCGTGCGAACGATCAAAACATTGCAGATGCTATTGAGAACTTAGATGTAAAAATTGCGAATTTACGAACTAAGAAAAGAGATTGGGGAAGGGAATTAGAGGCACGTAGAAGCGACCCTGCGCGTGTCCCAGATGAGAACGTAGAGGCGTTTCTTCCTGAAGATCTGGAATTGATGGAGAATCTTCTAAATCTGCGTGTTGAATTCCATGATAAATTTATTCGGAAGGATTCCGAGTCGTTTGGATCAAAGGCTCGATCAGCGCTTAACCATAATCGGGAGATGCTTTATAAGGGTGGCCGTGGTGGTGAGCGAGGAGGAGATTTGCATCATGGGGCTAAATGGAGGAACGAAATTACCGAGCGAGGCGAAACTTTAGAAAGTATAGGTGGAGTTGAGCAAAGAGATTTAAGTGGTTTAGATAACGAAGATTTAGCACGATACGTTGTTGAAGAGATGATTCCAAGCCTCAGGAAGAAAATCAATCGGAGAGAGGCTGGTAACGAAAGGGGATTAGGGAACGATGAAGAAGAGGTTGGTGTTGCAGGTGTTGACGGGCATATAGCAAATGTTGACCGTGCTTTAGCGGAATTAGATCGTCGCTGGGATGAGGCTCGACCAAATGATGAAGTGCGTCAAGGTCTTAGACAAGCAAGAAAAAAACTTAGGAATATTAGAACTGGTGCTAACAACACGAGAGTGAATCTTGAAAAAGAACGCGAAATTCGTGTCAATTCAGAGAATCGTCGCGTAGAGGGGGCTAAAGATTTAGATGGGCAGGCTCGTGACGCTGTTCAAGCAAGAAAAGATCACATGGAACAGTTCTCTAATATTTTAGCCGTTAACGGAATAGGAGATATGGACGTTAATGACCGAGGTTTTGATGAGAATGCTGTAAAGATTCGTGAATCATTAGAGGCTATTTTCGCAGATCCTGAGAATACTGATGCTCCAAGACTTTATATCGAATTAAACAATTGGGCGCAAAGAGCATCGGAAATTGGTCAAACGCACGGCATAGATGCTGGTGAATTTTTTGGTGGGGACGATAATGGTTGGCAACGACTTAGTGAACTGCCGGAAGACGCATTAAAGAATAATCAGAATTTCTCAGAAAAGGCTCAGATAGTAAAACAACTTTTAGATAATCATAAAAAACGGATGAATGAAAAAGTTTTTGATGATCTTAATGACAGGAGACTTGCCGATTTAGCAAACATGGAAGACATGTTGCAAAACTTTGATGATGAAGGGATGGATTCACTACTTCAAGAGGTTGTGAACGATTTTAAAGCAGTTGACCCACCTCGTGCAGTAGACAGAGCAGAGTTCAATAGCCGTTACGCTACATTCAAAACTCGTCTTGACGGCATTAAGGCTCTACATAAAGAACGCAAAGACCGCAAAGAGGTCAATGATTTCAACGCTAAAGCGGAAGACCTGCTTATTGAAATCCCACGTAATGATGACGGTTTAAGCCCTGACGAACGTAAGGAAATATTGGGGGAGGCGATTACTGAAGCCATGCTCATTGAACAGGCGGGTAATCAGTTTTCTGGAGATATAAGGCAATACAGAGAGTTATTGGAGAATGCTAGAGTAGATGTAGATCGTGAGGTTTGGAGAGATAAACGTGCCGCTAATGGTATAGAGGAGTTATCTGAGCAGGTTGTGCGAGGCGACATTAATGATCCAGCGATTGGGAATGTGCCAAGGTCTGGCTTGGTTGAGCATGATTCAAACGGTAAGCCGATTATTAGACAGGTTCCTGTAGGTAATAAAGGAATGAACACGCAAAAAGATGCTGATACATATTTGGCTAATGGTGGACACATGAAAGATGTTCCAACTGACTTTTTGTCAGACGCAATTTTTGCTAATTCTGCCGAAAAACATTCTCGTGAGGCTGAGGGAAAAAGGTTTCATTCTGATCGTTCGAGAATTTCTGGTGGTATCAACGCTAATGCCGCAGATCCTGCGATGACTAGTTTTGAAGATCAAGCCACAGGAACAATATTTGCGATTAAATACCATGGGGGCGGTGAAGGCGGAGGAGGTAATTTTTATGGAGAGAATGAGGATATTGGTGAAGTTTTAGGTGCGGATCTTATATCTCATTTTGGTTTACTCCAAGGACGAGTAACAAGGGGTGGACTGCCTACTTCCACTGGGGAAAAAAGGGCGGCTCCTCTTGTGTTTGAATTTGCTCAAGAAATAACACCAGATGGTGATTTTGTACTCGAAAAGAACGACCTTGGAGGATACAAAAATGTTGTTTCGGGTGATCTTCTCAAAGGTGTAATAGTAGATGCCCTTATGCATAATACGGATAGACATGCCGCAAATTACGGGTATTACAGGGATAGAAATGGTGATACAAGGCTTTATCTAATTGACAATAGTCTTATTGATGGTGCCAGAGATGGTGTTGATGTGTTTGATCATCGGGTAAACAATGTTAAGAAATATTTGAGAGGGATGGGACAGTTACAAAGAGATAGCGTCTCTTGGAGAGATGAACTAAAAAGGAGACATAGCGCTGGTGACTCTGCGATCGGAGAGGCTGTTGAAGACTTTATGGATCGTTTGGAAACTTTTGATGCAAATGACTTAGAATCACTTATTTTGAACATGATGCCAGAAGTTGAAGCGGACAGAGTTAATCTTGGCTGGCTTAAGGAAAGAGTTGAAGAATTGAGAGGATTGGGCGCTGACGCAGTATTGGAGTTGATTGTAGAATGAGATATGCATACATTTATCCGGGTGCAAGGTCAGGGAATAGCAACTCAAAAATGGTTTGGATATTAAAATCAGACAAAGAAATAGATGTTTACGCCAATAACGAAAAAGCCCAAGAATACTGGCAAGAGTATTTTGCTAAAGAATTGAAAGAATATGGGAAGGTAGACCTTCACCCTGTGCAGACTTCATTTACTTACGACACGGTTGATGAGGGTGAATATAATGGTGAAAATAAAGATCGTATTGATTCGGTCATTAGACAGATAGAAGCAGAAAAAGATGGCTAAAGATCCAGTCATAGCGACAACACTTCCTAGCAAAAAACAAGCCTTGAAGGTTGGGAAGATGATTGGATGCACAGGCGCTCATCGTAAAGGTGACGGCTGGGGTCTTTGTGAATCGGAAGACTTATTGAAAATCTTAATCAAAAAAGGATCAAAAGCATATCGAGAAGCAAGGGATGGCAAAAAAGAAAAGTCAGCCTGTTGTGAGGGTTGTGCGGAAACTAAAGTTAATGACGCTGATAAGAAACTAATTTTTGGAACTCGTGATGAAGCGGAATCTGCCGCTTTGGAGATGGGATGTGCAGGCGCACACCAGCATGGAATCGGTAAATGGATGCCTTGTGAAACAATGGAACAGTTCAGCGCTATCAGAAGTTCACCAAATAAACGCAGGATGGTCATAGAGACACCCACGATGAAAAGGCAACGTAGAATCATTGAATTGCCGAAAGCAACCCAACGTGATTGGAAGCCTCTTATTAATAGGGGTGTTCGTGGTATAGAGACTTTACCGGGTGGTGGTTTGGTAGCAGGCAAGCGTTATTACACAGATGATCGACGTGAAGAGTATGCAGATCGTGGTTTAGCGATGCCTGATGGTTCGTATCCTATTCGTGATGTCGGTGACTTGAAAAATGCTATACAAGCATTTGGTAGGGCTAAAAATAAGCCTGCGGTGAAGCGTCATATTAAAAAAAGGGCTAAAAAATTAGGTCGTATGGATTTAATTCCTGATAATTGGCAAAAATCTTAGACCACTACCTATAGCAGTTGCGGTGAGAACTCTTATTTGTAACATAAACTAATTTCTGTTGATTTCGGCCGATGGTGCTTACCTACGCCGACTGAAAATACAACCAATTATTAGTCGGACACACAATTAAGGAGTAAGCGACTATGGCATTTGACGACAGTCGGCTGAAAGAACTTCAAGGCGCATTGCGCGAGAAGATGACAGCCAATAACGAGATTGCCGATTCTTTCAAAACGGAAGATGGTGCAATCGTAATTGATCCAGAGCGGAAAACTGCTTTTGATCAGAATATGGGTGAAATTAAAGAAATTAAATCACTCATTGACAGCATGGAAGACATGCAAACAGTTGCCGATTGGGGTAGCGAGGCTCCCGCAGAGTCTTTGGCAAAGGTTGCTGACGCAGATGGAACTATGGCTTCGGTCACCGTTCCTACAGGCGTTAAGAGCCTAGGTCAGGCTTTCGTAGAGTCAGACGAATTTCAAGCCATGATGACTCGTGGCGCAGGCACAATGGATAGTCCTTATGGGACTAAGACCCTTTATGGTGATGACTACAATGTGAAGGATGTTTATTCAGCCCTTCCTAGTGGTACTCCAGCCGCCTTTGGAACAATCACTCGTGATCCAATCGTCCCACAGGCACAACGTCGTACACGAGTAAGGGATCTTTTCCCAAGCCGTTCGACCAACGCCGCAGTAATTGAGTACTTCCGCATGAGCGGGTTTACGAATAACGCAAGTACAGTTCCAGAACGTGCTTCGTCTGCCTTTGGCGCAAAGCCACAGACAACGATGGCATTCACTGGCGTACAGGCACCAGTTCGTACCATTGCTCACTGGGAAGCCGCTCACCGTAATGTTCTTGCAGATGAACCGCAATTGCGTTCAATCATCGACAACGAACTTCTTTACGGCCTTCGCCTTCATGAGGATGCTCAAATCCTTTCAGGTGCAGGTACCAGCGAAGACCTAACAGGTATTTTGAACAC
>PVBE012166195.1_pt1 | contig 30237 bp, 26 predicted proteins | sample 1631181 | NCBI WGS metagenome assembly PVBE01 (sample SAMN08397723, study PRJNA350692) | Marine metagenome, whole genome shotgun sequencing project. | isolation source: water | place: Pacific Ocean | collected 2012-04
CCAAGGGCATAGTCTTGGAAATTTGCTTATCGCTGCTATGGCCGACCTCAACGACGGGAACTTCGAACGTGGAGTCAACGCGATCAGCGAAGTGCTGCGAGTACGGGGTCGAATTCTTCCCTCGACCCTCTCACACGTAAAACTAGCGGCAGAAATGACCGACGGGTCTATCGTACGCGGCGAATCCCGCATTCGCTCTGCCGGTAAGCCCATCGAGCGCGTATTCATTGAACCACGACATGCATCCGCCAACGGCGAAGCCATTAAGGAAATTCTGTCGGCTGACATCATCGTCTTGGGCCCAGGGAGTGTGTTTACCAGCGTCATTCCAAACCTCTTAGTGCCAGATGTCGCAACAGCAGTTCGGGCATCCGGCGCGTTAAAGATATATGTCTGCAACGTCGCTACTGAGCCTGGCGAAACGGATGGCTACGATCCGTCAGACCATGTGCGTTCTGTCACTCAGCACGTTGGGGCCGGCCTGTTTCAGTACACCCTCGCGAACAGCAACACACGTGTTGGATTACACCCGGCGGGCGGAGCCCGGATGGTCGAGTTCGATCCATCTGTCCAGCTGGAACTGCTGGACGCCGGTGTTCAGCCGGTGATGGCTGATGTTGTGGACACCGAAGACTCGCGCCATCACGATCCTGACATGCTGGCCTCCGCCATCATGAACATGCACAACCAAGTTTCTAAGGGGCAGCCACCCATTCCCATCGCGGTCGGCGCATCGCGCTAACCCCAGACGACATTGGGAAACGTATGATCGTGCCAGCCTTAGCTGTATCACCACATGACGCGCAGATGAGAACTCTGCCAAACCCCTAGCTCGTCCGACCCACCATATAAAGCGCGACCTCTTCAAGGTTTTGCCGGCCCCATTCACTAATCGGTAGTTTTGCCGCGGATACCGAAGCCTTTTGCAGATACGTTCTCATGTACTCTTCCGCGAATGCATAGGACCCGGCCCGGTCAAGAATCGCGCTCACCGGAGCCGGGTCGGGAGCCTCAGCCTCGTTTGAGTAGATGGCAGTTAATCGACCACGGTCTTCATCGGTCGCTTTCTCGAACGCATGAATAATAGGAAGCGTTTTCTTCCGTTTGCGGATATCTGCACCAACCGGTTTTCCGGTCACAGCAGAATCCCCCCAAATACCCAGCATGTCATCGCGAATCTGGAAAGCCGTACCAAGCAAGGATCCGTATGCCTCGCAAACCATCCGTACTTCAGGAACATTCCCAGAAAAAATAGCCGCTATCTCGAACGCAACAGAAATCAAAGCAGCCGACTTTCGCTCAATCATGCCGACATACTGATCAACCGTGACAGATGGTCTGGATTCAAATTCAAGGTCAAGATGCTGCCCCTCTGTTACCAGACGACAACCTCGCGCCATAACTTCGGTAGCATCCCGACATAGCACAGCATCCTCACCATCTCGATTACTGCCAATTACATTCAACATTGCCAATACATGTAAGAGGTCACCGGCGTCAATAGCTTGGGCGTGCCCCCATATCGACCAGACGGTCGGTCGATGTCGTCGCGTCTCATCACCATCCATAACGTCATCATGGATAAGACTGAAATTATGAAGGAGTTCGAGCCCAGCCGCCGGCGGGACAGCTCGATCAATGGTTCCTCCCAATGCCTCGCACATCAGCAAGCACAACGTGGGACGAATAGCTTTTCCCCGATCCGCGTTTACTTCCGCGCCTGTCGCATCCACCCAGCCCAACTGATAGTGCACCATCGTGTACAGCGACAAATCAGGACCACGGGTGGCCCGCAACAATTCCTGATCGATTTGTTCCCGATATCGAGAAAAAATAGCCGGTACCACTATCTTAGGCACTACCTGCGCATCAGAACGTTCCGTTACGTTCGCACCATGAGGCGTCCAGCATCCACATGGACGTTTACAGTGAAATCAGTAAGTTCACACGCTGCATCAATGATTCCGGAAACGCTGAGGCCGTGCTCCGAACGCAAGATATCCGCAGGACCTTGACCTAAAAACTGGTCAGGCAACGCGATTCGACGAACCTGCACGTCGCGCAGATCGTTATCAGCGAGAAGTTCTATGACCGCACTGCCAAACCCGCCCATACGGTTGTGATCTTCGATCGTGACGATTCGACGTGTTCGAGCAGCCAACTCACAGATCATTTCACTGTCCAACGGTTTCACAAACCGTGCGTTCAAAACTGCAGCCTGTACCCCAAGCGCTGAGAGTTCATCGGCTGCTCGCATCGCCGGCACTGTGCCCCAGCCAATCCCCAAAAGTGCCACGTCAGATCCATCACGAAGGAGTTCGCCACGCCCGATCTGCAACTCAGATAACGGCTCGTCAGTAGCAACACCTACACCTAGCCCACGGGAGTACCGGATTGCAAACGGAGCCTCCGCTGCCAGCCCTGTGTATAACATGTGCCGAAGCTCGGCCTCATCCTTCGGCGCGGCCACAACCATGTTCGGTATCGCTCGCAAGTACGCGAGATCTAGTACTCCGTGATGCGTCCGGCCGTCGTCGCCTACAACCCCAGCACGATCAACACCAAGTACAACCGGGAGCCGTTGAATCGCCACGTCGTGAACGATTTGATCGAACGCGCGCTGCAAGAACGTGCTGTAAATACATACGACCGGCCGCATGCCCTGTGTGGCAAATCCAGCCGCTAACGCAACTCCATGACCCTCAGCGATACCTACATCAAAAACTCGGCCAGGGAGCTCTCGCTCCATCTCGGCCAAGGCCGTGCCTTCCATCATGGCCGCACTGACCGCAACAATCCGATCATCATCCTGCGCGAGTTCCGTCAATGTCCGGGCCATAACCTTGCTGTAACTGGTGGCATTCGCCGCACCGACAGCCTTAGCGGTACCTGGCTGATGCCATGTGACAGGATCAGATTCAGCCGCTTGGAAACCTTTTCCCTTATCCGTAAACACGTGAACGAGCACAGGGCGACGGCGTTCGAGCGCACGTTGAAACGCCCCCTCAAGCATCGACCGATCATGGCCGTCAACAGGTCCCTCATACTCAAAACCGAAAGCCGCACAAAACTCTGAAGGGCCGGCAAACGGTTCTGTAGGATCAATCGCAGCCTGCGTATCTGTGAATCGTTCCAGCACCTTAGGATCACTCGGAATCCACGAGGGTCGTCCGCTACGTAAGTTTCGGCCGATCGCTCCAACGTTCGGAGAAATCGACATACCGTTGTCATTCAGAACCACCACATACGGCAAGCCTAAGTCGCCAGCCTGATTCATCGCTTCAAACACCACACCGGAGGTAAATGAACCATCGCCAATCACCGTAACGGTTGAAGACTCCAGGCCACGTAAGCGGTTGGCCAACGCAATACCCACGCCTGCAGACACCCCGGTCCCAGCGTGCCCGGCACCCATTACGTCATGTGGGCTTTCTTCCCGAGCCGCAAATCCCGACAACCCACCCGGCTGGCGCAAACTCGTAAAGGTCCCTGCCCGGCCGGTTACAAGTTTGTGTGCGTACGACTGATTACTGGTATCCCAAACAATCTTATCTTTCGGGCTATCCAAGACCCGGTGTAGGGCAAGAGTTATCTCGACAACTCCAAGATTGCTGGCCATGTGACCACCGTTGGCACTGACCGTATCTATGATGAGCCGACGAATCTCCTCAGCAAGTGCGTCAAGTTCAGTCCCGGTCAACCCCTGAAGATCAGCAGGTGTGTTTATCCGGTCAAGCACACAGCTCACCGCCAATCCTCCCTGCAACATCGTGTTGGCCACCTATATCCACTGATGGTGCCGTGTTATCTACATTTCGCGCAATATTTACCAGTTGTCCGAGATAACCGTACCCAGAAATGAAACACATCGAAGCGTCGCGAACGGCCCACACCAATCTGGCACTCAACAACCTAACCGTCACACCAACAGTCAAATGGCAATGAATCCACTTCCTAGACACCCCCAGAGACACAAGTCTGTATACGCAGTGTTCTATTGCGTAACATCAGGGCATACGTATGCCGCCCGAAGCCGATTAGTCCGGTCGATATGAGTGCAGAGAGCGCCACCCAAACTAGTGGTTGTGTATGCGTCAACCGATGCGATCAGTCCACGATGCCTGATAGACGACAGCCATCCAGCTGACAGGGGACAAACCACATGCGAATTGCAATTAATGGTTTCGGACGAATAGGCCGCCTTGCTCTTAGGGCCTTGCTTGACCGGCACCCGGCAATAAAAGTCGTAGGTATCAATGACCTTGCTGATCGGTCCGCGTCAGTACATCTCCTGCGATATGACAGCAATTACGGACCTTTAAACCACGCTATCGAAGCAACCGATAACGGCATAACCGTAAACGGGGATGAGATCCAGTATCTGTCAGTTCGTGAATGGGACAAATTGCCCTGGGGTGATCTTGGCATCGATGTTGTGATCGAAGCTACGGGCGTCGGAACCTCTCGAGATCGAGCGGAGGCTCATCTCACCGCCGGTGCTGAACGAGTATTAATTTCAGCGCCTGCCACAGATGTCGATCTCACCGTTGTCCTTGGTGTAAACACGAACGAGTTTGATGCCTCACAACACCGGATTGTGAGTAACGCCTCCTGTACAACTAATGGGCTGGCTCCACCGCTGGACGTGGTCCATCGAGAATTCGGAATCGAAAAAGGTCTAATGACAACCGTTCACGCATATACCTCCTCCCAGTCCCTTGTCGATGCGCCTCGCCCGGACCTCCGTGAGGCCCGCGCCAGCGCACTAAGTATCGTGCCTGCAAGCACAGGAGCTGCTCGAGCGATTGGTCACGTCATTCCAGATCTAGTAGGCAAGATGCACGGAGCCGCCTACCGAGTCCCAGTCCCTACCGTATCCATTGTTGAGTTCGTTGCAGTACTTGCGCAGGCGACCAACGCAGAAGCCATTAACGATGCTCTCCGAACTTCCGCAGATGGACGGCTGAAGGGCATCCTCGGCGTATCCGACGAGCCCCTGGTATCCATGGATCTTCGTGGCGACACACGCTCATCGATCGTCGATAGCGCCTCAACGATGGTTATCGGCGACAACCTGACAAAGGTTGCAGCCTGGTATGACAACGAATGGGCGTACGCGTGCCGGATCGGTGACGTTACAGCCCTCATAGGATCCAGCGTCGACCCGTCTACACAGATCTGACGCTCGTTTCCCAATGAAGCGAGACATCGATTCCCTCGATGTTCACGACCGTCGGGTCTTCGTCCGCGTCGACGCCAACGTGCCGCTTGCTGGTTCCGAAATCCGTGATGACACGAGGCTCCGAGCAATCATTCCGACGATCACAAACCTCAGGTCACGCGGCGCCCGGGTGATCCTAGCGTCACACCTTGGTCGACCAGCCGGCCGGCGTGATCCAGCCCTCTCGTTAGCTCCGATAGCGAAACGGCTAAGTACGTTGATCGATTTCGAAATACCCCTTGCACCCGACAGTGTGGGGCGAACGACGGCCAACGCTGTGGCGGATCTAAAATCCGGCGAAGTCCTTCTGCTCGAAAACCTCAGATTTCACATAGCGGAAGAGCAGAACGATCCCGGACACGGAGCGAAACTCGCCGACCTGGCTGACCAATACATCAATGATGCGTTCGGATCCGCCCATCGCGCCCACGCAAGTACAGTCGGCATACCGCAAAGGCTGCCTTCAGCCGCTGGCCCCCTGCTGGCTAAAGAAATCGCGGCCCTAGAACGTCTCACCAAGAATCCAGAACGACCGTTCGTCGCCATAGTTGGAGGTGCTAAAACCTCGGACAAGATCGATGAGCTCAAACAACTCGCCGCCCTCACCGATGCCCTCATCCTCGGTGGTGGCCTCGCAAACACATTTCTCGCAAACAATGGTGAAAGGCTCGGCCAATCATTAGTCGAAGAAAACCAAGCCTCTACAACCGCCGCTGTTTATACAGCGGCAGCACAATCCGGCTGCCGCATCCTGCTCCCGTCAGATGCGGTTGTCGCGAGATCACCAGACCCTCGCGAAACATCGTCCATCGTTCGCGTAAAAAATATCCCTTCTACCTCAATGGTGCTCGACATCGGACCAGAGGCTTCAGAAAAATTTTCAACCACAATTAAATCAGCGCGCACAGTCATTTGGAACGGACCAGTCGGCGTCTACGAACACCCAGCCTTCGCAAACGGAAGTTTGCGCATAGCCCAAGCGCTCGCCGAATCATCAGCCTTTACAGTGGTTGCCGGCGGTGACGCTTTGGCCGTCATCAACAGCACAGGCGATGCAGATCGGATCAGCCACCTCTGTACAGGCGGCGGCGCCGCACTTGAGTTTATTGAAGGCCGCAGCCTTCCAGGCATCGATGTCCTGCCCGACGCCTGATTCTCAATCGGCATCATCGGGTAAAGAGAGCCACACTCGTACATCGCCGACACGCCGAGTAATCTGCTGAGAATCGAGATATTCCAGGAAGCTGAGAGCAAACTTTCTGCTGGTGGCTAGCTCGTCTCGAACGGCTGCAACCGTCACCCGTGTACCGTTACCAAAAAGCGGTCGAACCGTGTCAACCCAGGATGTAAATGCCGTCTTAGACACTGCCAAATCATGAGCCAAACTGATCAACCGCCGTTCAGCGACCAGCACATCAACGACATGCTGCTTAGCCCCACTTTTTCGAAGCGCCTCGGAGAGGGAAGGCGGCGAAGCAGCACCAGCATCAAGAGTCGCAAGTAATCGCTGCGCGATCACTTCATCCTTAGCATCGAGTTGTAATTGATGCTGGGCGTCGGACACCAGAGATCCATTCAACCGGAGTCTGCCCTCGTTTGCTTGCACTAACACCAACTCCACCACTACAGCATCAGGAAGATTCAGTAATCGAGCCAATTCTCCAATTGCTAGCCCTCCACCGGTTGGGTTTTGCTCGTGATACCGCCCGACATGCTCAACAAGCATCTTGACGCGAGCTGTGACCACCGTCGTAGCGACCACGAATGCCCCCAACACTCGAAGATCATTAGATTTCTCTAACGACTTGATGACACGCTCGAACTCGATGTCCGAAAGTTGAGTTCGACGCGCCAGCTCATCGAGCTTGAGAACCTCAGTACCCAAGAACTGCTGAACCAACCGGATGGGGGTCGCTGCTGCCAGATACTCCAATTTTTCTAACACGTCCGCGTTTCCTCTGGGAAGGTGGCGAGCCTGGGCGTTGTAAATAATCCCCCCGCCAATCGTCATCGGAGGTGAAAGGCGGCGTATCACGTAGCGATCCCCACGAGCTATGGCAATTGGCTGCGAAAGTCGCCACTGCACCCAGCCTTCCGAGCCCGGTGCTATTGGATCTCGTTCGAGCAGCCGCAGGTTAGCCGTCAACTCGCAAGTACCCACATGCAAACCAATTCGTTCCCCAGGCCGCAGCGCCCGGGGCGCTGCGGTCAACATGTTCAGACGCGCGTCTACCCGCTGGGTGTCCGAAACTGTCCCCCGTTCCGCCAAGACGCTGCCACGAGCGATCTCCACATGGCTAACACCTCCGAGATTCACCGCAACCCGACGGCCTGGGGCGACCCTTTCGTTCGTCTGACGATGGGACTGGAGCGTACGCACGCGGACCGAACGACCACCCGGGTAAACATCAAGTTGATCACCCGTGGTCAATTCGCCTCCAGACAACGTACCGGTGACCACCGTACCGAAACCGGGCATCGTAAACACTCGATCTATTGGCAGCCGAGCACGCCCGTTTTCCTGCCTGGGAGCACAACGATCAAGCACTAGGTCAAGAGCGCGCCTTAAGTCATCAAGACCTGTGTTTTTTACGGCTGATACCCGAACCACAGGCACGTCTGCTAAAGATCTGTCACTAAGAAATTGTTGAATGTCAGCCTCCACGAGTTGGAGCCACTCTTCGTCGACAGCGTCAACCTTGGTTAACGCCACGATGCCGGTATTGATAGCCAGCAACTCGATAATGTCCAAGTGTTCACGGGTTTGTGGCATGACGCCCTCGTCGGCTGCAATCACAAGGATGACGGCGTCGATGCCGCCAATCCCCGCCAGCATGTTGTGAACAAACCGTTCGTGACCCGGAACGTCCACTACCGAAACTTCACGTCCACTTGGCAGCGCAAACCAAGCAAAGCCTAGGTCGATCGTGAGACCGCGTTCTTGCTCCTCGATTAGCCGATCCGGATTAATTGCCGTGAGCGCCTCGACCAGCGTTGATTTTCCGTGATCCACATGGCCAGCAGTGCCGACCGTCGCTGACCCAACAGACGTTGACCTCGCCGTCGTCATATCATTTCGAAGTCATTCGCGTCAGGTGACGCTGAAATCCCCAACCATCTCTATTCCTCTCATGCGAACCGCTGACCATGCCGCTGCCGGGTTTATCGCAACTTCGCTTCTTCCCTTTACTCGCCACGAGTCTGTGGAATTCGTCGCGGGATCGGTGCTCATAGACTTGAACTACTATCCGGGAGCCATAAAGAAATATGGCATTCGTAACCCCATCGACGGATGTGTCTTTGCTCTTACTGGCAACCTGCCCAGCCTGGCGGCCGATGATCCGCAGCGACCCATTGAAATTGACCGACCTCTTCACCGAATCGAGACCGCTATTGGACTTGGACTCTTAGCCCTATTGATAAGACGAGCGAGGCCGGCCGCGTTGGGCCTGCTACTGCACCTAGCGCTGGATGTACTAGACATCATGACAGATCGAAGAACTGCTTGAGATAACCCAGAACATTAGCCGCTAAATGCCGTAAGAACGACAACCGTACCTAGTCCAAGTAAGTACGCCAATACAACAGTCAAGATGTTTACAGTGGTCCGACGCCAACTGCTGCGGCGCTCAAGTTCAGCGAGTGACGCAGACATTTGATCCATAAGATCACGTGTGGTCGCCATCTGCTCACGCAGTTCATCAATGGCCAAGGCGTTGACCCGATCTAAATCCGACCCGGAGACCTTCGTCGCGGCTTCCTCCATACGGGCCAGACGACCTGGTAGTTGCTCCAACACATTGGACAAAACGCGCTGAGTCACCTGTTGCAACACTACACGGCTCAGAAATTGAGTAGCCATATCGCCTCCTCCTTTATACAGCGCGTCAGATCAACCGACCGGTGGACTAACTTCATCATCGATTCTGTATATGACAGTGGCACCATCACGATAAATCGATCGAACACCCATAGATCTCATGCGATCAAATTTATCGATCGCATTCGGCTCATAGAGCGCTCGTTCCAGTTCGCCAACATAAAGCAACCGCACATTAAGCATGGACAGTAATGTTCTGGCACGCCATGGGTCCAGTGTGGCAAACAGTTCGCACGTATCGTCAAATCTAGCCTCGACCTGGTGCACATTACCCCAATGCTGTTGCTTCGCATGCCAGTCCCAAGCCACCAAGGTCGGCAGCCCCGTATGTGCAGAAATGCGTCCGCCCCAGCGATAGATGGTCGTTGGAGTTTCGGCTAGCGTTGGCGAGCCATTCACATTTGTTCGAATCCATTCAATCGCTCGATGGTCCGCGTCTAGCGAAATAGGGACACTTGGTGCGGACGCCTGATCACCACCGACCTCACAAGCTTCATGTCCCTGATCAACAATAAAACCACCCCTGAGATACGCTTCCCCATCGAGAGTTCGATCCGTTTGTTGGATTCGCAAGCCCACTTTGTGAGGCGTAGAAAGCACGGGATACAGCACTGCAGCCACGGCCAACAGCCCTACACCGCCGACCCACAACCTGCGAGCCCAAATCAACGGTGTGGCACCCCCCGCGGTAAAACACCGGACTAACGATGGCAGAGCAAACGCCGCACCCAACCCCAACAGGGTCCACGCCTGCAAATACAATTTGAACACGGTATTGAGACGCCCGATATCGTCGCGTACCGCTACAAATTCTGGAATCAACGTAAGTAGCACACCGGCCAGAAACAATGCGACGGGAGCCAAGTCCAGTGGCGACTCACGAACTCGCCACGCGGCAACACCGCCCATCATCACCAAGCCAACCATAAGAATTCTGGCCGACCAGCCATCACCCAAGGCAACAAGGCTAAATAAAATCATTACGGCCGAAATAGTCAGCAACACCCTTTCGGCAACAGGTATCAGAGGCGTCGCACGTTCAACCCGCCGACCAAAAAGTACATTCATCACATGCGTTACGAGTACTGCGATCGGAAGCCCAAAGATCAACAACCAATTAGTGGCAGACGTTGTCTCAGGCGTTGGAACCAAACCTCCGTAATAGCCAACATAGGTCTCATGAAATGGCCAAAAGATCATCCGGGAACCCGCAAACACCAAGATGGCCGCACCCGCGATCCCCAAAACCATTTCTCGCGAGGACCTGATGGAGCGACTTCGCCATAGCGCATAAGCAAAACCGCTAACGGTGATCAGGGCATACGCCGGAAAGTCCCAAGGATTAGTCACCCGGTGTATCGCCAAAACCAACACAACGGGAGCGAGCGCAATGATCCAAGACGTCCGACCTACAAGCCGACCACTCCGCGATCGCTCGCCCAGGGCCACAATCCCGACAACACCCACCAGCACCAGGCCGGTGTTGGCGTAATTCATCAAGTGCGGATGGAGATCGCCATACAAAAAGGTGAACCATGGAAACTCGTTTACCGTCCCTGCAATAACACGTGTCGGGGCCCAAAAATCAAAGTCCTGCGCGAGCCGACCACCGAATACAACTCCAGGGATTTCCATTGCAGCTACACCAGAAATCCCAGCTTCCCGCTGAGCCATCGAGACGACCTGTAACAAGATCTGTAAGTTCCCCGCTAGGAGCACAAGACCAACCGCCACCACGCCGACCAGCGCAGCCTCACGCCAGGGCCGCTTTATATGAATCCAAAAAGATAACGCCGCAGCGAAAATCGCAATCGCAGCAGCCGAAAACGCTGACGCAATCGCCAGGTTGTAAGCCACCGAAGGAAGAACGCCGAGCGTTTTCACTAACGCGGCCGTGGGCACGTGACCAAAGTAGTAGTAGTTCAACTTGCTCCCGGCGTACCACGGGTCATGCGGTGGAAACTGCACACTTCGGATAACAGAATTCAAATGCGCATAGTCCATTGGTTTTTCGCCCCCGAAGACCGGATGCCAAAGATCTGGATTGCTCGCACGGATGAGCAGCATCAGGCCAAACGCAGCCAGGGCCAACAACTCAATCGCGACAAGCGACCGCACGGATGTGGAAATGGAATGCCAGAACTTGGGACCTCTAAACCACAACACGATGACCGAGACAACCGTCACCAAACTTATTCCCACCACGATCGCCGGCACATCAAATCGAGCAACACCCAGACTTGATAACCACCACGCCGGCAGCACGACAGCAGCAGGCCCAAGAACCCGGGCCACCGTATAACCGCGATCAGGCAAGTGGCGCAAGGCTAACCAAAGAATCGGCCAGATAAGAACGCCCGTAACCCACGTAGCAAGGAACCACACCACGATGCTCTGGATCGTACCGAGTGGTCGTTCAAGCAACTGTCTAGGCCACCCTGACGTTAACTCGACGGAACTCTGCTCTGTTTCAGTTAGGGTGGTCCGTCGAGTTGTGGCGTCTCGAGGCAATACCTGAACCGCTCCCCGTACATCCATAGAGGCCAGTCGGTCGCTGAGCATGCCTAAAGCACCGATCTTTTCTCGGCGCTCGTAGACCACCACAGTCGGATGGTCGTAAACACTGAACGCTTCTTCCGCCGCCCGATCATCAAAACTGAAGGGTCCCAGCGAAGGGAACGAGTCGAATCGGGCTAGTTCATCAAAACCAAGCGACCCATCAGATAGTGCCGCGTAATACTTCGCGGTCATCGGATAACGTTGGGGAAGCCGTGGGATCGACCCTGATCCCCGACGGCTTGAAAGAATCACGTAGTCACTGTTCTTCAATACTTCAACAAAGTGACGTCTTTTTGCGTCGGTATCACGATCGAAGACTCGCAACTCTCGGATTACATATTGGTCTCGACCGCGACCAGAAACGTTCAGCGGCAGCGCATCATCCCAATGCTCCACCGCAATTGACGCGCCGGGAGACACATGGTCATAGACAAACCGCGAGGCCGCGATCCTTGAATGTTCGCGACCGTAGATCTGAACAAAGGCTAGTGCCCAAAACGCTGCACCCGCGATCACCACAAAAGTTGCGACCTTCCACAACCGCGGCGTGTAACGTCGATACCAGTTCCCAGAAAAATATTGACGCCGCCACAGGCCCGCGAGGGCCCATGCGGTAACAAGTGCCAACACCGGGTATATCGGATGGAAATACCGCATGGTCTTGAGAACCAGGGCCCCAAAGATCACAACATTGATTGCAGCCCAAATCAGGGGAATGGCCAACTCATGACTGCCGGTTCTCCACCAACGCCCTACAGCAAGCGCCACGCTTCCAAAAGCTACGACCCCGAAAATAGGCCCGAGACCCCAACGCAACATTTGCTCGAGGGGATATATCCATGCGCCGGTCTCCGCCCACTGAATACCGGGCGGCCAGTCCACCGAGCCCGCTTGAATCCCCTGCTGCTGCGCAAGCGCGCTGAGAAAATCAGGGGAAACTCTCCAGTCAAGAACAGATCCCGTCGCGAATGCGTACGGTTGGAAAATCCGAAATGCGAAAGATGCGAAGACCACATAGACAATTAGATGGAGCACCCACAGAGTTCGCGAAGTCCTTCCACCTAAGAAAACACCGTCTCTAACGCCAGCGTGAATCCACCAAGCAGCGAACAGCACCAGTAAGAGCCCGGTACTCAGCTTGCTGGCTAGCGCAAGCCCCGTTGCGATGCCCGCAAGACCTAGGTCACGTGGAAGGCGTAAATCCGCATATCGGCACATGAACCATATCGTCAGAGTCGCAAAAAACGTGGCAAATGTGTCGACGGCAAAGAAGTGCGCAATCTGGATTGAATGCACCGAAAAAGCCATCAGGGCGGCCGCAATTAGACCGGGCCAGACTCCTAGATAACGCCGACCGATCAAGAAAACTAGGAGAACAGTTCCTACGTCGAACATCGCCGAAATCACCCGCCCTACTAGATACGTGTGGTTGTATCCGTCTTTTCCCAGCAACACCGCGATCTGGTCAACAACGAATATGGGGAACGTTCCGTAGACGAAGAAATCAATCCCGTGATTAAAGGGGTTCAATGGCGACAGTGTTGGATCAAAGTAGGTGCCCAGATCAGGAGCAGGTCTGATGTTGGTCAAAAGAATGCTGAGAAATCGCTCGTCCGGATGTAGGTGATGGCCCTGATCCCAATCAATCCCGGTCAACCGAAGGCCAGCGGCAACGGCCACTGTCAGTGCAAGAAGAGTTCCTGCCAGAACGTGCTGAACAAAAACATCCTGACGAAACCCCGAAGACGCATTTTCCGGACTATGCCCAGAATTGATGGCCCCAGAAGCCAGCACCCTGCGCAAACGCAACACTCTGCTCAAGTCAGTCGCTTCCGCGGCCTCACCTAGATCTCTCCTCGCAAAGAAACTTCACCGTTTCGAATCTTGCGCATCGCGCCATCAACCGTTTGCAGCAACAACGCTCCATCCCGATCAAAGCCTGCTACACGTCCCCGGTCAATCACCGTTCCGCTCACCTCAACCTCATGACCCAACACAGTTGAACGGGCAACCCAATCGTTAAACAAGTCAGTCTTGAGACTTGCCTTGGCGTCTACTGCACTGAGAATCTCGTCGATCACAAACGCCAACAACTCAGTTCTATCAATAGCTTGGTCGGCGTATTCGGCGATCGCAGACGTTGGCTGAGCCGCAACAATTCCGGGGGCTGCCCCGACATTAATACCGACGCCAATCACCGCATGGGGCTGTCGGACTGATATCAGTACCCCTCCTACCTTCGCGTTAGCAAGCATTAAGTCATTAGGCCACTTAATAAGCAACGAAACGCCAACACATTGTTCAATTGCTCGAGCAACACCAACCGAGGCTGCGATGGTTAGCAACCCAGCAAGGTCACCATCAGTATTCACGTTCCGAACAACGAGCGAAAACAGCAGGTTTCCTGGCGTTGTTAACCACGAACGACCCAAACGTCCACGCCCAGACAACTGGTGTTCCGCAACAAAGACGGATCCGTGCTCGGCACCAGCCTTCAGCCGCTCCATAGCGTCATCTTGAGTAGACCCGGTAACAGCGGCGACATGGACCGGCACATGCCGCCGTCGAGCTTGCAAACTCGACCGCAGACTGTCCTCACGTAAAGGCGGCCAGCGGCAGGAACTCATAAGTTGGCATCACAGCATGATTTAGCGTGACAAGTCTCGCTAAACAAGCACGTTCGCAAAAGCGTGTAGCAACTAATCCGCGGTCAAAATACGAATTTATCCCACAAACGACTGTTTCCAGAGCGGCGTAAAAGGTATGCTTCCCGCGGTGGGAACACCGCCCCTATGTGACGGTATAAAGGAGCAACTTGTGGCTTATAGCGTGGTGAGCAAGAAGTCGGGAACCAACTACTATCTCCACACGCGTGAGGTGACGCTCAGGGGCGGTCGCCAGCAACGCATTTATTACTTCGCCAAGAAGGAAGGCGATGGTGCACTCGACGCTTTGCCAGATGGATACGTCGTATCCGAAAACCCTCGAACAGGACTTCCTCTCCTAAAGAAGGGGTAAAGCGTCCACCGGATACGCTTGTCTTGTAGCGACAAGTGACCGGTACCTGTTCGAAGTGTGCTGCTGCGAAGCTAGCGCTGATTAATCCGTCTGTAGCGATCGCGATAAGTTGTCGTCGGGCTACCGAGCATCGCGTCAGCTTGGATCCGTAAAATTACGGTCTCCCAGTGCAAGCGGCAAGGCCGTTTAGTTACGCTATCCGCGGCTAGCATCTGAGCATCCACATATAGTTGCGGCTTTCGTTTATGACCGTTCAGGTTAATCACCACCAATACGAGCCTGCCCGCAGCACCGTGTTTACCCCTATGCCACCGCTCTACACCAAGCCCCCACTACACGCTCAAACATCAAGGCTCAGTCGATGACGCGGGCCTTAATTGACGAACTCTCGAGAACCGTCGGATACGACAGGCTCGTCACAGATCCAGATCAGCTCTTGGCCTATGGCTATGACGCGACCATGGGTTACCGAGGTGATCCTGGAGTTGTACTACTAGCTACCACGGAAACGGATGTAAGCCAGGCCCTGAAAATCGCACTGGCTCACGGGATTCCATGTGTACCTCGTGGCGGTGCAACAAGTCTCTCTGCCGCAGTAATCCCACCCTCAGGATCTCTGGTTATCGACACAAACCAAATGCAACGCATTAAGCACTTCGATATCGATCGTCGTCACGCGACAGTTGAGCCCGGCGTGGTCACTCGTGACTTTCGTGCTTATGCAGCCCATCGGGGCCTCCTGTACGCGCCAGACCCATCCTCAGAAGCAACTGCAACAATCGGGGGGAATGTTGCGACGAACGCCGGCGGGCCCTATGCCTATAAATATGGGGTGACCCGGGACGCGGTCATAGAGCTCCGCGTGGTCACACCCGCCACAGGAACCATCGAACTCTCGCGTGGACGCGACGACGTAGCGATTGACATCATCATCGGATCCGAGGGAACCCTGGGGGTCGTCACGGAAATCGGGCTTCAGCTCAGAGCTATGCCGACAAGTCGTGCCGTTCGGGCTGCTTCCTTTCCCAATGGACCAGAAGCGCTGCGAACCGTCGCAGCAATCATTAACCAAGGCGTGGTTCCGGCAAAACTGGAGTTTCTTGATGACGTCACCATCGAATCCTTGGAACGTGCACGCCCATGGGGATTCCCACGGCACGCCGGTGGGCTGCTCCTAGCAGAATTAGATGGCGAAAAGTCAGAAGTAGCTGCCGCGACTGCCCAAATTGACGCCATCTTGCAGACGTCTGGTGGTGACGTAGCCACAGTGAGCCCGGACCAAGCCGAGCAATGGTGGGACGCCCGGAGGGGGATTACAGCGTCCTTGGCCCTAATTCGTCCGGCCAAAATCGGGGAGGACATATGCGTACCCCGTTCACAATTAGCCCCCACCTTCGAAAAGATCAAGGCGGCAGCCAGCACGGCAGAAGTGATCGTCGCAATATTCGGCCATGCAGCTGACGGGACGCTGCATCCAAACCTTCTTTATGACCCTGCAGATAAAGCCGAAGCACAACGTGCCACCAATCTTTTAGTAGACGTCGCGGAAGCCGGCCTCGCAGCGGGCGGCATCCTGTCAGGAGAGCACGGCCTAGGACGAGTGAAGCGACCTTTTGTAAAACGTGCGTATGACCCGAACACACTCGAGACAATGCGCCGAATAAAGAAAGCCTTCGATCCAGATGGGCTTATGAACCCTGGTGCAATGTGGCCCGATTAACCTCCCAATCGATCAGCGTTCTTTTTCTCCTGATGCGTCTCTCTTAGTCGATCCGCAAGGACACGCTTCACTTGTTCCCAAACTAATCAGAGCCAGAGTGTGTCGCATGAAGCTGTTGAGAATTGATCAGGTGACACCGCCTGTAGTTTATATATCAAGCAAAATCTTGCCGCACTCACCACTCATAATGGTCGACATGGCGTCTTCAAAAGTGTTGAGTGAAAAGGTATGGGTCAACATCGGGTCAAGGATTTCCCCGTGTTGCAGAAGGAACGTTTCGGTGCGGTACCAGGTATCCCAGATTAAGCGACCGGTCACCCCGTAAATATCCAGCCCCCGGAATAGAACATCGTCGGCAACGCTAATTTCAACGGGAGTTGGGGGAATGCCAAGGAGTACTACCTTCCCACCATTAGCTGAAAGACGCAGTGCTTGCTGAACTGCCTGAGGATGGCCGGACATTTCAAGAGTTCTGGTGGGGCGTGACCCTAACGCCGTGATTAACTCCTCATCACATGATTCTGAACTGGCGTCAACAGTGGCGTGAGCTCCCATAGCTAGAGCGAGATTGCGGCGATACTCAGAAATGTCGCTGGCGACAATTGGATTGGCTCCGATCGATCGTGCCACCGCGATCGCCATTAGACCCATAGGCCCACAGCCGTAAACAGCAAGGGGTTGGCCCGAAACGTCATATCGCATCGTGGCATGAACAGCGTTGCCCAAAGGTTCGAAGAGCGCCGCACGATGAAGGGGGATTCCATCCGGAACTTTCCATGCTAGACGGCCTGGGACAGTCACAAAACTAGCGAAACCACCATTCATATCAATACCCAGAATCCGGAGGTTTTCGCAAACATGCGCGTTGCCAGTCCGACATGCGCGACATGTGCCATCGAAGACATGGCTTTCGACCGCTACGAGATCTCCTTCGGAAACATTCTCTACACCGGGTCCAAAAGACACGAATTCACCGACAATTTCATGACCCAGAGTGACTGGTGTAGGGAAATTAAGTTCCGCCCATGCATCCCACTCATATAGATGACGATCAGAACCGCAAATACCCGCTTTCCGCACTCGCAGCAGTAGTTCATCAGCTCCAGGCTTGGGCGGATCTATCTCGACGACCTCGACCCCATACTGGGGTTCCACTTTTCGCACCGCTAACATCAAAATCTCCTATATCGTTCCGATTTTCTGTCGATACACGACTAGCGACAAAAACCTCAAGCTCAACTAAGGCTCAGGCAACGTACATGAGGCCGCAGCCCTGTGGGCCGCGGCCTCATCGTACGAACCTATCTCTATCGAAAGCTAAGCCGTCTGCGGCTCACCTTCATCGACCGGATACGCTTCTTCGCCATGCTCGGGCATGTCGAGGCCGGAAATTTCTTCCTCCTCCGTCGCTCGTAAGCCAATCGTGACCTTGAGTAGCCGGAACAGTAATAGGCCCATCCCGAGTCCCCAAGCAACTGCGACAGCCGCCGCAATTACCTGCGCCAAGAGCTGAGAAGCATTCCCCGCGATTAGACCACTCACCCCCCCGTAGGTGCCATCGGCAAAAATACCGACAGCTAATAGGCCCCACACACCAGCAACTCCATGAACTGATGACGCCCCAACGGGATCATCAATCTTGAGTTTGGTTTCGATGAAGGACACGCCAAACAACATAACGAGGGCGCCAATTGCTCCGACGACCACAGCGGCCCAGGGAGCGATAAACGCGCAGGGCGCGGTCACAGCAACCAGACCGGCCAAGGCACCGTTGGACGAGTCAGCCGCACTAATTCGTCCGTTCTGTAACAAACGAACATAAGCCGCCGTAACCGCACCGGCCGCACCAGCCAAGAACGTGTTGGTGATGATGACGGACATTCGCAGGTCGTTACCGTTCACGGTGCTCCCAGCATTAAATCCGAACCAACCGAAGAACAGAATGAAGGTGCCGATAACCACGTACAACATGTTGTGGCCCTTTATCGTGCGCACTTCACCATTCGGTCCGTACTTGCCGAGCCGTGCACCAACCGTCGCAGCGCCGGCCAAGGCCAGCATCCCACCGATGGTGTGCACGACACCGGATCCCGCAAAATCGACCGCCGCCGCACCAATCCAACTCTCAAGCTGTTCGCCGCCAAGCCAGCCACCGCCCCACATCCAATGTCCATAGATTGGATATACGATAGCGGTGACGAGGAAGCTGTACGCCAAATAGGCCGTCACGCGAGTACGTTCGGCCATCGCGCCCGCGACAATCGTCGCGGTTGTGGCCGCAAACACCATTTGGAAAAACCAAAACATCGTCGTCGATACGTCGTAGGCGCCAGTTGTCAGAAAGAATCCTGAGTAACCAATGATCGCGTTACCTTCAGCAAGGCCGGGATACATATCCGACCCCCCGAACATGAAGGCAAACCCGAAGGCCCAAAACGACAATCCCCCCGCAGCAAAGTCAAGGATGTTCTTAGTCAGATAGTTGACTGTGTTCTTGGCCCGAATCAGGCCGGCGCCTAGAAAGGCGAATCCTGCCTGCATAAAAAACACCAGGGCCCCAGCCATCAGGGTCCAAACGAAGGTAATCCCCGTTGAGGGATCAGCAGCAATCGTGGCTTCGCCTGAGGGATCAGCCTGCGCGAAAACAACGCCCCGCACAATTAGAGCGACGGCCAAGGCCAACATCGTGGCCGTGGAGATGCGAAGAAGGGTCACCCACCGAGGTGACCCGCGAGTCCAAACAAGTGACATGGTGGCTTTCTCCTATAGTCAATCCAGAGAGAAGTATTTATCTTCATCTCCGGGCGTCGTCGCTCGGAGGCCGCTCACTGCCACGATTCATTTTTTTGGTGCTCCACCGGACCTGCCGTGGCAACTCATGGTTCAGCGCGCACCGCGAGAATTCCCCATCGATTCCCGCGCTAATGTTTACATATCTGGATCCGCGTTAGAAAAGAGCCGAATGCCTAAGCGTAGCGCGTTATCCAATGAACCGTGAAATCGCTACATCACCAGATCTTCACCGCCATCGGCACCTATGACATTCCCAGATATCCATCCAGCATCCGCCACCGTCAACGATGCAATCGCGTGGGCAACGTCCTCTGTTGTCGTCAACCGTCCAGCCGGGTTCATCTGCTTCGCCTGCCCCAGCATGTCTTCATGGCCGGGAATTTTTCGAAGTGCCGGAGTATCAGTAACACCAGCCCGGATCGCGTTGGCGCTAACACCGTATGGAGCCAGTTCCACTGCCAGTTGACGAATATGTTGCTCTAGCGCGGCTTTTGCAGCACCGACCGGTCCATAGCTCGGCCAGATCGTCGTTGTGCCCGCACTCGTCATGGCGTAAATCCGGGAGCCGCTTCCAAGAAAGGCCCGAGACGTCAGGTCCTGCGCCCAATACACGAGCGAATGCGCCATAAGATCCAATGTCATATCCATTTGTTTCGACGTCACGCCCTGTCCACTGTCAGTTCCCACATATGGGACTGTCGTCCCAAACGCGATGGAATGCATCAGTACTCGAATCGGGGGATCATCACCAGTGATCTCATCACCGACCGCGTCCAGAACAGCCGTTCGAGCATCGGCATCGCCAGCATTGACATTAAAGAAACGCGCCCGACGACCGCTCGCCTCAATATCGTCCCGCACTGCATCCGCCATTGGTTGCGTATTGCGTCGGTCCAAATGAACCCCAATAACATCCATTCCACAGACAGCGAGATAGCGGGCCGTTGCCGCACCAAAACCACTTGAGGCGCCTAGTACCAGCGCCCAGCCCTCTAACTGTGGCCGTGAGTCACCCATAGTGTCTCCATTACTTGTCCTACAAGAGCATCCTAGCGTGGAACACTAGTTGACGCGGACATGCTCAGCGCTGGAAATATAGACCATGCAGACTTCACGCGTAGGAATTGTTGGTTGTGGACGCCTTGGTCGCGCCTTCTGCGCCGCTGTTGTGGGCATGAAAAACACCGACTTAGCTCTCTGCGCAGATCTCGACATCAAGGTTGCCGCGATTTGTGCTCATGATTTTGGCACCACCGCATCTACCTCGTGGGAAACACAGCCCCTTGATGCACTCGTGATCACATCCCCCATCGAATCGCATGCCGAAGCAGCATTGGCGGCAATACGAGCCGGCATCCCTACCCTTCTTGACCCACCAATCGCGTTGGGAGTAGCTGAAGCTCGGCGACTCGTGCGACTAGCCCACGAGTCCAACACCACTCTGCACATGGCATTTCCCTGGCGCTACAACCCTTTAGTTGCACTGGCGCATCGCATAGTGCCCGCTCCGGTTTTCGGACATCTATATGTCACAAGTTCCGGTAACGCGATCGATCCACAGAGCCTTGGCTCCGCCACACCCAATAGAGCCTTATGGCAAGATCCTCACCACGCGCTCGACCTGGCCACCTACTTATTTAACGATTCACCTGCCGAAATCATCGCAGACGGCGTGGCCTCAAAAAACAGCCTTCTTGAGCATCCGAATTCACTGGCGGCTGATCTCCTGTTTTCCGACGGTCGCCATTTCGCTCTTACCGCCACAACCACTACCCTTAACAACGAGCTGGGGAACGTGACGTTGGATATCACCGACGGCAACACACGCGTATCCCTCTGGTCAGACTGGACCAGAGCAGAAATCCGTTTTATTAACGGGCATCAACAAACCCTCACTTCGGCTGACGGAATTACATTCCGACACGATAGTGATGCAATCATTGCTTATAACGATCCAAGCACCCAGCCTCTAGAACAAATGGTCGAAGCGTTACTCGGAACCGAACCTCAAAATCATCTGAGTGATCCAGCAGATGTCGAAGACGGGCTCCGGGCGACTATGCTCACTCAAGCGATCCTGAGCGCGACGACTTCAGGCCAACGGCACGTTCTGTAAGACAGGCCCTATGGAACCAGTGCGTTTGACCGATCCGTCCACCCCATCTGTGCCAAAGGAACCTGATTCGGAGGCTAGGCAAAGAATCGGTCTTTACGGCGGCACTTTCGACCCTATTCACTTTGGCCACCTTGCCGTCGCCCGGGATGTCCAAACCCAGTTTGCGCTGAACCGAGTGCTCTTCATTCCGGCTGCCCAATCTCCGTTTCGGGACCCTCCGATTGCTAGTGGCAAACATCGACTTGCAATGGTTCAAGTTGCCGTTGCAGATACAGAAACATTTCACGCATCAGCGATTGACATTCAACGATCTGGGCCATCTTTCATGATCGACACCGTTGAGGAAATTTCAGCTCAACACCCCAAATGGGACCTTTTCATAATCATCGGCGCAGACGCCTTCGGTGAACTGCCGGCCTGGCGCAGATCAGAAGATCTCCTGAAAGCCGCAACCTTTATTGTTGTGCCACGATCGTCGTTTAGCACCACGATTCCTTCCGAATTGTCCGACCGACACGCGCAGACCCCCAAGCAAATCCAGATTCACCACATGCCACCAATCGACATATCGGCGTCAAGAGTTCGTGAACAACGTGCCCAAGATCTGCCTATCACTTCCCTGGTACCGGCAACAGTCGATCGGTACATCAATAGGCATCGACTGTACCGAGAGCGTGAGAACAGCTAGCCGCATCCGATATGATCTCTTGACACCCACAACATGGTTTTGAAAATCTGAAGCCAATTGAACTCGGCCGGCATATTGTTGACGAGGTAACCGCACGAGGCACGTCGGACACTGTCATGCTCGACATTCGAGGGCTTACCGTGATCGCCGACTACTTTGTCATAACCACCGTTTCGAGTACCACCCAGATGCGAGCAGTCCGTGACGTCTTAGACCGTGAAGTTGCCAAGCTCGTTGATCGAAATCCTAGAATAGAAGGCGAAGGATCCGACGCATGGGTTTTAGCCGATTTTGGTGATGTAGTCGTGCACGTGTTTTCTGAGGAAGGACGTTCTCATTTTCGAATCGAAGAGTTTTGGAATGAAGCCCCTGCCGTGCTTCATATCCAGTAGAAATCGTCATGTTAGCTAGCAAATCCTTTCTGGCAGGATTGCTACTTGCCCTACCGCTCGGATTCGCGACCGGACTACTGGTGGCCTTTCTTGTAACGCCAGACCATATGGCTAAAGTACGACAACTTGTTTCTAGACGAGCACTGGGCAACGAGCCTCAAGTCGACTTCGAAATACTGCAGCAGTAATCAGCTAATCCACGCCTCAAGGGTTGCAATAGTCACACCCTCGCCACCCTCAGCAGATCTCGCCGTCTCAAACGCGTGCACCTCTGCATGCTCGGTCAACACTTCAGCAACAACAGCACGCAACACGCCAGTACCCTTTCCATGAATCAGCCGAACGTGCGGCGTACCGCTCCGCACCGCATCGTCAAGCCCCCGCTCAATCGCCTCTCGGGCTTCATCCGCCCGCATTCCGTGAATATCCACATCGACAGACGTCTCAATCACATTCGGATAGTACTCCCTGCGGGGCAACTCACTTGAGACGGTCAACACCCGAACAATTTGGGAGGAATCAACCTTTGTCCGCAGACTTCCCATCGCTACAACCACAATGTTGTCTATGACCCCAATTACACGAGCGCGCACTGAGTAGCCGGAAACCTCAACCTCGTCGCCGATCGTGACTTTCAAGGCCTTCCGTCCTGATTAAGGAGGCCCGCACACATTTGAGCCTTCGCCAGATTCATGCCATCGACCCTGATTCGCTCGGTTTAGCTCTTCAGACGAAATGGAGGGTATTTGTCAACGAGACAGATAAACCATGCACTGGTCCTCGTGTTGTAGCGCAACACACCAACCTGAAAATTGAACAGAACACGAGGGTATTTTCCTGTGAACAGCACCATCACCAAACCGACCAGGGCCGCTAGGAAAGCCACCATTCCCAACACGTAGAGAACAAGATAATGGGGAATCAAGAGCACGAACTTCGCGACCAGAGTCAACGCCAGCAAGGCTTGTAGGCGGGAACTCCGTTCGGGATACAAAACCTCAACGTCCACCGGGTATGTTTTGTCCACCGTGTAGCTATCTGGGGATCTCGTCTCCTCCGTCATAACCATTCGCTCCTCGCAGCATGTCCACCGTCCGAGCCACAAGAACCAGTCTATACGGGGATACTCAGGTATTCGTTAATTCCGTCGACTATCCAGCTTGTGCTGCAACCGTCGCAACGCTTGCTCCACTCGCACATCGAGCAGATCACGTTCCATGTCCAAGAGTTCCCCTAGGGTCGGTGCCTCTAACAATCGCTGAGCCATCTGGAGATCGGACGGAACCCCGGCCGCCACAAGATATGCCAACTGAAAAACATCCTCAGGGAGATCAAACGACGGCATATATCCAGACTGAACTTCAATCATTAGGGTCACCAGGCGATCAAAACGGGCGCGGACATCCTCAGCAGCCGCCTGAATTTCATCAGAAATGTCTTCCGGGAGCGGCGCGAATTCCACCTCTGCTACCACCCGCGGCTCGCTCGAAATAATCGAATCAATATGAACTCGGGATTCTCCTACCACCACAATGTCCAGTTGTCCATCAGGCTGTTGGTCGATCTTTGTGACACGAGCCGTTGTGCCGGTTCCACACGGCGTGGCAGTCCCCCCAACTTCTTCTCCATCAGCGATTAGCACCACACCGAACACGCGGTCGCTCTTGACACACTCCCCGACCATCTCCAGGTATCTCGGTTCGAAAATATGGAGTGGCAACCGCATCCCAGGAAACAGCACGGTATTCAGTGGAAACAAATCAAGTTGCATTCGCAAAGTCTAGTCCGCCTTTTCACCTCAAGGGACACGGAAGTTGCGTATAACGGTGACTGTTGTCTAGCCTGAGACACGTCCACGCACCCAAATAAATCAACGATGCCCTCAGTAGCCATCCAAACATGGAACTTAACCAAACGGTATGGAGCTGTGGAAGCGTTGACAGATGTAAACCTGCAAATTTCCCAAGGGCAAATTTTTGGATTTCTGGGGCCGAACGGTGCGGGAAAGACGACGACCATCCGGTTGTTGTTTGGACTAATGCGGCCGACAGAAGGTAGGGCCGAAGTCCTTGGACACGATGTCCACCGCGAGGGTCCGGCGGCCCGCCAGTCCATGAGTCTTTTGCCCAGTGATAACAGCCTTTACCCATTCATGAAGGTGGAGCAGTACCTTGAAGCGTTTGGTCAAATCACCCAGGCATCACGCCAAAGACGGGCCGACCTCCTTGAACGTCTTGAGCTTGACCCGTCGCGCAAGATTGGTGATCTCTCGATGGGAAATCAACAAAAGGTTGTCATTGTTCGTGCGCTGCAGGACGACGTGCCGATCTATGTCGTTGATGAACCCACACGCGGTCTCGACCCGTTGATCCAGCAGGAATTCGGTCGGGTCATCATGGACTTACAGAATGACGGGCGTACCGTGCTGTTCTCGACCCATGTGCTATCCGAAGCTGAGGCCCTGTGCGACCGTGTTGGCATTCTTCGGAACGGCCGCCTCGTCCAGGTTGACTCGGTGGCCGAACTGACCGAGGCGCGGGTACGGCACATGACGGTGACGTTTGCCGAAGCCCCACCTGCCGACCTTGCCATACCAGGCACGACTGATCTGCATCTCCAAGACAACCAGATGGAATTTACTGTCCGCGGCTCGATCGACCAGATTCTCAAAACCCTCGCTCGCCACACGGTTGTTGATCTGTCCATCAACGAACCGAGCCTTGAGGAAATTTTCCTGCGCCATTACGGCAGTGAGGATCGTGAATGAACGTTCCAATCCTGCGCATGACGATTCGAACCCGCCGTCTGGCTATCTTTTGGTTCTCAATCGGACTCTCTGGGTACAGCCTCATGATCATGGGCCTATGGCCGTTCATGGAAACGATTGATTGGGCCGCTATGGCTGAATCTCTCCCCGAGGGTATGGCTGGCGAACGGATTGTGGCAGACCTGTCACCAACGGAACAATCGTTCTACCAGTATCTGAGTACCGAGTGGTCCTCATGGCTCCAACTTGTCGTCACTTATTTCGGAATTTGGATCGGTGCCAGCGTGGTGGTCCGCGACTTCGGAAATGGAACCCTCGACGTTTTGCTCAGCCCGCCCATTAGTCGCACCAGTTTTATCGTGGCCCGCATGTCTGCACTCCTACTAGGCGCCAGTCTGCTCTGTAGCGCTTCGCTGGTAGGGACCGTGATCGGCGTACTGCTATGGGTGCCGGATGTCGATATTCGTCTAACTGACCTCGCACTCATGCATGTTCAACTGTTGCTGTTTACGCTAGCCACCAGCGGAATTGGGCTGGTCCTGGCCACGCTGATACTTCAACCGGGCCGAACCTATGGGGTCGGTGCATTGCTGATGGTCGTTATGTTTCTGCTCCTCATCGTGTCGGCCTTTGCCAGCGGCGGCGAGTGGATCGCAAACTTCACATTGTTTAGTTATTGGCACCCAATCGATCAACTCGTGCACGGCACGTTCGTCTGGAAGGACATGATCGTCCTTACCAGCGTCACACTCACGACGAGCGCCGCGGCAATATTGATCTTCCGTCGCCGCGACATTGTTGCCTGACGTTTAGTGCCCCGCGCAAAGGGATCGACGACGCTACAGATTGGTGACCGGGCGCCGCAGGTCACACTCCCTCTCGCGACCGATTTGGCCACCACGGCGACATTCCCAGTCGGGGGTCGCTGGCATCTCCTTGTGTTCCTTCGCCACCACTGGTGACGGAATTGCCAGGACCAACTGGCGCGGCTCGCGGGCGAGTTGGACGACTGGGATCATCGAAATGTACAGGTTTCGGCCATCTACGGTCAGGATGAGGCTTCAGTCAGGCGTCTAGCTGAAGACCGTGCCTTGCCCTTCCCAATTTACGTAGATGCTGAGCGAGCTGCGATACGACGCTACGGGGTGTATGTCCGAATCAACTTCGAGTCCTGGAACATGGCACGGCCCAGCATGTTCCTGATTAATCCGACTCGCGAGATCCGGTACATCCATGTCGGCTCAAACCAAATGGACTGGCCAGACAGCGCACGAATCCTCACCCTTATTGATCGCGAGCAATCGTCCGATTGACCAAATCGTCTGGTTCACGGACTATCCGTGGGCAAGACGATTCCAAGTCAATCCTATGGTCACTAAGAGTTGTCGCCAGGCGGCAGCGGAGCTCGCCGTCCTCTCCGCCCGGCTCACACGCATTGCGATCCGGTTTGCCGAGGCGAATGGAACCACACTGCAACTCTCATGGCCCGCATACCGGGCGCTCCGGGTACTGCGGAGACGAGGACCGTCACGTATGTCATATCTTGCCGAAGCACTCATGTTAAGCAAGCAAACAACATCTCAGACCGTGGATGGACTTGTTGGAGATGACTTGGTCACACGGGATGAGGATCCCGATGACCGTCGCCACATGGTCGTCACAGCTACCGCCACTGGACTAGCACGACTTCAAGCTTACGAGGATGAATTTGATAGGCACCTTCAAGGCCTACTCATAGATATGGATGATCGAGACGCCGCCCGCATCGCATCGGCGTTACACCAGCTCAATACAGAGATCAGCGCCAAACGCGACGCGGGCTACTTTAAAACGGGACGAAAACAGCCCCGTGGATAGCACAACAATTCTGACCCGAATTCTTCGTTATGCCATCCCCCACTGGCAACTCGGACTTTCCACCCTACTCGTCACGCTCATAGGCATCGGTGCCGATCTTGTAGTGCCAGCGCTTCTACGCGAGGTGATTGATAGCGGGATCGGGAGAAGCGATCAAAGCGTCCTCCTCACCATGGCGATACTTGTAGTTGCGTTTACGGCGCTGAAAGGCTTTTCACAATTCGGTCGCCAATTCATGGCCGAGGTGCTAAGCCAGCGCGTCGTCTTCGCACTACGCAACCAACTCTACGATCACATCCAAAGCCTTTCGTTCCAATTTCACGACAACACGCGCACCGGCGAACTCATGTCCCGAACCACGAGCGACGTCGAGCGGGTACGTCGCTTTGCAGCCATGGGGATTTTCCAGATGACGCAGATCGTCATCCTGACCGTCGGTATCGCCATCATGCTTCTGATAACTGAATGGCAACTTGCCCTGCTCTCACTCATGGTCGTCCCTGTACTAACCTACATCGCTGTAGTTTTTGCGCAGCGCATCCGTCCACTTCACCAACTCGTCCAAGAAGCATGGGCTGACCTCAATGTCGTCGTTCAGGAGAATCTCGCTGGTTCTCGCGTCGTTCGAGCGTTTGCCCAAGAACATGCAGAAATGGAGCGCTTTGGCCCGGTAAATGCCGTCCTCAACGATCGATCAGTCGGAGCCATGCGACTGTTCGCGATGCGCGCCCCATTGTTCACTGCTGTCCTAGGTGCCGGTCAGGTCAGCGTGCTGTGGTTCGGCGGCTGGAAAGTGATCGATGGCCAAACCACGATAGGAACGCTCGTCGCCTTCAATACCTATCTGCTCCTGATGATGATGCCGATCCGAATGCTCGGGATGACCATCAATAGCTTTGCCCGGGCAATAGCCTCGGGCGAACGAATATTTGACGTCCTCGATGAAAAATCAACGGTGCAAGAATCTCCGGCAGCTCAACCTCTTCGGAAGCCACAAGGAGCTCTGACATTTGAGGATGTCAGCTTCCGTCACGACGACAACTACGTCCTTCAAAACATCTCGTTCCACATCGAGGCTGGACAGTCGCTTGGCATTGTCGGCGCTACCGGATCTGGGAAAAGTTCAATTATCAACCTGCTACCCAGGTTTTATGACAGCACTCACGGTCGGGTGCTATTTGACGACCAGAATGTTCGCGATCTAAGAATTGCCTCGCTCCGAGCCCAAATCGGAATCGTCCACCAGGAACCATTTGTCTTTGCAGCATCGATCCGGGAAAACGTCGCATACGGACGACCGGACGCCACACGAATGCAAGTCGTGGCAGCCTCCAAACTGGCCCAGATCCACGACTTTATAGAAACGCTACCCAGTGGCTATGAAACCATCGTGGGCGAGCGTGGCGTCACGCTGTCCGGCGGACAAAAACAACGGCTAGCCATTGCTCGCGCCCTCGTCCTGAACCCTCGTGTTCTGATCTTGGATGAATCAACGTCCAGCGTTGACACCTGGACTGAACGAGCCATTCAAGACGCACTACGGGAAGCACAACGGGACCGAACAACCCTCATCATCAGCCAACGTATTCGGAGCGTTCAACACGCCAACGAAATCATTGTGCTGGAGCAAGGATATGTTTTGCAGCGCGGCAAGCATGAAACCCTCATCAACGGCTCTGGCCTTTACCGCGACATGTGGCTGACCCAAGAAGCTGAAGCTGAACGACTCCGGCACGACGCCAACCCCACGACCAAAACAAACGCGGAGGAGTCCTAGGTATGGGGCTGGGGGGGAAGATGTCCATGGGTCGAATGGAGAGCGATGCAGCCGCTTACAATCACCACATTGCGAGACGATTACTCGCCTACCTTCGCCCTCACCTTCGCCTCGTCACTGCAGCGCTTCTTCTCGTCTGCATCGCATCCGGAGCTAACGTTCTGGGTCCTTTGTTGCTCAAAATTGGGATCGACGAAGGCATCATGAAATCCGATCTCGATGTTCTGGCAACAGTCGGGGCGATTTACCTGTTGAGCCTCGGGGTAACGTGGATCGCAACATTCTTTCAGGTGCGTTTGTCAGCAACTGTCGGCCAAGCCAGCCTTGTTGCGCTTCGCAACGACCTCTTTGCCAAGCTTAATCGGCTTTCCCTCTCATACTTCACTCGGCACCCGCTCGGTGTGGTGATGTCTCGTCTTACGAACGATGTCGATGTTCTGAGCGAGTTCGTCACGATGGGCATCGTCACACTCGTCAGCGACGTCGTCATCCTAATAGTCATTATCGTCATGATGTTCTTCCTTGATGTCCGCCTCGCAATAGTCACGCTCACAATGCTTCCGTTGATGTGGCTAGCCAGCCGCTACTTCAGCAACAAAGCGCGAACGGCATTCCGAGAAGTTCGATCTACGGTCGGCAATGTCTATGCCAATCTGCAGGAAAGTATCGACGGCGTCCGAACCACGCAATCGTTTAGTCGGGAACGAACGAACGCGTCGAAGTTTGAGGCTACAAATCGCGCAAACGTGACAGCCAGTGTTCGCGCTGGCTTGATCGTGTCGGGGTTTATCCCGGTCATCGATACAATTTCGGCCGTTTCCACGGCGCTCGTTATTGGTGTCGGGGGAGCCTTCGTTCTCAATGGTGAAATGACCGTGGGTGTTCTAGTCGCCTTCCTGGCTTTGGTAGCCCGATTTTTCCAGCCAATCCAGCAGATCACTCGCTTCTACAACCAACTCCAATCCACCATGGCAGCAGGCGAAAAAATCTTTGAACTCTTGGATGAGCCGGAAGATATTTCCGATCGGCCAAACGCTACCGTGTTACCGCGCATCGATGGTCGCGTGGAGTTTGATCACGTGACATTCAGTTACGGCACTACCGACGTGCTACGTGACGTCTCCTTCTCGGTAGAACCCGGACAACGGGTTGCACTTGTAGGTCCAACAGGAGCGGGCAAAACAACCACGATCAACTTGCTCGCGCGTTTCTACGATGCGTCAAAAGGGGAAATACGCATTGATAATCACGCCATCAGATCTGTGACGCAACAATCGCTGCGAAACCAGCTTGGCATTATTCCGCAAGACAGTTATCTGTTTTCTGGAAGCATCTACAGCAACATTGCGTTTAGTCGTCCAGACGCGACCCGTGCTGCTGTGATTGAGGCGGCGCAAGCTGTTGGAGCTGACCACTTTATCAACGAGCTTCCTCACGGTTATGCGACAG
>PVBE011810415.1_pt1 | contig 30233 bp, 25 predicted proteins | sample 1631181 | NCBI WGS metagenome assembly PVBE01 (sample SAMN08397723, study PRJNA350692) | Marine metagenome, whole genome shotgun sequencing project. | isolation source: water | place: Pacific Ocean | collected 2012-04
GCGAACCACTCTTCTCACCCAAGCGAGGATGTATCCCCAGACCATGCTGAGCCTGTTGTTGGGCATTTGGTGTCTCATCATGTTGAGGACACTGATCACGTAGATGGTGCTGGCGTTAGGAATTCTGAAGAAATGCGGAGTGCGATCGAGGATCTTATATCCAAAGCTTACGATGATGGCCGTCTTTTTTTTTACTGCGACCTTATGCGGTTGTATATAGGAATGTATCCAGAGGAGGACAAGGCTGGCGAATATATCACTAAACTCCGACAGGTTCAGGCCAAGATTCTGGAACGAGGGAGGTTAAGTTTGGCCAAGGTCAACGCTGCGGACCAGCGATTGGACAGTTTTCGTGTACAGCAGATTAGAGAGTTGCGGAACAGTGAAGAGCTTGCCCGGGCAATGGATACTGAAGCCTTGCGCTTGTCCAAGGGTGATTCGAAGCAGGCGGATATGTTGCTGAAGGAGCACAGGGGCGGCATTAACGAACACCTGGAGGCGGCCTTGTATTTGTGCCTTCATGGAGTGGTATTCCCCAATTCTAGTGAGAACTTGCAATCGTTGGAGGCAGCAGCTGACTCTGCCGAAATAACGGGATTTCCTTTGCTTGAAATTGAGTTTAGAGCGCGTCAATTACAGCAACAGGTGGCAGCATTAGATTTAGGAGGTGTGAAGCTTTTAGCGGAAAAGGCTGCACAGTCAGGCCGTTATTACATCGCTATTAATGTGTTGGATTTGTTTCTTAAAGAAAACTACAGCCATCCGAAGGCAGGGTTGGTGTTCCTGCTAAGCGGCAATATTCATCAGGTTGCCGGATGTTATGAAGCGGCTGTTTCCAAGTACAATCTGGCCTTGATTTGGTGTGGGGATATGGAGTCGGAAGCTGGTCGGGATGCAGGGAAACCGAATCAATTTCATAACGAGGTTGCTGCTGTTAGGCATAGAGCAAATCTCTCCATAGGGTATGCTCTTCTTTCGGAGGCAAATGACAATCATTTGCGCGAGTCAACAGCCGTTTTTGCCGGGAAGCTTCACGGCAAGGCTGTAGAACATTTTCAACGTTTAGTCAAAAACTCTAATCTTGGTTCACTAGCGAGTTTGGATTCATTGCTTGGGCTCATTCGTGCGAGTGTTGCGGCGGCCCGGTATAAACAGATGCATTCCTCTTTGCCGCCAAGCAACAAAGACATTCAGAACTCTTACGTTCGCTGCATGCCGCCCTGTGAGGATTATCTACGAATTCATGCTCAGGCATTTGACGATGGGGATGCGGGGCCGCATACATCCAGTTCTCGTGATCGAGACGAGGTGACTTTCGTCCTAATGAATGCATTGTTTGCCATAGGTAAAGACAATGCGGGAGAGGCTTTGTTCTATAATCGTTTTCTTAAGACTAAGCGTGCGGGGGTATCTAAATGGCAAACTTTGGCCAAGGCGAAAATAGCCGAACGATTTGTAAGAAATCACGACTATTTAGCGGCCTATCCTTTGTTATCTGAAATAGCAAAGGAGTCGCGCGGAGCAGGGTTGAGAGACGTTGGTTTTGCGGCGGCTTTGATGAAGGGGGTCTGTATTGCGAAGTTGAAGCCGGCATCCGGCTCCCCGAGCATGAAGCCGGCAATAGCGGAGGACAAGATGCGAATGTCGGGGACGGACATGGTACGGGAAGCGTATTCGGATGCGTTAAGAATGCTGGAAAACACGACGAAACAATCAGAAGAAGATTACCCGATCGATTTCGAGGGGTTGTTCCACAATAACATACAAGAGGAGCTTGTTTCTGAATTTACAAGTGAATTGGAGGTGTTGGCATCTGGGCGATTCAAGCGCGAAGCCCCTCTTATTGAGGCGCTGTCGGCGGTGAAACCAGAAAAAAGCACTTTCAATCCGAACAACCTTCTTGTTACAGCTTTTCTTGAGGCGCGCCGGAATGTGGCCTCTTCAACAAAATAATCCTTAAATGCTGAATTCTCTGTTAACGGAGCTTCACGACCACCTTCTTGTGGTTGAGGAGGCGTATGAACTGGTTGAGGAGGAACACCGGGTTCTCAACTCTCCGTCCCCACGGGAAGCCTATGCGAATGCTGACAGGAGAAAGGAGTTGCTGGATCGCGTCACGGGGACGATGGTGCGGGTCAAGGCTCACAAGGCGCTTTGGGGGCAACTTTCGCCCAGTGAGAGAGCAAAGAACATGGAAGTCTCGGGCCTGATCAAGAAGAATATGGATCTGATCATGAAGACTGTGATGCTGGACAGGGAGAATGAAAAATTGATGCTTCAGCATGGCATGGCACCTCCCGATCGTTTACCTTCCTCGCAGCAGAATAATCCTTCCGCTGTTGCCGGGATGTATAAACGCAACTCAACCTGAACATTGCTCCGTTGATCTAGATGCCTCTTGAAAAGGTCATATTGGCCGAAGGCGACGAGAATTTGCGTCGAACCATCGCTGAATTTATCCGGAACAAGCGGATAGATGTGGCCGAGGCAGGGAGTATACAGGATGTCTATAACTACCTGGGGAAGGACGAGTTTGATTTGGTGTTCATTGATGCGAAGCTGCCTGAGTGTAAGTTGATGGATTTTTTGGGGGATTTAAATCAACGAGCGGAGAAACCTTTGGTTGTACCGTTTATCAACGGGGAACCGGATGTTTTCGTGTTGGACTGCATCAAGGCGGGGGCATTTGATTACTTAGCAAAGCCTTTCTCGAGGGAGCAGATTGAGATTGCACTCCATAAAGCTGGCAATTTTAACCATATCGCCAAGGCCAATGCGGTGATGGCAGAAAGTGCAGTGGATGACTCCGACCGAGAAATTTTGGGGCAGAGCAACCTGATCGGAGAAACGAGGGCCATGATCAAACGAGTGGCTCAAACCCAAGTCACTGTGCTCATTCAGGGCGAGAGCGGGACCGGCAAGGAATTGGTGGCACGAGCGCTGCACTCGCAGAGTCCGAGAGCGCAAAAGCCATTCATCAAAATAAATTGCGCAGCACTTCCTGAGTCGTTGATAGAGAGTGAGTTTTTTGGTCATGAAAAAGGTGCCTTTACAGGTGCAATAGCTAAGAGACAGGGGCGCTTTGAGTTGGCCCATGAGGGAACAATCCTGCTGGATGAGGTAAGCGAAATCACTCCTGCTATGCAGGCCAAGCTGTTGCGGGTACTGCAGGAGCAAGAGTTCGAGCGGGTTGGTGGTTCGAAGACAGTGAAGGTTGATGTCCGTGTGATCGCTACCACTAATCGCAATCTCGAAGAGAGTGTTGAAAAGGAGGAATTCCGACAGGATCTTTTTTTTAGGTTGAATGTTGTTCCGATTTTCGTTCCGCCGTTGCGAGAGCGCATCGGTGACGTAATGTACCTTGCAGAAAAATTCAGAGAACTGTTCGTTCGCAAACATGGAGTTAATGTCAGCGGCTTCAGCGACGGGTGCTGTGACTGTCTAAAGAATCATAATTTCCCGGGCAACGTTCGTGAGTTGCAGAACGTGGTAGAGAGAGCCGTTATCTTGTGCGAACCGGACGGCTTGATTCGTCCGGAACAACTCAACCTTACTAGACAATCAACGCAACCTGCGAAGAGCGATGAATCCTTTCAAAAGCTCGATGATGCCGAGAAGGCGCACGTCGTTAGGGCGATAGCCAAGGCAGAGCAGGATCACGCTAAAGCCGCCAAGTTGCTTGGTGTCAACGTAAAGACGCTTCGGAGCAAGATTGCTGCCTATAAGAAGTCGGCTAAGACGAACGAAGAGTTGGCTGAACTGGGTTTGGCTTCTGAATAATCACTGACCTATTCCCAATCCGTCTAGCAGTTCGCTTTCCGGATTCATAACAACTGCGATCTGGGCGGTCGACTCTGTCGATTAGCCAGTCTATTAAGGGCTGGGAGGCTTCATTTCGGACGTGATCATTTGTCTCACCTCGGCCATGGGTAAGCCTTGAGTTGAACTGATCCCAGCGGCGACTCCCGCCACGTAGGCGGTAGACACTGATGTGCCTGTGCCGTAATAGGTTTGGTTGTTAAACACCGTTACACCGGCACCGGGTGCTGCTGCCTCGACGAAGTTTCCTGTGTTGGCGTAATTGGCCACGCCACGTCCGCTTCGGTTAAGGGCTGTCACTCCGATAACTTCGGGTTGTGCCGCTGGGTAGACGGGTTGGCCGGTGGGCTCATTCCCGGCCGCTGCCAGAAACAGGATGCCGCTACTGGTGCCGGCTTGGATGACGGATCTCATCAGTTCATTTTGACTGTCGGAACCAAGACTTAGACTGATAATATCCGCTCCAGCCTCGATTGCCGCCTGTACTCCACGGGCAACATCAAAGGTCGATGTGTTTTCAGATTGGCCATAAACGTCAACAGGCAGGATTTTGACCGATGTCTCCTGCTCACCGTCAAGCGATGCGGTCAATCCACGAAGAATGGTTTCTGCCATCGATGTCCCATGATTAACTTGATCTGTGCTGTCGGCAGGGTCGCCGGCCATGGAGATTTCTGGCAGTAAAAAATCACTGATTCTTGATCCCTCACGCTGTACGCTGGAATCGACTAGTCCGATTATGACACCGTTTTTTTCGGAGTTAGCTGCGCGAAGGGTAAGCGGCGGTGCCGAAATCCCGACAGGAGTGAGGGCGCTGGGCCGCATAACGCCGAAGTTGTTGTCGACGGATGCAATGCCGCTGTTTAACTCCAGTTGGCTTTTGGCTTTTCCAGCTTTTTGTGAGTTCTCAAAACGGAGCCTATAAATATCGAGTCCATCGATTTCCCCAACGACTTCCGCATTGAGCGCCCTTGCAAGCGCTACTATATCGATGCCGGAGTTTGGTTTGAGTGTGATAACGAGTTCGTTGGGGATCGTGCCAGACTTGATTGTCGGAGCTTCGTTTTTAGGCGAGCGCTTTGTTGGAACGATTGGGATAACGGCCTTCGCAGATGAAGTCTTGTAGACCAGCAAACGAGAGGCCCCCTTGAAGGAGGGGATGATAGCAAAATTGACATCGCTCAACAGTCGCCGAAGCGCTTTTGTGTGTGGGATGTCCGTGAATCGTGTTGTCACATTGAGGTTCAAATCCGGCTCAACCAAAATCTGCCATCGGCCTTGGTCGCTGAGAGATTGAAGTACTCTTTCTAAGGGCCAGTTTTCGATTCTTGCTGTGGCGGTGCCTTTATCGAGCCAATCCAGTCCGTTGATAGAGGGCTTCTCCGCACGAATTGAAGCTGCAATTGCTAGAAGACACATGATGGCTGGGCCTAACTTCATCCGGCCGGAATCTACGAAAAATCTCGCTTTCACACAATGTTTTGCTCTTTGGCATTCACCTTGCTAAACAGATCGGTTTGGTGATATGGAATTGTGATCATGGCGTTCCTGTTTGAGATCGATAGCAGTTTGAAGTTCGAGGTGGTTGAAAAAATCGCTGACGGGCGCATGGGTGCAGTGTTTCGTGCGTACCAAATCGGGTCGGAGGGTTTTGCCAAGGAGGTGGCGATCAAGGTAATGCATGAACGATTCGCAATGCAAAGGCAGTTCATCGAGAATTTCATCGGGGAGGGGAAACTTGTCGCAGATTTGATCCATCCGCAAATCGTACAAATTTATAACTTCGGAGACGAGGGCAAGTCACTATATCGCAGGATGGGTGATCAAGGTGCTGTCAAGCTGCAGGGCGACCAGCGGGCATACTTTATGGTGATGGAGTTTATCCGTGGTGTGAACCTTGCCGGGTTCATCCGGGAGGTGAAAGCGCAGGGCAAGGAACTCCCGGGGCCGTTGGCGGTTTTCATTGCCAGTCGCATTGCCCGTGGCTTGGCCTACGCCCATGGTAAAAAAAACGAGGCAGGTGAACCGCTTGGTATAGTGCATCGTGATGTCAGTCCTCGCAGCGTCATGATGAGTTTTGAAGGAGATGTGAAGTTGACAGATTTCGGTGTTGCCAAGGCCGCAGGGCTGATCGAGCAAAATGAGGGAGAGCAGCTTTCCGGTACGCCGGAGTACATGAGTCCGGAGCAGGCAAGCTTTGAGGTCACGGATCAGCGTTCGGATATTTTCTCGACAGGCGTCATTCTTGCCGAGTTACTGCTTGGGCAAAACATGTTTGCCGGTAGGGATGCGGCCGAATCAAGGCAACGTATCATCGACTTGCCAATTCCACAGTTCCGGAGTGAGAGAGAGTACATTGACTTACGCCTGGATGCAATTTTACAAAAAACGATGGTGCGTGATTTAGATGCCCGATACGACGCTGCCGAGAAATTGATGAAAGCTCTGGAGTATCATATGTATCACAAGGGATACGGGCCAACTAACGAGACTTTGGCCAAGTACATGAAGGAACTTTTGCCTGATCGCGTACCTGTTTGAACGGAACAGTAGTCAGAATGCGTTATCGGTTCGGGATTTGGTTCAGTGTGTAGTGCAGCGTGGTTTGATCAAGTTCGTTTCCGTCAGTACCGAAAATATCAAAGCACCGAATTTCGGCTATATTGCCCTCCTTTAGATCGTCGATGATGAGGTTGAGCTTCATTGCGTTCGATGACAACTCGACAGCTTTCACATCGATGGACGTCTGGGTTCCATTTTGCCCAGATAGGCTGTATCTAGGAGAGCCGTAACTCGCGTGGTAGGCGTAATGAAATTGTGACACATCAAAGTTGGCGGGGTCGGCGCTGGTTGGCCTGATTGGTTTTGTGAAGGTTAGTAGAAAGCCGTTCGGCTGGACTTCCACCTTGGCGATTGAGAATGGTGTTTTCCCACTGAACAACACACGCTCAAAAGATGCAGAATCCGGAGCAATACTGGCCCAAGTGCGCTGCAATCCACCAACGTAAAGATTCCCGTCAGGACCGAATATCAAGCGGTTCACGCCAGAGCGGAAGGCGTTGAGGAAAGGAAACACGGCGCCCTGATAATCGCCATTTACCTTCTCCAGAAACACGCGAGTCACCAGCGCATTCTGGAAATCGCCGACTAGCAATTGCCCTTTAAATGGTCCGAACCGATCGTCTGGAATCTCTGTCATGCCGCTTGCCGAACGGGTTAGTGTGTAGGGAAACCAGACTGCTGGAGGGGTGAAGTCGCTCCTGCCGCCGTACAGTTGTTTCGGAGCGGGGGCTGCGGACGGGTGACCGTAATATTTGCCCGCTTGCAAGTGGTTTAGTTTACATGCGGCAGTCCATTGCCCTTGGTTATCAGTTACAAAAATATCCCGATTGGCGCCAAATGTCCCAATGCCGTTAGGCTCTCGAAAACCGGAGGCGATGCCTTGCATTTTCCCTTCGTTGCCTTTCCGAATGGCCCAGCCCATGAATTTCATGTCCCATCGGCCGCTGTGACCTGCATTTGCGAGTACAAAATTCCCGTCACGATCCAGGGTGGGCCCGTAGGAAAAGGCGTTGTAATGACCTGAATATCCCCAGTCGGCACTGATGCGGTTGAATGTAGTTTCACCGGTTTGCTCGTCAAACTCGATTTCAGTGAGCTCACTTTTTTGTGACAAATAAAGTTTGTCGTTTTGCACCAGTAACCCCATGGGTTCGTTCAGTCCCTTGGCCAAGCGCTGAAAACGAATCACCTCTTTTTTTCTGAGTAAGCCATCAAGTAGATACACCTCCCCAGGCCAAGTGCAGACGGCCAAGCGCCCATCCTTCAACCAGTCCATGCCAGTGATTAACAGATCAAGATCGTCCGGCAGGATGAGTTGTTCGGTTATGTAGTGAGGATTGGATGGGGCGTTGCGCTGCTTGAAGCTAGCTTGACCTGATCTACCCAGCTTGCCCAAGGGGGGGGGGGCTGGTGCCGGTCGACTCGGCGCGACGCTTTCATGATGGGTGGAAATTTTGAATGTGAGACTATCGTTGTGAGATGGGACGTGTACCCAGTGTTGGAGGGCAATCATCTCAGTCGTTATAGATTTGTACGCCGTCTCTGTGCCGGCTTCGGTGATAATCGTTTCGGTGTGCTTTGAGGGGACAGTTATGGGTTTGGTGAGTTTCGCGCCAGAACCACTGATGCTTACTGTTAACTTCGAAGCTGTTTCCCGTTGGCTGTGAGCGAGAAGCCAAAGGGGCTGGCTGCATGGGCTAATAGTGAATTTCCTTTGAATTCCGGTCAGGGAGGCTGAAGGCTGAAGCTGAACTTTTACACGTTTACTATCCAGGAGTTGCAACTCGCAGACAAGAGTTACGACCTGCTTGTTAGTCGCCGTGGCAATAAATTTACCGGTGATTTTAGTGCCTTCATCTGCAGGCTCTTTGCCGGGGGGCTGTGTTCGCCACGGGAGTTCCGGGGGGTTGCTCCAAAGAACTTGTCCGCTAGGTTGGGCGATGAAGGGGCGTTTTGCGTTTACGTATTGCGGGCCGTATAGGTTTAGTTTGCCCTTCCAAACGGTGTGTGTTCGGAGATTTTCGGTGTCGAAGGCAAACTGAATGGCACCCAACTGAATGATGATACTGCGTGTGGCCTTGGGCATTGGAGCATAGCGGAAAAGTTGCCCGGGGGGATCTTGAGTCGCTATGATATGGTCTGCTTTATCCTTTGCCTGCAAGGCGTGAGCACAGAAGAAAACTACCGTAGCGGTGGTTATTGATAGAATGTTTAGCATTTGGCTATCAGCAATTTCGTCGAAAAGAGCTGGACGTTCAATTTTAAACCAACCGTTTGGCCAAGTTTAGGCTGGTGGATTATGACAAGGGGGCTAAGATGCCGTTACCTGATTCAGATCATTCAAAATGAAAGCATTCAATTGGTTTAAATGTGCCGGTGTATTGGTAGCGGCTTCAGGTTTAGCCGTTGGTTCTGTCAAGGCGGATACTCCGCCCAAGGGCTTTGTGTCATTATTTAACGAACGTGATCTAAGCGGCTGGTGGGGTTTGAAGACGGAAGATCCAGCCAAGTGGATGGCGCTTCCTCCGGCCAAATTAGCCGCGAAGAAGGCGGCTAGCCGGAAAGATATTGTAGAACATTGGTCAGTAAACGGTGAGGAGTTGGTCAATGATGGCAATGGCCTGTATCTTAGTACTGAGAAAAACTATGCCGACTTCGAAATCTTGGTTGACTACAAAACCGTGGCCAAGGCTGATAGCGGAATCTATCTGCGAGGTATTCCCCAGGTGCAGATTTGGGATAGTACTGAGGAGGGAGGCAAGTGGAATATAGGTGCAGACAAGGGATCCGGTGGTCTTTGGAACAATAGCAAGGGTGCGTCAGGCAAGGATCCGACCGTGTTGGCTGACAAACCGTTTGGCCAATGGAACAGCTTTCGAATCATCATGGTCGGCGAGCGCGTCTCTGTTTGGCTAAACGGCAACTTGGTTGTCGATCATGCCCGAATGGAAAATTACTTCAATCGGAATGGGCAAGTTCCAAGGAGCGGGCCGATTCAGTTACAGACACATGGCGGTGAAATCCGTTGGCGAAACGTGTTCATTCGTGAGATTAATGCAACTGAGGCGAACAAGATTTTGGCATCAAGAGGTGCTAGTGATTTCGAGTCAGCGTTCAATGGGAATGATCTCGACGGGTGGGGTGGCCCTGTCAATAATTACAGCGTTTTGAACAGTGAGATTCACTGTTTAAAAGGGAAAGGCGGTACGATTTTCTTCGACAAGGAATTGGCTGATTTTTCGGCCCGTTTTGAGTTTAAACTGCCTCCGGGCGGCAACAATGGTCTCGCCATTCGTTATCCAGGCAGTGGCGACACAGCTTATTCCGGCATGTGCGAGTTACAGGTGCTCGACAACACAGCAGATAAATATGCCAAGCTTCATCCAGCGCAGTATCACGGTTCAGCTTACGGCATGGTAGCGGCTGCGCGCGGTTACCAAAGGCCGGTGGGAGAGTGGAACTTTCAGGAGGTCACCGTCATTGGGACAAATATCACGGTTGAGCTAAATGGTACGGTGATACTAAAAACTGACTTGGCCAAGGTGGATAAACCGATGTACGACTTGGCCAAGTTCAAGGGGCGCTTGCGCAAGTCCGGTTTCTTCGGATTTGCCGGGCATGGTGACCCGGTTGCTTTTCGCAACGTCAGCATCCGAGACATCAAATAAATCAGACGATCGCGTTGCTATTTGTTTTTCTTTTTCAGTTCGGCTTCCTGTTCCTTGGTCAGGATTTCCGGCTTGGCACCCTTGTTCAGTTCAGCTTGCGATGGGATTCGGACGATATTGCTGGTCACCGGCTTCTTGGGTGCCGGGGGTTGGGGTTGTTCGAACGAAATCAGTTCTATTTCGAAGCGAAGGGTTGAGTAGGGCGGAATCTTGGGGCGCTTACCCCCCGGGCCATAGGCCAGATTGAATGGAACGATGATTTCCCATTTGGCTCCGGGCTTCATCAATACAAGCGCCTCGGTCCAGCCGGGGATCACGCGTGTTAGAGCAAAGGTGCTTGGTTTGTTGCGGGAGTAGGAGCTGTCGAATTCGTTGCCATCGAGCGTCCACCCCCGATAGTGGACCTCGGCTTTGTCGCTTTTTGTCGGTGATGCGCCTTTGCCGGCCTTTATGACTCTGTATTGCAGGCCACTGGCTGTAACCTTGACGCCAGGCTTCTTTTTGTTTGTTGTGAGGTAGTTTGTACCTTCTTTTTTGGCGGCTTCACCAGCGGCAGACCGCTTGGCTCGTTCGCGTTCCTGATACTCCTTCCAAACTTCATCAAGCACCTGTTTGGATTCATCTTCAGTCATTAGATTATCCTTGGATTGGTAGGCGGCTTTGACGCCTTTTGAGAATTGGCCGAAGTCGATTTCGATTTCCTTGTTGGCGAAATCGCCACCGATCTGCGTTCCGACGGCGTAACTGAATCGCTCCGTTTTTGTCGTTGGATTGCTGATGGAAGTATCATTTGCAGGCTTGGATTCTTCCGTGGTTGCAGTCGTGGATGCTTGTGCCTCGGTTGCACTCGGCATGTTCTCAGCATTGAGCTTGGAGACGCTTTCCTGGCTGCTAGCTATCTGTGCTTTCAGAGTTTCGTTTTCTCTCTTGAGCAATTCAATTTGCGCTGATGTTGAATTGGTGTTCCTGGTGGGTGACTCGTTGCATCCAGTTGAGATGGCGAGTGTAGCCATCAGTGCTGCGATTTTTTTTACTAAGGTTTGGTTCGCGTTTTTCTTCATTGTTCAAAAGTTGTCATTTGGGCAAGCTGCCTGCGAGATCGTAGCGGGCACCTTCCTTGGTGCTGCGCACATAGATTTGTCCGTCGCTGTAGGCGATGTGTGTCCAGCATTTGCCGTTGACTGCCTTGAATCGGCCAAGCTCCTCGTAGGCGCTAGGGGTGGCGCTGCAGACGATCACCTCCCCGGTGTCGCTGGTTGTGATCAGGTGTCCGTTCACCAACACGACGCCACCTGGGCCGAAGCCGGATTGCGACCACTTGACTTCGCCAGTGGTAAGTTCGACGCACTTAAGAGGTCCGTTTCCATATTCCTTGAACTGGAACATACCGTAGAGATGGCCGTCGATGCAGACGGGGGTGCTCCAGTGGTTCATTAGCTTGTTTGGTTTGCGCCAAAGCGATTTTACGGTGTATTCGTTTCCCGCCTTGCCAATGCGAAATGCTGATGCACCAACGCCGTAACCGGATGAACAGTAAACGATGTCGCCCTCTACAATGGGAGACGCTGCGCTTGAGACTTTGAAAGGGTGTTTCGCACGCCAAAGTAGTTTTCCGGACAGAGTGTCACAGGCAACGAGGCCTTTTTGGGTGAAGAAAACTACCTGCCGTTGACCGTGCATTTCTGCAACGATAGGACTTGCGTGGGTGACGAGGTCGCTTTCGCCTTTCCAGGCCGTTGCGCCTGAGCGCTTGTTGATGGCGATTAGCGATTCGTTCTCGCCGCCGCCGCAAACAAACAGAAGGTCTCTATCGACTATAGGGGAGGTGGCGTTTTGCCATCGAATGGCGTTGGCTCCGTGTTCTTTTACCAAGTCTCGCGTCCAGACGGTTTTGCCGTCCACAGCACCGAAACAGTGCACTTTCATTCGAGCATCGTAAACGTACACCCGCTCCTCATCTGAGGAGGGGGTGGATCGTGGACCGTCGCCGCCCTTGTTGTTCTTTGCACCGCTGTTTGCACCGCCGTCGTATTTGGCTATATTGAGAATCTGGCTCCAAATTATACTCCCAGTCTGGGCATCGAGCGCGAGGCAGACTTCGCGGTTGACGTCGTCCACCTTCTCCATCACTACGGTGAATGCTCGGCCGGCGGTCACGGAAAACGAAGCGAAGCCGTGCGGGGTTTTGGTTTTCCATACCTGTCGAATGCCGTCGTCTGGCCAAGCGGCAACGGTCAGTTTTTCCATTGAGGTGCCGTTGTGATTCGGGCCTCGATATTGCGTCCATTCAGCAGTTCTGGTTTGCGGGGAGACCGTAATGATTGCTGAAAGGCAGAGGATGACTTTAAATTGTTTTATCTGCATGGGCTTCCAAGCTCCTTAGGCGTCGCGGAATCTAGGTTTTGAGTTGTGTTGCGGCAAGGTTTTTCAATCAAGGTCAAGTCGCTTGATTAATTCCCCGGCGGCGACCTCGTAGGCTGCTGAACCGGCGCTGTATGGGTCGTAATACAGGATAGGCTTGCCGTGACTCGGGGATTCGGCAACCCGCGTTGCGCGCGGAATGACGGTCCAGAAAACCTTGTCGCCAAAATGTTGCCGCACTTCGCCGACAACCATTCTCGAAAGGTTGGTGCGACTGTCGAACATTGTCATTAGAACCCCAATTAACTCGAGTTTTTTGTTTACACCGGATGATTTCAGTTGCTCCATCAGGTCGGTGATGGAGCTGATTCCCTCAAGAGGGTAATACTCACACTGCAGCGGTATTAACAGGTGATGCGCTGCTATAAGTACACTCAAGGTGAGTTTGCCAAGTGACGGAGGGCAGTCGATCAGCACGACATCAAAGCGTTGCCCTTTGACGATCGGCTCCAGTGCCTCCTTAAACCAGTTGAGATGCCGGTCTGGATTGTCGCTCTTGGTATCGAACGACATTCGCGCTAGTTCCACCTCGGCGGCGCAAAGATCGAACTCGCTTGGGATCAGAGACACGCATTCGTACTCGGTCTCCTTGATTTGCTCCTCGAGCGAGCTTTCTCCAAGCAGGACGGGGTAGAGGCTCTCGTTGGGTGTCTTCTCGAAACCAAGGCCGCTTGTGCAGTTCGCCTGAGCGTCCATGTCGATAAGCAAAGCGCGTTTACCTAGGGAGCCGAGGCAGGCCGCCAAGTTGACGGCCGTGGTTGTTTTCCCGACACCCCCTTTTTGGTTAGCAATGGCAATAACACTCGGCACTCAGCGATTTAAGGGAACGGTCAAGGTGATATCAAGACAATCAACCTAATTATGATCGCTGGTTGATCCAGTCCGGTTCGCTATACTTGCGCTTGGCCAACTCGAGAATTGAATCGGTGTCGGGAGGGTTCGCTTGCGCTGCTGTCTGCCAGGCCCGGGCAAGCGCGGTCTTGAGGGGTTTGAGCCAATCGGGAGGTTCCGGCAAAACTTCTTGTGCTTACGCCCGTTACGGTAGTCCGGGACGGATGACGGTGCCTTTAAGGTTTGTTCGAGCAGTGCCAGGTCAAAACCCAACAGAAAAGTCCGTGAAAGAGCATGCTATTACGCCGTCGTCGTTGGGCGTTTCCTGAAAATTTAAAACCTCCCCAAGTAAGATCGGTGTAACCCTGCACTTCGAGCGCTTGGGCAAGTGCTCGGCCGATCGCCTCTCGATGCATGGCCATGATTCGGCAGTTTGTTGCGTTGACTGATTGGTCAGCGCGGCCGGGGGCTATGCGCATCACGATTGAATAGTTCAGACAACCGGGCCCGAGCAGGACAGCGCCGCCTCCGCTGATCCTGCACAGGATCGGTATATCCAGGCGTTGGCACGATACGGTGTCGCACTCGCGTTTGATCGAGTTTCCGTAGCCTAAAACGACAAGATGAGTGCGAGATTCCCAAAACCGCAGTACTGGTTCTCGTCGCTTTTCGTTCACCTCATCTAACAGAATCTCGTCGCACGCCAGGTTGTGCGCCGGTTCGGGTAGACTTAGGTCGAGGGTTTGCATTGTCGTTGTGGGGCGCGGGCGTTAGCTTGGCACGCCGCTCGCGCAATTGATCATTCTTTGCTGATGAACCAAAAGCCAATTACCCCGTCATTACCACTCGAAGAGTTGTTGAAACTCAAACGCTGGAACACGCCGACGATCTATAACGGCTGGGAACAACTCACCGGGCTAGACCCGGCCAAGGAGGGTGTAAACCTCGAAGTCACCACCGATTTTATGCCGCAAATGGGATCAATGGTCGGCTGGGCTGTCACTTTGCAGATTGAGCCGAGCAATTCAATGCACAAGGAAAATGGAGCACGCTTAGCGGAAGAGTATCGCGAATATATCGCTGAAATGTCAGGGCCGAAGATTGTTGTCGTTCAGGATTTGGACAAGCCGGAGACAACCGGTTCATTTTGGGGTGAGGTCAACGCCAATATTCATCGCGCACTTGGCTGCGTGGGAACCATTACGGATGGAGCGGTTCGTGATGTTGATGAGATGACCAATGCCGGATTCAAGGCCTTGGCCAAGCGCCTGTGTGTTGGGCACGCCCACGTAGTTCCAGTTAAATGGGGCTGCGAGGTCGAAGTCTTTGGCCAGCGGATTAATCCCGGCCAACTGATTCACGCAGACAAGCATGGCTTCCTCGCGATACCGCCAGGAGAGGAGCGAGGGCTCCTTGATGCAGCAGTTTTCATGGATGCAAACGAATGTAACACTGTTATCAAGACAGTTCGCGGTGCAGTTGGAGTGCCGCACGATGAATTGCTGAAACGAATCAACATATCCGTTACGGAGTTCGGTGAAGCTGCGCGGGCTAAATTTGGAGCTCCAGGAGAATTTGGCAGTTAAATGAACGATTGCCCGATCGGCTTGATGACCAGTTCGGGGACATGTGCCAAGGGTGGTAGCTTGGCGATGGCCAACGTGATGTCAGCGATGTCGCCAGCCTTAAGGATTTTTGCGCGATGCTCCGCTGGCACCGGAATGGGGCGATTGTCGAGGATGGGCGTATCCACTTCACCAGGAAATATCGTTGTCACTCGAATGCCGTTTTCCCGTTCGTCCTCGCTCGCGCTCGTACCAAGGGCCGCCATGGCGAATTTACTCGCGTTGTAGGCGACCCCACCGAGCGGTGCGGCGCGTTTGCCAGAAGTCGACGAGATGTTTATCACAAGCCCTGTTTTGTGCGGGCGCATGAGCGGTAAACCGTAGTGCATACAGTTGAAAGCGCCAGTGGCATTGATGTCCATTAGTTTGTCCCAGTCGTCTGGTGCCAGTTCGTTCATTGATCGCTTGGCCACGTTTGCCCCCGCACAATTTACCAGCAAATGCAGTTGGCCAAATTGACCGGCGATCCAGTTAAACAACTCTTTGACACTACCTCGATCAGCTACGTCAACCGTGCGGGTTCGTATCGTTCCGCTGGACTTGGTCTTCACCTCGTCCAACTTGGCCTGTCGGCGGCCAGCCACAACAACAGTCGATCCCTCTGCAGCTAAGCCAAGCGCAATGGCTTCCCCCATACCGGTTCCCCCTCCCACCACAACAGCGTTCTGTTCAGACAAGCTCATAGGCAATAGAATACGTAAGCTTAACGTGGATGGAAGGATGATTTGATATCGAGAGCATAATGCCAGGCTGGTCATTGGCATACATTTTGCGGGTGCTCTTAACAATTGACAGGATTTGATTCTGCCCGATAATACCCGGCTTTTTATGAGAGAGGATTTGCATATTGCGATTGCGGGCGCCACAGGGGCAGTGGGAGTTGAGATGATTAAGGTGCTTGAGAGGCGTAATTTCCCCGTTGGGAAGTTGACTCCGCTTGCATCAGCGCGGTCCGTCGGCAAAACAGTCACGTTTCGTGGCGAGGATATTCCCGTTCTGGAACTGACTGAGAATTCATTCGAGGGTGTGGATATTGTCCTGTTTAGTGCCGGAGGTGGCACATCGATGAAGTTCGCCCCAGTCGCAGCGAATGCTGGGGCGGTCGTGGTGGATAATTCCAGCGCTTTCCGAATGGATGACTCAGTGCCTCTTGTAGTGCCCGAGATTAATCCCGATGATGTCGCCACACACAACGGGATCATCGCAAACCCGAACTGCTCCACGATCGTCACTGTGATGGCATTATATCCGTTGCATCAGGTATTTGGGGTTAGGCGTATCTTTGCCTCCACCTACCAGGCGGTGTCAGGTTCAGGCGCGATGGGCATTGCGGAACTTGAGCGCCAAGTTGGCGAGATTAATGCTGGAAATGAAGCGAGCCTCGATGTTTATCCTCACCAGATCGCATTCAATGTTCTGCCACACGTCGATGTGTTTCTCGACGATGGCTACACTAAGGAGGAGATGAAAATGGTGCACGAGTCCCGCAAAATCATGAGTTTGCCCAGTTTCCGGGCGAGCGTTACCTGCGTGCGTGTGCCGGTGTACCGCGCACACTCGATCGCCGTGAATGCCGAATTCGACAAACCGGTGTCTGTAGAGGAAGCACGTGAGGCAATCAACGCCGCACCGGGGATTGACCTGAACGACGACGTTGCTGCCAACGGTTACCCGCTGCCGCTCGAGTTGGCAGGCAAGGATAATTGCCAAGTCGGCCGAATTCGCAATGACTGCGCGATGGAGAACGGCTTGAGTTTCTGGGTGGTTGGCGATCAGTTGCTGAAAGGCGCGGCGCTCAACACCGTGCAGATAGCCGAGGAAGTGGCTAAACTTTAAGCGTCGAAATTGAAGCCGTTACGTTCGAGCATTTTCAATGCCCGCTTGTTGAATGTATCGCAAAACCATCTGCGGATCCCTGATGCCAGCGTTTCATCAACTCCGTCAATTTCCTGAATTGCCTTGGCTTTTGAGTTCTGCAGTGCGCTGATGCATCCAAACTTTTCAAGCAAGCGATGGGCCATGCTCTCGCTTACTTCGGGTAAATGCAGTCCATAGAGCAATGCGCTTGGCTTGATTTGCTTGCTGGACTCCATTTGCGTGTGAATGTCTGAAAGTTGAGGTATGGAAAGGCCGTTAATAAGCGACCAGTCACCGGGGGAAAGCTCGTACAGTTCGCCGGGGTGCTGCACTAGGCGCAGACTGGTCAGTTGCTTGATCGTTGTTTGGTCAAGCGAGGGGATGTTGACAGCTTCCGGCGAACACCAGCGAGCGAGTCGCTCTGCGACCACGATCGGGCAATCCAAGTTAGGGCATGAGCCGTTGATAGAGAGCGAGCCACACTCGGGGCATTTCGCCCCACTTGGTGACTTGAGAAAACCGGCGAGTCTTTGAAGCAGTATAAACACTCTATAATCAGCTGTGGTTGTGCTCGTCCAGAGCACTACTTGGCTCGGTGTATTCTATCTCAGCATCCTCCTTCAATTCATCAACCAGATTTTGTAGTTTGGCATCCTGGCGCAGAACCATAAGTTCCTGAGCGATTTCCTCTCGAACAGTATTGAATGGCTTGGGCGAGCCGGTTTTGCGTTCGGTCACCTTGGCTAAGTGAAAACCGTGTTGTGTGCAAAATACGGGGCTGATTTCTCCCTGCTTCATTGAAAAGGCCACGACCTCGAACTCGTCCATCAGTTCGCCACGCTTGAAAAAGCCGAGGTCTATCTCTTCTGCCGGCTTGTCGGAATGCAGCTCTGCCAGTTCGGTGAAGTCTGCTCCGTCGACGAGTTGTTGCCTCGCCTCGCAGAGTGATTGGAATATTGTTTCTCGTTTTTCCACCTCACGAACCGACTTGAAAATGTGTGAGGCACGCACTTCTTCCGCTTCGCAGAATTGCCCGGGGTTGCCGTCATAAAACTCACGGCACTCCGCCTCGGTTGGGGTTGGAATCGTATCACAGGTGTTGTTGCGGAAAGTCTCGACCTGCAGGTTTATACTAAGGTCGCGCCGGATCAGTTCGTCCTGCTCGGGAGACAAGCCGGAGTGTGCGTAAAACTGGTCACCCCCACCGTGTTCCTGCTTGAGTTGATCGAATGCGTGATCCACCTCTGACGACGTGGGATCCGGAACCATCCGCTGTGCTTCCTGAGTTAGCAGCGCCCGGAAAGTAATATTATCACGCGCGTAGCCGCGAAACTCATCATCGCGTTCGCAGCAGGAAATTGAGCTGAGGCTTTCGTAATGCGCCTTGATCGTGCCGAACTCTTGTTCAATCAGTGCGTCATCAAATATTTGGCCGTTTATTACCAAGGGCATGCCGCATCTTCCACTGCCACTCTTAGGTTGGCAATGGTGATTTGCTTGTCTTGTGTCAATTAAGCTTGCCATGACCTGGGTTCACGCTGATTAGATGGCGTCATTGGCATGTCAGCTTGCCTAGCCCCGACCCTGAACGGTGTTTCCTGACTAACTCTTTCGGTGCCAGTTTTACATATGATTTACGGCAATTATCACGCGCCGATGCAGCTTCGCATTTCCAAGGATGTCAGTGCCGAATGAGATTACCGTCGAGTTTGAGCGGTTTGTTGCTCTGAAGAGGTAGGATTGTGTGCAAAAACGGTTTTAACCGTTGAAATTCGACTGACTGCTTGAAATTGAGAACACGAGCCTCAAATCTCTCCGTACGCGCGGCGCGCGAGTTTCAAATGATGAATGAGGGGAAGAAGCTAAAAACCGGCTTTCAGGTGATAACGGTTATTTTGACTCTGTTGGTTTTTGGTGGAGCCATCTGGGGTGCAAAGGAGCAGATGAGTGAGCGTATTCGGGGACAAGTGTTGGCTCGCTACGCACAGGAATTGTACGCCATCTCGTTGGTGCATCAGGTCATTATGGCTGAGTCAGGCGAGGCTCTTTTTTTGGAAGATGCAGCAACCCAGTTGGCCGTCTGTGAGGCGGTTGCTGAGTTGACGGGGGCAATGGGGCTGCGTCTTTACACGCCGGAGGGTGAATTTTTCATATCATCTCCTGAGAATATCATCGATGGCACCATTGAAGCAGGACAGGTCGATGAGGCCAGGATGCTTTCTTTAAGTAGCGGCTTGAATGAGGATCTCCCGGTTGAGGATATTTTCTGGGAACCCTTACTTGAGGCGGATTCCGAAACGAGCACTTTGGCTGTACGTGAGGTTCTGTTGCCTGTTCATGTGGCAGACGAGGATGAGTTGCTCGGAATCGCACAATTTATTTACGACGGTGATGACTCGGTTACTGACATTGCAGGGTTGAACGACGGACTTTTCCGTCAAAGCTTCTTTGTGTTTATCGTCGGCGGCGCGGTGGTTACGGTGTTACTGTCTGTTTCCTTTATTCGGATGAACCGGGTTCAGCACGCGCTCGCCCGGCGTACGTTTGCCCTCAAGAAGGTCAATCAGGAATTGGCGTTATCAGACCGAACCAGTGCGGTGGGCGGGATGACCTCTCACCTGATCCACGGGTTGAGGAACCCTCTTGCTGGATTGTCTGCGTACCTCAAGGGAGACCAAACTGATAGCGGAGAATTGTTCTCCGCAAAATCAGCGATCGAGCGGATGGAGGGAATGATCGATAACATTGTCCGGACATTGGGAGAGAATACCAGCGGTCTGGTTTACGAGGTGAGCGTCGCTGAGTTGCTTGAGATTTTCAGTTCGAGAATGGTGTCTTTTGCAGTCGACCATCAAGTGCAACTCAGCGTGCAGGACAGGGGAGGCAGGGAGTTAAACAATCGGGAGTGCAACCTGATTTTGTTGATCCTCGAAAACCTCACGCAAAATGCAGTCGAGGCTTGCGAGAAGGGTTCGAAGGTCGACGTTACGGCGAGCAAGACTGGTGAGGCGACAATGTTTGAGGTGAGCGACAACGGCAGTGGTTTGCAGGAACCTGTCAAGGAATCACTGTTTCAACCCGGCAATACGACGAAGGAGCAGGGGAGTGGGCTTGGGTTGGCCATCAGCGGGCAGTTGGCTGTGTCAATGAGTGCGGAGTTGTCCTTGGTGAAGTCAAACGAATCTGGAACAACTTTCCGGTTAACTCTAGCTGAGCGCGATCCTGATTAATCAAAAAACAGATGACGCCAGTTGTGATAAACCGCCTTGTGTCCCAAACTAATTCAGTTCCAGTAGCCTTCTCCCAGTGGAGAAAACGTCAAAACGATCGCTTTTGGTTGATTGCCTTACCCAATGCGAGCCGGCCGCCGTCAGTGTGAACACAAGACGACCACGATGGTATAAAGAGAGGTATTGCATCGCTTGATTTCAGTGGACTGCGCCGAAGACCTTGAACAAGCGCTTAAGAGTTGCATTCATTTGGGCAAGTGGAATCATGTTGCCCCCATCGCTGGGCGATATGGCCGGTTCCGGGTGGGTCTCGATGAATAGCCCGTTAGCTCCCGCAGCTATGGCCGACTTGGCGAGAATCGGGGCAAATTCATCTTGGCCTGATGAGCGGTCGCCGCCGCCGCCCGGCAATTGCACTGAGTGCGTCGCATCGAATACGACCGGATAGCCGAACGATTGCATTATTGGGATCGAGCGCATGTCGGCGACGAGATTGTTGTAGCCAAAGCTGGAACCACGTTCGGTGAGGATGATTTTTCTGTTGCCGGTGTGAGCCGCTTTGGCGGCGACCTGCCCCATTTCTTTTGGGGATAGGAACTGGCCTTTTTTGAGATTCACGATTTTTCCAGTGTTCGCTGCGGTCGTGATGAGGTCTGTTTGGCGGCAGAGAAACGCGGGGATCTGCAAAACATCGACCACTTCAGCGGCTTGCTCTGCCTGTTGTTCTGTGTGGACGTCAGTGAGGACAGGTACCCCGACCTTGTCACGAACTGTGCGGAGGATGCTCAAACCAGCTTCTATGCCAGGGCCGCGCTTGGCTTTGGCGGAGGTGCGGTTTGCTTTGTCGAAGCTCGCCTTAAAAACATAATTAATGCCTATCGCGTTGCAACTGCGCTTGAGAGTTCGGGCGATCTTGAGGCAAAGCACTTCCGTTTCGATCACGCAAGGGCCAGAAAAAAGAAACAAACGGTTTGGCTTGCTGATCGAATTGAACAGTGCGTTTGGATTCATTTCGAGGCGGTCTGTGCATCGGGGTCGTGCTCGATGCGGACGATTTGAGTATCCTGATTTTTGCCCCAGGCAGTGCCCCACTCAATGACATACAGGCAGCCGTCCGGTCCAAGCTCCATGTCCATTGGTCGCTTGAATGTCATATTGGAGCAGAACCGTTCCATCTTTATCTGGTTGTCGTTTTCGTCGAGTTGGATGTTGATGATCCAGTTGCGTGACCACTCGTAAATAAACAGTGAGTGGTCGTACTGTTTCGGTAGCTTGGTGGAAGAGTCGAGTTTCTCGTCGTAGTAGTACACCGGGCCAGCCATCGCAGTGCGCCCGCCGCCCCCGTTGAGAGCTTGCCAGCGAACGGAGGGGAAGTGGGCGTAATGAATGAATGCCGGTTGGGCGGGCGGCAGTTGCTGGATCCCCGTGTTGTACGGAGAGTCATTGACTGGACTCGCTGAAACGAACGGTTCGCCAGGTTGTTTATTTTTAAAATCGTAGTCGTGGTAAGCCTTGTTGTCGGCGATGAAGAGAGGCCAACCAAAGTTTCCAGCTGCTCGGGCTTGGTTGATTTCGTCGTATCCGGCGGGGCCACGCTTGTTACCACGCCCCCCCGCGTCCGGTCCGACCTCCCCCCAATAGAGGAAGCCGTTTCTGGAGTCGACTGAAATTCGATATGGGTTACGGTTACCCATCACGTACACTTCAGAGCGGGCGCTTTCTGAGACGCTGGCGAACAGATTACCCTCGGGGATACTTATTGAGCCATCGGGCTGCGGCTTTACCCTAAGGATTTTGCCTCGCAAGTCGTTTGGGTTTGCGGACGATTTTTGTGCGTCCCACGCAAAACGACCAGACCGTTCGTCAATGGGGGCATATCCGTCAGAGGCGAAGGGGTTGGTGTTGTCACCAACGGATGCGTAGAGGTTTCCCGTACTATCAAACGTCAGCGATCCACCGGAGTGGCAGCACTCGTCGCGCTGGGTCTTGATACGGATCATTTCCTTTTCGGACGCTATGTCGATCGCGTTGCCTTTCAGCGTGAAACGCGAGACGAGGTTGTAGCCCTTCTTACGTGCGTTGCCACCAACGTATTCAGTCACAGTGTCCGGCGATGCATAAAAAAGATATAAGTGATTGTTTGAGAGGAAATCAGGGTCGAGCGTCAGTCCGAGCAGTCCATCCTCCAAGCCGGTGAAAACGGGAATGGTTCCTATGCGGGTGATTTTGTTTGTCTTGGGATTCCAATAAAAAATTTCACCGTTTCGTTGAGCATAGAAAACCCTCCCATCCCTTGCGATGGAAAGCTCCATGGGATCCTTCAATGTGTCTTCGGCTTCTTTGTTTCCATCTGTGTCGCGGTCGGAGACGAGGATGACTTTACGAAATGCACCATCTGTTTGTGGGCCGGACGGTTGCGGTCCGGCAGTTATGGACTGGGCCAAGCCAAGTGCAAGATAAGCTACTGATAATCCGTGGTTCATATTAAAATGCGCCGCTTGCAAGTGGCCACGGGGAGAAGGTAGTGAGAGCTTCGTCGGTGTCGAGTGAAATATCAACGTAACCTTAAAGTGACATTGCCGGTCGCATGCCGCAGAAAAAGTCCTTTGCGGAGCATCTGCAAAACGTCGAGCGTTACGGTTTCGCGACTCGCTAAACCGTTGATCACCCTTGCGGCAGAAATGATGTTGTCAACCTCCCTCCCGTTGATGGCAGTAATGACGATCCCCGTTATCAGTCCTGCCTCTTCGGCTGGTGAGTCGTCATCTACTTGTGAAACGACAAGTCCTTCACTGAAATTAAAGCCTAGCGCACGGGCTACTTCTGGAGTCAATGCATCCAGAGTAGCGCCGGTTTTTTCTCGAATAAGACCGGTGTTGAAATAGGCTTTTTCTGGAATTAGATTCACGGTGGAGTCAATGAGTTTGCCGTTTCTCTTAATTTGCAACTTCACCGTTCGATTGTCTGAAAAATTAAGTAATCTGCTTGCAAACTCGACATAGTTGAGTGGGGCAATACCGTCAATTTCGACGATTTGATCGCCCTCTGTTATACCTGCCTTAGCCGCGGGACTTTGCGGTTCGACCGAGGCAACGCTAAGTGGGTTGTTTCCCGCATTGATGGCAGCACCGAACCAGTTCCCCTCGAGAAACTCCGGCGTGAAGATTCGTGAAAGCGATTCATTGACCCGCTTGACAGGGATTGCAAACCCAATGCCTTGGCCTTCCTTTAGCACTGCTACGTTGATGCCGATGATTTCTCCGTCGAGGTTAATCAACGGGCCACCGCTGTTTCCAGGATTGATGGAGGCATCGGTCTGTAGCCAGTCCGGTATGTCCAGTTTGTTGCCTTCCGTCTCGGTACGGCGACTCTTCGAGCTTAGGATGCCGCGGCTGACCGAGCCTCCAAGACCAAATGGGTTACCTAGTGCCAGCACTGTTTCTCCCAGCAATAGGTCACCATCATCGGCAAAGTTGGCGGCAGCGAAGGTTTCGCCTGGCTCTTCCGGGGTGATTTTGAGTAGAGCAATGTCCGTTGCCAAGCTGCCGGCAACGGCCCTGGCCCGATACACCTTGGCTTTGCCTGATTCGTCGTTAATCTTGACCCAAATTTCGTCGGCATCTTTGACCACGTGGACGTTGGTGAGTACGTAGCCGGATGCATCCACTATGACACCAGAACCTGCGCTCTCCTGTGGCGGCAGTTCCTGTGCGTAGGGTGCCCAGTTGTCGCGCCACCAATCGTAATAATACCGTACACGTTGCACCCGGGTCTTGGTGGCGATGTTGACTACACCAGGCATGACCAGCCCAACCGCTTCGACCACCGCATCGTGCCGGCGAGATACCTCCGCTTGGCCAAACGCTGTGACACCAAGTATCAGTCCGATAACCGTTCCAAGTTTATTGCTCATTCGCTGTTTTAGCATAAAAACCCAATTAGACAAGGCATCCCCGGAAGATGTTCATCCTAGGGCAGCATCAATTTCCTGACTACTTATCCACAATTTTAGCAATTGGCTTGACGGTTGTGCCGCTTTTGCTTGGAATACCCCGCATGACTTTACGTCTGATTTTCCTGTGCCTTGCTTCATCAATGGCTGCTATTTCCGTAGGCTGCATCAGTACGCCTCAAGGCAAACAATTCGGAGTGCCAGCAGTACGGGACACAGTGGTCAGTCGGTACGAGCGGCCAATGGATCAAGTGATCAATTCCGCAAGGCAGGTTTTATCACGAACCGGCACTTTAACTGGTGACGATGTTGTGAACAACGCTGTTTCCGCCAAGATCAACAATCGCAGCGTCTGGGTGACGGTTGCTGAGGTGGAACCGCTGGTGACCGAGGTCAAGGTGCGTGTGCGATCTGCGCGCGGCACTGCTGACTTGGCAATGGCTGCAGAGATTGACAAGCAGATTGCCCTCGGATTGGTCGTATCCCCCTGATCAACTCTTCAGGCCAATGTCTTCGTTATAACTGACCAGCTTCAGCTTATTGGTTATCCTGTTAGCGCCTCGCAACTCAATACTAAGGTATGAAATACGTTTCTCCGCGCGTGCTGCTGGAGCTGCCTTAGGATCCAGCGCAATAACCCGATCCAGCGTAGCACGAACGGCTTCATACGATTCCCCGCTCTTGATCTGAATGTCAGCTAACTTGTTTAGCCAGGCTGTTTTTTGGTGAATAGTTGTCCCGGGCAAGCCCAATAAACGTTCGTATTGTTCAAGTGCCATTGCAGGCTGATTGGCGTGATCGAGGTACAACGACGCCAGTTCCTCACGGTTGCTGGCCGAGTTGGGGTGCATCTCTACCCGGCGCAGGCATGTTTGGAAGGCCTTCTCGTCGACTTGTTTCCGGTTCAGATCAATGGCTTTCGGTAACTCAAGCGGGTTGGTGAAGTCATGCTTCGTCGCCGACTCCTCAAGCAACTTCTGGTAAGATCCCTTAAAATCGCTGGTTTCCGATTGGCACTCCTCGGATGAGTCAAGGCTTGCAAGCCGCTGGGCGGCCAACTGGGCGGCCTGTGAGTTTGGTAACGTCGTTTGGATTTGACGCAATGTCCGCCGGGCTGAGACGCGGTCGCCGGCGATGGATAATTGCCATTCGGCCATTTTGTTTAGAGCCACAGGAAGCCTATAGTTCAACTGCTCTGGGTCATTAAGTGTTTCCTGAATAGTTGCTGCAGCAGCAGGCAAATCCGCAAGGTTTTCAGCTTGAATGTCTGCCTTGAGCATTAATCCGTCAAAATTCCCCGGATGTTTTACCAGTTGCTCATCGACAGCCACTATCGCCTCGGCATATTGCCCTCGCTTACGCCTCGCATTGGCAATTCCATATTCCGGCCTATTGTAAGATTCTCGTGAGTCCCCCGTGAGTGAATTTGTTAAAGGAGATAACATCCAATTGCTTATTTCGGGAGTCCACCACAATCCAAGAAGTATTGAACAGGGCAGCAACACAAAAATAAAAGCAATCAATATATTCACAGTCAAAGCGGTGTGAATCATGACGCCAATAACCGTCAAGGTGACAATCCATTTCAGGATCACCTTGCCGGGTTCGTTATCCGAATTTTTCATTTGTCTCTTGATTATGTAAACAATCACAGCGAACAGGACGCCATATACAAGCACCCCCCAATAGAGACGCTCTGAAACGATTTGTATTAACGATGTCATTTCAGGTGAAAGTGTAGGCGGCTTCGTTCCCGGCTTTTTATGTCGCGCATTTCTATTTCATCCACATGCCATAGGCCGTCTTTCTTTGTGAGGCCTTTGACTGCAAATCGCTTCACCGGTTTGCTTTCAGCGGTGTAAATGTCGGCTAGCAGAATGCCGCCGGATTTTTTGTCTACCCAAGACACAACCCGGTGGTATTCGCCTTTGGTCGGTTCAGGGTTGCGGCTCTCGAGAACGTAGCATAGGCGGCTCTTGCGGCGTTGCGTCTTTACGATAACTTGATTTGGCCAGTGCAGGAAATCCATTCCGAGGTCAGCTATGTAGAGCGAGGATCCGGCAAAGGCAGAATATATGTCAGGGCGTTTGGTTGTGCCAGTGTTGTTCTCGTAGCAATTCGGTTGACCAAGTTGATGGTGAACCGTCCATTGTTCGGGCGATTCACCATTGAGGTTGGCCTTGTAGATTGTTCTCCACTTGGCTTGGCCAAGTTTCTCAATTTGAATAACGACCTCGGTGTTGAAGCGTTTTCGCTCTCGTATGACTACTTCCATCGTGGCCGATAACTCGGCATTTTTTTCTGGAATAAGCTCCCGTATCGCTCGAGCAAGTTGTGGTCCGTCGAGGAGAGTGGGTTCAGCTGCGAGGCGGTGCGAGAAGAGCGGGGTAGTGCCAACAAGAAGCACAAAAGCCAAGCGAATTGTGACGAACTGTTTCACTGTTCTGTTTTACCACTAAGCCAAGAGGGGTTTATTAAATTGCGTGAGAACTGTTCACTTGGCGTATTCTACGAATCTGTTCTCCCTTATCATTGTCACGCGAATCTGGCCGGGGTACTGGAGTTCATCCTCGATTTTTCGTGCCACTTGCCTTGCTAGGTCGTAGCTCCCCTCGTCGCTGATTTCCTTGGAGTTAACGATGATCCGAATTTCCCGACCGGCCTGCACGGCATAGCACTTGTCGACACCGTCGAATGAGGCGGCGATTTGTTCAAGGTTTTTGAATCGCTGTAGGTACGCAGTCATCGTCTCCGAACGGGCGCCCGGGCGAGAGGCGCTGATTGCGTCGGCGGCGCTGACAAGAATGCCCCAGATAAAGTCGTAGGGTACTTCGCCGTGATGCGATGCGACACCATTTACGACATCCTCGGGTTCATTGTTTCGCTTCAGGAAATCCGCTCCGACGATGGCGTGCGGCCCTTCGGCTTCTTCCGACATCGCCTTACCAATATCATGCAGCAACCCGATGCGCTTGGCCTTGTTGACGTCCAGACCCATCTCGGCAGCCAGCAAGCCAGTCAAGTGGGCAACCTCTACGGAGTGAGCCAGAACATTCTGGGTGTAACTGCTTCGATAGCGGAGTTTTCCAAGCAGAGAGAGTACGTCCTGGTTGAGCGTGCTAACACCGGCTTTTTGCGCAGCCTCCTCGCCGACATCGGCTAGGTTATAGTCGTTTTCCTCCGTAACTTTTAAGACGACCTCCTCGATGCGGGTTGGGTGAATTCGGCCATCCTTTACAAGACTTGCCATTGATTTCCGGGCGATCTCACGTTTGATGGGATCGAATCCTGAAAGCACAACGGTGTTGGGTGTGTCGTCGATCAGTACAGTCACACCAGTGGCTGCCTCGAAGGCGCGCACATTGCGCCCATCTCGACCAATGATGCGGCCTTTGATTTCTTCGTCGCCGTTAAGGGAGATCGTCGCTGTTGTGGCTTCGTAAGTGTGTTCACCGGCGTAGCGCTGAATCGCTATTCCGATGATTCGATGGGCCTGTTTTTCTGCATGATCCTTGGCAGCATCAACGATGGCCTTGGAAACCTGGCTTGCCTCCATTTTGGTTTCGTCGCCGATGATCTCGAAAAGGCGCTTCTGCGCTTCATTCGGTGTCAGCTTACTGATTTCTCCCAGTTGCAGCCTGTGCTTTTCAATCAATTGTTCTGCCGATTGCTGTTTTTCTGCGAGTTCAGATTCAACCTGGCGGAGTGCCGTCTGTTTTTGGTTCAGTATTTTTTCGTTCTCGAGCAACGATTGAAGTTGGCGATCCAGCAGTGACTCCCGTTCCTCAAGTCGTTTTTCTCGCTGGCGAATCTCCTCGCTTTCAGCACCAATAGCATTCTCGATTTCAACACGCAGACGCTCAGTTTCCTCGCGGGTGAGCATTCGTGCACTCCGGGTTAGCACCTCGGCTTCGCGTCGGGAGTGTTCCTTGAGGGAGGACTCGGTGCTTTGCAGCGCACGGCGAATCTGTCGTTTTTGATCCTTCCGAATCCAGACCAAGGCAATGATAATGACTACTGCCATGCTTCCCATCAACCATGGTTCTGTTGCTGCCAAATTATACATTGCGATTATCAAGCAGATGCGGGTAGTAACCAACCGCTGGGTGTGGCGATCATGTCCATTTTGACATCGTGCCGCTCCACCGGCACTTTGTGGCAAAGTTGCAACCCGAAGCAGACGCCGCACTTTTTGGCTGGTATATCGATCAGCAAGCGATCAAAGAAACCTTTACCGCGGCCCAGTCTGCCACCAAGGGCGTCGAAGGCTAACCCGGGAACAATCGCTAAGTCGAGTTGCTTCGTGTCCATTTTGACGCTGGCAGATGGGGGTTCGAGTATGCCAAACTTGCCAGGCGCAACATCGTCCAAGTTGCTGATCGTGCAAGCTTCATAACCGCTTATTTCATTAGAATATCTGGGGAGTGCTACTCTTTTTCCGGTGTCTAATCCATTAGAAAATAGTGGTTTAATTTCCAATTCACCGGTCGAAGGCATATACAGCATCACTTGAGTGGCAGAGCGCCATTCACGCGACTCCAGGATCAAGCGGCAAACGGCCTCAGAGTCTTTCGATGATTGCCTAAGGCTCAAACTCGCAATGGCCAAGCGTGCCTTCCGCCGTGCCGAGCGCTTGGCCTCAACCGGGTCAGTTGTCTGACTTTTTCCGTTCATTGTTCAACTTTGCAAAATGCTCCCGCCAATAATCAACCCGTGCCTTGATTTTTTTTTCCACTCCCTGCTCGGTCGGTTCGTAGTAGCGGCGCTTGGCGCCAAGGTAATCCTGTGCTACAAAGTGATCCGGAAAGTCGTGTGAGTATTGGTATCCCTCGCCGTGGCTAAGTTTTTTTGCGCCGGAGTAATGTGAATCCTTTAGGTGGCTTGGCACGGGAATCGTCTTGCCGGAGCGGACATCGGCCAGAGCGGCGTCGATCGCCTTGATGACGCTATTACTCTTGTGCGATCCGGCAATGTAGATAGCCGCCTCGGCGATCGGGATTCGCGCTTCTGGCCAGCCGATGAACTCGGCAGCCTGAAACGCTGCGTTGGCCAGCACCAATGCCATCGGGTCGGCCAAACCGACATCCTCGGCCGCATGAATCACAATACGGCGAGCTATGAAACGGGGATCCTCACCGACGTGGATCATTTTCGCCAACCAGTAAAGCGTCGCATCGACGTCGCAACCTCGCATCGATTTGATGAAAGCGGAAATGGTGTTGAAATGTTCATCCTCGTCACCGTCGTACACTACTGCCTTTTTCTGAATGCACTCTTCCGCGACCTGAAGCGTGATGTGAACGGTGCCGCCTTCGTTCGGCGGAGTGGTCAGCGCCGCAATCTCCAGCGAATTGAGCGCCTTACGCGCATCGCCATCTGACACCTTGGCCAAGTGTTCCACCGCCTTGTGGGATGCTTTGCATTTCAAATGTCCCAGTCCTCTTTCCACATCATCAAGGGCGCGCAGGATCAATCGGGAAATTTCCTCCGGTGATATGGCCTCCAATTCAAAAATTTGTGAACGTGATACCAGTGGCGAGTTAACGAAGAAAAACGGATTATGCGTAGTGGCTCCGATTAGTCGAACAGTTCCGCTTTCGACATCCGGTAGGAGAGTGTCCTGTTGGGATTTATTGAATCGGTGTATCTCGTCGATGAACAGCAACGTAGTTGCCCCCGAATTGGCCAAGCGGTTGGAGGCCGTGGCCAAGACACGACGCATATCCGCAATATTGGATTCAACGCCGCTTAAGCGCTCGAACCGACTTTTTGTTTGTTTGGCGATAATCTGTGCTAGGCTTGTTTTGCCTGTGCCGGGAGGGCCAAAGAAGATCAGTGACTGTATGCGATCCGCCTCGATAGCGCGTCGCAGCAATTTGCCGGGCCCAAGAATATGCTCTTGGCCAGCGTATTCGTCCAAGGTACGCGGACGCATCCTGGCCGCCAAAGGCTGATGCCTGTGGTCTGGATGCGAGTCGTCACCGAGAGCCGTTTCTTTCTCCGGTGCGGGTTGGTTATCCGAGAATAGATCGCCGTTCACCTAACAGCATTCTAGCAACCGGCGGCGATGTCCCCAAAGAAAAAACCCGCAGCTCGAAAGCTGCGGGTACTATAAAACCCCGCCGTTGCCGTGTTGAACGAATCCGATGAACGGAAGGTACAAGTGGATCCGGCTCGTCGTAGATCGCGACTTCCAGCAAAGGCCTGTCGGTCACAACCCGAGTGCAGGTTCCTTAACCATTAGAACTAAGGTCCAGGGACAGTTGCA
>PVBE012992704.1_pt1 | contig 30225 bp, 31 predicted proteins | sample 1631181 | NCBI WGS metagenome assembly PVBE01 (sample SAMN08397723, study PRJNA350692) | Marine metagenome, whole genome shotgun sequencing project. | isolation source: water | place: Pacific Ocean | collected 2012-04
ACAAATGTTTATGGAATTTTTTTGACTCTTCCCACAAGGCGAGTTTTGGCGTGCTAAGAAAGCCATAGTGCCCTGGTTTGCGTCCCCTAAGCCTCAACATCATGGGTCAGTTGTGCCGGAAAGCGTAAAATGTTGTGTTTCACCGACCGGGTGAATTCGCCGATTCGTACCCGTGCCTGGGCGCAACGCAGACCGTACCCAGGTGAGAAATCCGGGCGAGGTTCCGAACTAGCAGCAGATCTCGGCAATGGCGACAACCTGGGCACCATGGCGGTCGGCCAATTCGATTGTGTCGCCAACGTGAACTTCGTGGCCTTGGCCTACAAGAATCATGTCGGCGTTTTCCGGCGCCTCGGCGGCACCTGCCGGTGCCTTCGGGTTGGCACTGAGTTAGGGGTCGATCAGCAGCACCTTGCCGGCTGCCTCCAGGCGCACGACGGAATGTCGCAGCCATGAAATTCCAACTTCTTCTCCCTTGCTTGCCCCACTCGGCCCCGCTTCTCTATCTCGCTTCCAGGACTTCGCGCCGCATGGTTGCCAGTTGGCTTTGGCGGAAGGGCTTCGAAAGGTAGCGGTCGCCGGGCTCCAGGATATCGCTAAGGCGTTCCAAAGCCTCGGCATAGCCGGAAATGTAGAGCACTTTGGTGGCGGGCCGCCGGGCCCTGGTTTCGCGTACCAGATCGAGGCCACTGAGTCCGCCTGGCATCACCAGATCGGTGACCAGCAAGTCGAAATCCTCGGTCTCGAGGATGTCCAGCGCCTGTTGTCCGTCGCCGGCCGCGAGCACTGTGTAACCCAGGCGCTCGAGTGATTGTGACAAGGTCCGCCGCACCGCCACTTCATCCTCGACCAGCAATACCGTTTCGTTGCCGCCGGGCATGGCACGGGAGGGTTCGGCGGCCGAATCAAGGCGCTCCGTCTCGCTGGCCCGGGGTAGATAGAGCCGTATGACGGTACCGCTGCCGACTTCGCTTTCGACTTCGATGTGACCCGACGACTGCATGGCAAAGCCGTGCACCATGCTGAGACCGAGGCCCGAATTGGCACTTTTGTCCTTGGTCGAAAAGAAAGGCTCGAAGATGTGCTCCAGCATGTCGGCTGAGATGCCGCTGCCGGTGTCGCGCACGGCCACCATGACATAGCTGCCAGGGCAGGCGCCGCGGCGATCTTCGAAGTCGTCCCGGCTGAGTTCGGCGTTGGCCACTTCGATGCTAAGCGTGCCGCCCTCGGGCCTGGCGTCGCGGGCATTGACCGCCAGGTTGACCAGAGCGTTCTGAAGGTGTCCGCGGTCGGCATAGGGGGCTGCCAGATCCTCGGCGATGCGGGTCTCCAATTTGACCGTCTCGCCCAGCGCCGGGGCCAGCAGCCGGGTTGTGTCGCTAACCAGCTTGGCCACGTCGAAGGACTGCGGCTGCAGCGATTCCTGGCGTGAGAAAGCGAGCAGGCGGTGGGTTACGTCAGAGCCACGGGTGGCCGCTTCCAGTGCCGCATCGACCATCACCCGCAAATCCTCCTCCTCGACCACGCCGTCTTCCAATTCCTCGGTCAGGAAATGGAGGTTGGTGATGATGATAGTGAGAATGTTGTTGAAGTCGTGGGCGATGCCGCCGGTCAGCCGCCCCACTGCTTCGTGGCGCAGCGCCCGGCCCAACTGTTCGGCCATCTCACGCCGTTCACTGATATCGCGCAGGATGGCCTGCAGCACCAATCGGCCCTGCACTTCGACCGTCCGCACACTGGCCTCAACCGGCATCAGGCTGGCATCCTGGCGACGCATAGAGGCCTCGAAATGAGCCGCTCCGGAAATCACCACGTCGTCGATGGTGGCGGTTATCTCGGCAGCATTGCTCTTGCCCACCAGATCGTCCAGCGTCAGATCGATGAGCTCCTGGCGGCAATAGCCCAGCACCTCGGCGGCCACCGCGTTGACCTCGATCAGTCGGTGAGTTTCCGGATCGACGACGAGGATCGAATCGGTGACGTGATCAAAAAGTGTTTGATAGCGCTGGACGCTGTCGCGTTGCGCCTGTTCCGCCTGCTGGCGCTCGCTGATGTCACGTACCACGCTGACCAGAACCGTGCGCCGGCTGCCGGCGCCGCGGATTTCGGTTACCGTGTGCGAGGTTGGAAATACGCTGCCATCTCGTCGCCGCATCTGGCATTCAGTATGAAATGGCCGACCCTGGTCGAGGTTTTTGTAAAGATCGGCCCTGAATGCCTCATCGGCTGCCGCGTCGATGTGCAGCATGCCGGGATCGCGGTTTAACACCTCATCCTGACGGTAGCCGAACATACTGCCGACTGCCGGATTGCAGGCAAGAATCTTGCGCGTCTCCGCGTCGACCACGAAGACCGCCGCGCTGAGGCTGGCGAACGTGCCTTCCAGGAGTTCCTTGGCGGCGCGCACCTTTTCATCGATGCGCGTGCGTTCGCTGAGATCGCGGACCAGCGCCTGGGCCACCCGGCGCCCTTCGATGTTGATCAGTCGAGCGCTGACCTCAACCGGCAGGATATCGCCGTTGCGGTGACGCAGGCGATGCTCGAAGACGACCTCACCGTGTTCCATGAGCTGCTTGAAGGCGGCCTCGAGAAAACCGCCGGGCAATTTTGCGTCGATATCGCCAAAGTCCAGTTCGAGAATCTGCGATCACGAATAACCCAGCCAGCGGCCGCCGTGTTCGTTGACGTCCAGGAAGTGCCGGCTTTCGGGGTCGAAGACGTAAATAGCGGTGCCGGCATGTTCGAAGAGGCTGCGGTAGCGGACTTCGCTGTCGCGCAAAGCGTTTTCATCCCTGGCCCGTTCGGTAATGTCGCGCGCCACGCCGACCAGTCCCGCGACTTGGCCGCTGTTGTCGCGGTAGGGCGCCTTCATGGTGAAGAAAGTGCGTCTCTCACCGGCTACTTTGGCCACCTCTTCGAGGTGCACAGTCTTGCCACCGTCAAGAATGCGCTGATCGTCGGCCATGACCTCCCTGGCGGTGTCGCCGCCGTTGATCTCGCTGTCGGTGTGGCCCATCACGGCCTCGGGGGAGGAGCCGAGAATCGCCGCGCCGGCCTGGTTGATGAGCCGGTAGCGGCCCTCTCGATCCTTGAGGAATATGGCGTCCGAGGAGCCTTCGATGACGGTACGCAGGAGGCGTTCGTTGGCATTCAGCGCCGCCAGTTCACGACGCCGCACGTCGGCATAGCTGAGCAGTAGCCCCAGCATCAGCGTGGCCAGGGGATAGAATAGGACCAATGTCAGGGCGATCCGCTGGAGCACGGCGAGGCCGTCGACGGGAGCCGGTAAGAGGTGCGTCCAAGGTAGCACCAGCAGCGTCAGCACAAGGCCCATGGCCAGCAATTGCACGGGCAGCCATCGTCCCGGTCGGGGCAGCTTGAGCCAAATCCAGAGGATCCCCAGCGCCGCCGCCGAAAGGATCACGGCGCTGTCCGCCGGCGCCGCGATGCCGCCGAGATAAAGGCGGTATGCGGCGGTCAGGGCTCCTGCCACCAGGGCGGCGTCGACGCTGCCGAAGGGTCCGGCCAGCACTAACACCACGGTCCTGCCGTCGACAACGATACCGGGCCTGACTTCGACGCCCGTCTGGATACTCAGGATGGCAATCAGGGCGAACAGCAAGCCGGTGAGGAGGGGGTCAAGAATGCTGCGGCCCTGTAGCCGGTGCCGTGTCAGGCCATAGAGGAAGGCCAACGACAACAGCAGTGCCATGTTCTGCGCCAAGGCGGAGAGAAGGTTGGTCACGCCGGATGCACCACGCAGCGCAGTCCAACGATCTGGTAGCTTCGGGCCAGCACGATTGTCCCTTGTTCCTTGGCGCCGAGCGCCAAGTCTACCTAATGCCGCATCCCACGCTACAGTGGTAAATCGTCGAGGAATGAAGGCATGGTGGCAACGAAGCTGGGCCGTGCCGCCATAGCTTTTTGCCAACGCCTGAGGTGGGGCCGGTTGTTGAGGAAATCATCTCCCTCGGGCGTCACTGCCAGAGTGGCAATGATGGGCAGCAGCAGAATATCGGCCAAGCTGACGCGATCGCCGGCGAGGAAATCCGTGTCGGCAAAAACCTTGTCGAGCAGATCGAGCTGAAAGGCGACGTCGGGGAGTGCGTTCTCGATCACCGCTTCGTCCGACGGGCGGTCGGCGATGCTCGGCGCCAGCCGTTGCAGGGCCAGGCGCCGCATCATGGTGTCGTAATAGACATCGTTGATGGCGCTGATCCACTGTTCCATGACGGCCCGCTCTCGCGGCGTCTCGGGCTGCAGCGGTGGCTCGGGATAAGTGTCGTCCAGGTAGCGCAGAATGGCGCTGGTCTCATAAAGATGAAAGTCGCCGTGGCGCAGCACCGGCACCTTGCCGAAGGGATGCAGTGCCTTCTGTTGCCGGCTCTGGGGAAACTGTTCCACCATTTCGAAAGCGACGCCCTTCTCGGCACAAGCCAAACGCACCGACCAAGTGTAGGAACTAAGCGGTAGGCCAAAAATTTCGAGGTCTGACATGTTCTGTTCCCGACTAGGCCAAGTCGTTGTTTCGGAGCTATGCGCCGTCTGAGGGGGTGTCTGGCGGCCGCCAGTCCATCGGCAGGTTGGCGCCCTCGGTGACGGCCTGAGTCAGATCGGTACCTTTGAGTTGGGCGCCGGCCAGATTAGCACCGGAGAGATCGCTACGCATCTCGCCGCCGGTCGAGGCGCCGCTGCGGTCCCGAATGTGGGTTGCCCCCAGCACCACGTTGCTGAAGTCGGCGCCGCTCAGGTTGGCCTTGCACAAGCGGCTGCCGGATAGATCGGCTGTGGAGAGATTTGCGTGCTTGAGGTCGGCGTCGCTGAAATCGACCATCTTGAGCGTACATCCCGAGAAGTCGCAGCGCACCAGCACGGTGCCCCGCATGCTGGCGCCGCTGAGGTCCATGCCGGCAAAGACGACGTTCGAGAAATCTTGGCCGTCGAGCACCGCGCGTTCGCCCTCGGCACCGAAGCTGTCGACCCATTGGCGATGCCGCCGAATGGTTTGCTGCACGTCCTGCGACAGGTTTTCGACGTAGCTCACCACACGGGCCTGGTCGAGGAATGCATGTTCGAGTTCGACGCCAACCAGAATGGTGCCCACCATCTCTGCGCCCCGCAGGTTGGCGCCCTGGACTTTGGCACTTTGCAAGGCGGCGCCGCTGAGGTTGGTGTTTTCCAGGTTCGAGTCGCTCAAATCGGCCCCCGTCAGATCGGCGCCCATGAGATTCGAGCCGGACAGGTTGGCGCCTTTGAGGTTGGCGCCCCGTAGTACCGCACCATCGAGATCGGCCTGTGTGATACTGGCGTTTTCCAGTGCCGCATCCGAAAGGTTGGCCGCGGCCATGCGCTGGCGCCTCTTTTCCAGCGCGTTCTCGGCCATGGCTCCATCGGCAGCCTTACTGCCGCTGCGCATCAACGCTCCCTTGCGCAAATCGACGCCGTCGAGATTGGCCCTGGTCAGGTTGGCGCCGCGCAGCTGGACGCCACGCAAATCGGCACCCGCCAGGTTGGCCTCACGCAGGTCGGCTTTCCTGAGATCGGCGCTGAAGAGGTCGGCCTCGGATAGATCGGCCTCTCTGAGGATGCAGCCATGTAGGTCGATGCCGGTCAAGATGGCGGCCTTGAGGTTGATGCCGGGCAGCCTGAGTCCGGCTAACACCTGATTGGCCAAGTCAGCGCGCTTGCCGCCGCGCTTACTGTGGATCCAAAGCTGATGCTTCTTGATGATGTCGACGAATTCGGCAGGCGTCATGCCCAAACCATGTCACAGCTTCCCCCTAGAGATCGCGATTTAGCGCATCTGCCGTGGGCTGGCAACCTTTGGCAGCGCTGCCAGAGCAGAATCAAGCTCCGCCGTCAGCGCCGGCCAATCGCCGGCCGCCGGTTGGCGAAAGATGCGCATGGTCGGGTACCATGGTGAATCCGGGCGCTGCTCCTGCCAGCGCCAGTCGGCCGTGTGGTGGAGCAGCAACCAGGTCGGACAGCCCAGCGCTCCGGCTAGATGGGGCACCGAGGTGTCGGTGCTGATCACCAGGTCGAGCGCCGCGAGTACCGCCGCGGTGTCGGCGAAACTCTCCAGGTGCGGCGCCAGATCGATGAAAAGGCCGGTTTCGGTAAGGCGTTCGAGATCGCTGGGCGCTGCCGCCAATACGAGGCCGAAGAAATTCAGACCGTGGTGGCCCGCCAGCGGCGCCAGCAGTTCGGTCGGGCAGGCCCGCAGGCGGTTGACGGGATTGTTGGCATTGCCTGACCAGCAAAGCCCCACTTTGATGCCGTCTCCGGTCTCCAAAGCTGCCGCTAGCGCCCCGCCGAGTGGCTGCGGCGGCCACAGATATGGCACGCGGTCGGGGATGTTCCCCAGCGTCGTCGCGAAGATTCGGGGCAGACTGAGGAGCGGCACATGGAGGTCGAAATCGGGCAGCTCTTCGGCCGGTGTGGTCACCGCATCGACGCCTGGGCAGGTGGCCAGGACCGCGGCCAGGGAGACCGGGCAGAGCAGCGTCAACCGCTCAACCCGGGGCCGCGCCAGAGCGACATAACGCACGAACTGCAGCGCATCGCCGAAGCCCTGCTCGGTGTGTACCAACAGGTGGCCGTTGAAGGCCCGGCCGTCCCAGGGAGATGCGGATGTGAGCCGGCTGGGGCCGTCGGGGCAGTCGAAGCGGTATTCATAGCCCGCCCAGGCTTGCTCGTATTCTCCCCGACGCAGCCGGATGAGGGCGACGTTAAAATGGGCCTCGGGTCGTTCGGGGTCGAGCTCGAAAACTCGCTTGTAGGCCGCCAGACAGTCGGCGTCGCGGCCTTGGCGCTCGAGCGCGTCGGCCAGCCGGAAAGCCGCCACGACGTCATCGGGCTGGCGCGCCACGGCCTGGCGGAAGAGGGCTTCGCCACCCTCCAGATCCCCGTCCTCGAGGCACAGGCTGCCGAGCCGGCAGAGCGCCCGCACGTCCTCGGGCAAGTCCTCCGCGAGGGCCCGGAAAAGCGCTGCCGCCTCCTGGCGCCGGCCGTTGTCGGCCAGCATAACGGCCAGAGCGAAGCGACCGTCGGCGTGGGCGGGATCGGCGGCCAGGACGGCCCGCAGGTGGCGCTCGGCGGTGATCGTATCGTCGGCATTGGCGGCATGGACGCCGACGATCAGGTTGGGCACCGGTCGCCCGGGCTCCAGGGCCAGCGCCCGCTCGGCTGCCACGGCCGCTTCCGGTCGCTCGGCCGTCTCAAAAGCTGATGCCAGGGCCGTCAGGGCGTCGGCCTGGATCTCCTCGGGCGCACTTTCGCTACGCTGCATCAGCGCCAGCATCTCATCAAAGGCTTCGCGTTCCGCCAGCAACCGCGCCAGCCGGGTCCAGAGATCGGCCAGCGCCACGTCGGCCTCGACGGCCTGGTGGTAGAGGGTTTCGGCGGCTGCCGCCTGGCCGGTCTCCTGCAGCGCCCGGCCATGGAAGTAATAGAGCACCGGCAGCGCCGCGGCATGTTCGGCCAGCGCCGCCAGCAAGGGCAACGCCGCGCCGTGCTCACCAGCCTCGCTCAGCGCCAGCGCCCGCGCCCGCTCGAAGAGAGCCTGTTGATCCTCGCCGTCCGTCATCGGCGCCAGGATACGGAACCCCGCCGCAAGGAGCTAGTGCGGGCTGGTGCAACCCTTCCCGGGCAGGCCAGAATGGCCTATGAGAAAGAGCGCCAGAAACCCGCCGATTTCACCAGGGAGCAAACCATGATCTATGAGCTCAGGGCCTACACCATCCAGCCCGGCCGGGCGCCGGAATTCGCCAAGCTTTCGGGCGATGTGGCCCGGCCCATCCGGGGCAACGACTACGGCACGCTGGAGGGCTATTGGCTGAGCGAGTTCGGGCCGCTCAACCAGGTCGTTCATCTCTGGAGTCACGCCGACCTCAACGCCCGCCAGGACGCCCGCGCCCGGCTGGGCCAGAACCAGGCCTGGACCAACGAATTCATCCCCCAGGCGATGCCGCTGATCCAGAAGCAGGAAATCAAGCTGATGACTGCGGTCAAACCGCTCAACCCGCCGACCAGCCAGGGCAACGTCTATGAATACCGCCACTACCGGACCAAGACCGGCCGGGCGAAGGAATTCGCCGAAAACCTCCATGGTGCCTTTCCGGTGCGCGAGAAATATTCGCCCAACGTCGGCCTGTGGATCACCGAAGCCGGTCAGCCCAACGAGGTCTCCCACATGTGGGTTTACGAAAGCCTCAACCAGCGCTTCGAGGCACGTGGCGCCTCCGCCCAGGACGAGGACTGGCAGGCCTTTTTGGGCAAGGCAGGTCCGCTGCTCGAGGAAATGCATTCGATGATCATGCTGCCGGCCGACTTCTCGCCCATGCAGTGAGGGGGAGGATGCGATGCCGCGCATCGAAAGCATCGACTGCTTTTTCCTGCGCTATCCCTTTCCCGAAGACATCCGCTACGTCTACTCGGGTGGGCGCTGCGACAACATGGACGCGGCCCTGGTTCTTCTCACCTGCGACAACGGTGAGACCGGCCTTGGCGAGATCACCCACGGCCAGTTCACCTTCGAGCCCATCCCCGGCCTGGTGGCGCATTTCGAGCGCGTCCTCAAGGGGCACGAGCTGGGCGACATCAACCGGGCCTGGGAGCTGATGTATGGGTCCAGTGTTTTCTGGAACCGGGAAGGCCTAGGCATCGGCGTCATGGGCGGCATCGACCTGGCGCTGCATGACGCGCTGGGCAAGACGCTGGGGCTTCCGGTTTGGCAGCTGCTCGGCGGCCGCGCCCGCAAAGACGTCCGCATCTATGCCAGCAACGGCCTTTTCGACCAGCCCGAGCCGCTTATCGATGACGCCCGCCGGGCCCAGGCTCGGGGCTTCGACGCCTACAAGATGCGCGTGGTCAGGCCTGAGACCACGCCGCCCCTGGTAGCGGCCTTTCGCGAAACCTTCGGCGACCAGCTCGATCTGGCGGTCGATGCCGTGCAGGGCTCCTGCGCCGTGCCCTGGCCGCTCAGCCTCGTCAAGCGTCTGGCCCGGGCCCTGGAGCCCTGCGACCTGATGTGGCTCGAGGAACCTTGCCGGGTGGAGGACATCGAGGGCTACCGCGAGCTCCGGCAGGCCACCAGCCTGACTGTGGCCGGCGCCGAAAGCATCCCCACGGCGCGCGCTTTCAAGCCCTACCTGGAAGCCGAAGCGTTCGGCCTGGTGCAGTTCGATATCGCCACCTCGGGTTTCAGCGAGGGCCGTCGCATCGCCACCCTGGCGGGGCTGCATCAAAAGCCCGTCGGCATCCATTCCTGGGGCAGCCAAGTCAGCATCATGGCCGGTATTCACATGGCCGTTGCCACGAACAACGTGGCGATTACCGAATACTGTTTCATGGATCACCCGCTCAATGAACGCCTGGCCCTGGCACCGCTGGAAATCAACGGCGGCCGCGTCGCGGCACCCCAGGCGCCTGGCCTCGGTGTCGTCTTCGACGCGGCTCTGGCGGACGAGTTTCGTTACACGCCCGGTGCCAACACCATGATCCTTACGGACCAGACGGACATGCGGCTGACCTGATGGCAAGCGTGCCTATTGAGTCTTTTTCCTTGCGCCGGGTGCCGGAAATCCGCTTCGGCCCCGGCAGTATTGCCGACATTGCCGAGGACGCTGCGGAAATGGCCGAGGCAGGACAGCCAGTCGTGCTGTTCAGCGACGCCGCGCTCTTCGATCTTGGCCTGGCCGGCCCGCTGGTCGCCAAGCTCGAAGTTGGCGGCGCCCGGGTGGCGGTGTTCAGTGATTTTGCCGGAGAGCCCAAGCAAAAAGAAGTCGAGGCAGCTACGGATTTCCTGCGCCGGCACGATGCCGGCCTGGCCATCTGCCTGGGTGGCGGCTCGGCCATGGATTTGGGCAAGGTGGCAGCGGCCGTGGCGCTCGGCGATCTCGGTCCGGCGGCCTATGCCATGAAGGGCGAGAAGCTGCCGGCCCGGCGGCTGCCCTGCATCTGCATCCCGACCACGGCCGGTACCGGATCGGAACTTTCCTCGACCAACATCTTCACCAGCACGGCCGGTCGCAAGGTCTGGGTCTGGGGCAGCGAGACCAAGCCCGGGCGGGTCATTCTGGACCCCGAATTGACGCTCTCGCTGCCGCCCAACCTCACCGCCTGGACCGGCCTCGACGCCTTCGTCCATGCCCTGGAGGCCTGCACCAACGTCTACCGCCACGACGGCAACGACATTTACGCCCACCGCGCCTTGGAACTCGTCGCCGGGTCGCTGGAGCAGGCCGTCCAGCAGCCCGACGACCTGGCGGCCCGGGGCCGCATGCTGCTGGGGGCCGCCTATGCCGGCATGGCTATCGACAACTGCTCGGCCGGCCTGGCCCATAATTTGAGTCACGCCTTGGCCGCCCTGGCGCCGGTGCAGCACGGCCTGGCCACGGCGTTGGGACTGGAAGTCGTGCTGGGCTGGCAGGCCGAAGCGGATAGCGGCCCCTTTGCCGCCGCCGCCGAAGCCTGTGGTCTTGGCGCCGACGGCGGCGCGCTGGTTGAATGGTACGGCGACTGGCTGACACGCTGCGGTGTGAAGCGCGGGTTGCCGGCGGCTTTCGCAGCCTTTTCGCCGGCCGATCTGGCAGCCGAGATGAGCGCCCCCGAGACCATCGGCATCCGCCGATCCTCGGCCCGGGAAGTGAGCGATGCGGATAGCGGGCGCTTCGCCGCCGCGCTGCTGGCCCTGGCGCCGGGACCGACACAATGAAACTCACCGGCCTCGAGACCTTCGTCGTCGGCAATCCGGTGCGCGACCTGGGCGGGCGCTACTGGATTTTTCTCAAGTTGACCACGGCAGACGGCGTCACCGGCATCGGTGAGGTCTACGCCGCATCGTTCGCACCCGAGCGCATCACCGACCTGGCCGTGGACGTCTTCGAGCGCCATTTCCTGGACGCCGATCCCTTCCGCATCGAGGCGCTGTGGCGAAACGTCTACGGCAGCGGTTACGCGCTGCGCCCCGACCCCACGTTGTTGGGCATCCTCAGCGGCATCGAAATGGCCTGTTGGGATATCGTCGGCAAGGCGCTGGAGCAACCCGTATACGCGCTGCTGGGCGGCCGGGTGCATGAAAAACTGCGGGCCTACACGTACCTCTATCCCCAAGAGGGCGACAAAACGGACGTCTACCTCGATGCCGAACTGGCGGCGACCCGGGCTTCCGAGTACGCCGGGCTCGGCTTCACGGCCGTCAAGCTCGACCCGGCCGGACCCTATTCCGCTTTCGATCCGCGTCAGCCCGCTCTCGAAGCGCTTGAGCGCTGCGAGACTTTTGTCGCCGCCATCCGCGAGGCCGTGGGCAACCGCTGCGACATTCTCTTCGGCACCCACGGCCAGTTCACGCCGGCCGGCGCCATCCGCCTGGCCCGCCGCCTGGAGCCTTACGACCCACTCTGGTTCGAGGAACCGACGCCGCCCGAGAATCCAGGCGCCATGGCCCAGGTCGCTGCTGCCACCTCGATCCCCGTGGCCAGCGGCGAGCGCCTCACCAGCAAGTACGAATTCGCGCGTCTGCTGGAGGCTGGCGCCGCCACCATCCTGCAGCCCAACCTGGGCCGCGTCGGCGGATTGCTCGAAGCCAAAAAGATCGCCGGCCTGGCAGAGGCCCACTACGCCCAAATCGCGCCGCACCTCTATTGCGGCCCGGTGGTGGGAGCCGCCAACATCCAGCTCGCCACCTGCAGCCCCAATTTTCTGATTCTTGAAGGCATTCTGACGTGGCAAGGCTTCACGGCCGAGATCCTCAAGACCCCGATCACCTGGCAGGATGGGTTCGTAATTCCGCCCACGGCCCCCGGCCTGGGCGTCGAACTGGACGAAGAGGTTGCCCGGGCACACCCCTGGCAGGGCGACGGGCTGCACCTGGAGATGGCGGACGTGCCGCTATAACCCGGCGGCGAATTCCTTGGCGGCCGCAATGAATTCTTGCGGCGCTTCCATGGGCAGCATGTGGCCGGCCGTTGGTACGTCCCTGCGCCGAGCATCGGGGATGCGGGCCATGAGCTGCTCGACCACGGCGGCATCGTAGAAGACGCGGTCGTTGGGGCCCATCATCACCAGCACCGGGCAGTTGATGTCTTCGTAGGGCACGTCCCAGTCGGCCTTGCCCATGTGGGTGAGTAGGTTGTAGGGGCCCGAATTAGAGTCCAGCGGCGCGTAATCGGCATCGGGCTGGAGAAAATCCTTGCGGTTGGCCAACAGCCAATCGGGACCCCACAACAGCGGCGTCATCATGTCGCCCATGAGCTGCGGGCCGCCCACATCCATGACCTTGACGATGGCCTCGTTGATCCAGGCCAGGCGCGGGCCGATGATGCGAAGCGTGTTGATCAGCACCAGACCCGCCGTTGCCAAGCCGGCGAGGTGGGCGCGGAGGGCGAAGAGGCCGCCGATCGACAGCCCTACCAGCACCGGCCGGTCGATTTCCAGAGCCTCGACGATGTGCTTGAGGTCGGCGATTATCAGCTTGTCGTCGAGTGCCGTGCCGGGGCTGTAGGGACTGTTGGCCTGGCCGCGGAAATTGTAGGCGAGCGTGCCGAAACCGGCGGCCCTGAGCGCCGGGCCGATCTCGATCTGCCAGGGGCCGGTGTCGCCGGTGATGGGATTGACGAAGACGAAGGTCGGCGCGCCGTCCTCACTGGGTCCATCGTGTTCGTAATAGAGCCCGTCATTGGGGCCGAGTTCGAGAAGCGGCATCCGTTATCTCCGTGGCAGTGCGAAATTTTTGCGTCAATCGACGTAACGGGTTTGCTCGGACGAGAGAAAATCCTCGACCCAGTCCATGGAGGTGGCGCCGCCCTTGACCATGGCGTCGAGCTGGGCCTCGGCGGCGCGTACGTGTTCGAGCGCGGCGCCGACGGTGTCGATCTCGGCCCGCGGTACCACCACGATGCCGTCGCGGTCGCCGATCAGGAGATCGCCGGGATCGATCGTCACCGAACCCATGGCAACCCGCAGGCCGACGTCGCCGGGACCGGACCTATAGGGCGAGTTGGGCGAGACGCCGCAAGAAAAGATCGGCAGGCCGACCGCCAGCAGGCCGTCGACGTCGCGCACCAAGCCGTCGGTGACGATGGCAATTATGCCCTTGTTACGGGCCATCATGGCGACATTGTCGCCGACCACGGCGGCACCGTCGAAACCCTGGCAGGCGACCACCAGTACGTCGCCGGGCTGGGCCAGGTGAATGGCCGGCATCACCGGCAGCGAATCCCTGGGCGCCAGGTTGCAGGTCATGGCCGGGGCGGCGAACTGGCCTTCCGCAACGAGCGGCTTGATGCGGTAGTCCAGCGCGCCGGTACCGTTCTGGGCGTCGACCACGAAGCCCGTCGGTACGCCGGCAAAGGCCGCGACCTGTTGGGCGCTGGGCCGCGGGAATTCACGGCGCACGGTAAGCGGGGCGGGATCTCCGATCATCGTCTTTCTCCTGCGGCATGCTCGTCAGGCGTGACCTCGTGACCGCCATCAGGTAAATAGCACGAGCCCGCAGGAACGCACCATTCCCTTGTCTCTTGCGGCGCGCAACAACCCCCGAGGATTTCGAATGCAAATCGGTAGCGAGGCACTGCAAACGCTGGCCAGCACCATCTTTGCGGCCATCGGCTGCGATGGGGACGAAGCTGGCACGGTGGCCCGGTTTCTCGTCAAGGCCAATCTGTCGGGCCACGATTCTCACGGCGTCGTGCGCATCCCGCGCTACATCGAATATTGGCGTATGGGGGCCGTGCTGCCCAACCGCCGGGCCGAGGCGGTGTGGCAAAACGACGCCATCGCGCTATTCGATGGCAACAAAGGCTTCGGCCAGACCATCGGCGGACAAGTCATGGCGGCCGGTATCGAGATGGCGGCGCGCCAGGGATTGGCCATGGTGGGGCTGAAGAACGTCGGCCACCTGGGGCGCATCGGCGATTGGGCCGAACAGGCAGCGGCAGCCGGCCAGGCATCAATCCATTTCGTAAACACCACCGGCCGCGGTAATCGTGTGGCGCCCTATGGCGGTTCAGACCGGCGGCTCTCGACCAACCCCATCGCCATCGGCATGCCAATGGGCGGCCGCGAGCCGCTGATCTTCGATGCTGCCACCTCGGTACTGGCCGAAGGCAAGATCCTGGTGGCCCGCAACAAGGGTGTGGAGCTGCCGGACGGCGTGCTGCTCGACAGCGCCGGCCAGCCCACCAACGATCCCAACACGCTTTATGCCGATCCCGGCGGCGCCATCCTGGCCATGGGCGGGCACAAGGGCTCGGGGCTGGCCGTCATGGCCGATCTGCTAGCCGGCGTCATGGCCGGTGGCGGCTGCACACGGCCGGGGGTGGATATGCTGGAGAACGGTATGCTGTCGATCCTCATGGATCCGGCACTTTTCGCTGACATGGGGTTCTTTGCCGGCGAGACCGCCCGTTTCGCCGACTGGGTGCAGGCCTCGCCGCCGATCGAGGAAGGCGGCGAGGTGCTGCTGCCGGGCGACATCGAGCGCCGTAACCAGCTCGAACGCGAAGCGGACGGCATCCCCCTCGACGACACCACCTGGCAGCAAATCCTGGAAACCGCCCGTGCCGTCGACGTCGCGGAAGCGGCGCTCGACGGGCTGCCTGGATGAGGACTCCGGCATGACAGAGGTTGCGAGGCTGGAAACCGCGGCCACGGTAATGTTGGTGCGTGACGGAGCGGCCGGGGTCGAGGTCTTCATGCTGGGCCGTCACGACGACCTCGAGGTGGCACCTCAAGCGCTGGTCTTTCCCGGCGGCAAGGTCGATGCCGACGATGCCGCTCCGGGTCTGGCCGAACGCTCGGCCGGAGCGGCGGCCTGGGACGATGAGGAGCGCGGCTTCCGCATTGCCGCTGTACGCGAAAGTTTCGAGGAGTGCGGTCTCCTGCTGGCCCGGCGGCGAGGTGCCAAGGATTTGCTGACAGGCGCTGAGGCCGAGACCCTGGGTCGGCGCTATCTCGAAGACGGCCACCATTCGCTGGACCTGGAAACCCTGGTCCGGGCCGAGGATCTGGAGTTGGCCACCGACCTCTTGCAGCCCTGCAGCCGCTGGGTCACGCCGGCCTCGCGGCCGCGCCGCTTCGACGCCATTATCTACCTGGCGCCGGCACCGGCCGGCCAGCGGGCCCGTCACGACGGCGGCGAGGCCAGCCGTTCGTTTTGGGCCGAGCCGGCCCGGGTGTTGGCCGAGGTCGAGGCCGGGCAGCATCACATGTTGGTGCCGACGCGGCGCAGCCTGCGCTTTCTCAGCCGTCAGGCGAGCGTGGTCGAGGCCCAGGCGGCGGCAGCCAAGATCGAGGTGAAGGCGCTGTCACCCGATCTCCAACGGGCCGACGGCGGCTTCATCGCGCGAATCGAGAACGAAGCCGGCGACGGCATCGAAGAATTCTTCATCGCCGACCCGCCTACTCGCTGAATTCGATGCGCCCCTCGGGCAGCATATAGAGCACCAGGGCGCGGCCCTCGGTGACGGTCGGGGTATGGGCCGAGCCGGGCTCGAAGACACACCAGCCGGCGCCGTGCCCATCGAAGCGGGCGGCGGCGTTTTGCGGCATGATCAAGCAGATCTCGCCCGTCGGGTGACGGTGGTGAGGGCTGGAAGTGTCTTCGAGATCGACAACGTCGACGCTTAGGCCGCTGGTTAGGGGGCCAGCCTCGATGACCCTACCGAAGCGGCGCCCGTCGCCGCCTTCGCTGCACATCCAGCCGGCCTTGATAGCCTGACGGCAGGCCCCTTCGATGGCTCGAAAGGTTGGGCTGTCGGAGGGGAATCGGTTATTCATCTCGTCTGCCAATTGGGCTCCGAGAGGCTTGCCCAGAATGATGGCGGCGATCGGCCGAATCAAGTCGCGAAACTCCTCGACGGTCATCGAATTTCCCCAGTGTTGGCGCTCGTGTGTGGGTAAATTTTGCCTCACCAGGGGTCAGGTCGGCAACCTCGAATGCCTTGTCGAATTCACCGGTATAGTAAGTAACTATTTGATAATGAAATTTTTTTTTAGGAATGACAAGCTGGCCGAGATGGCATGGGGGTTGCAAGTTCAGCGGCAAAAGGTCGTTTGCAAGGGGCGGGAGAAGGAGTCGATCCGATGGCTATGTCCGTCAACACCAACGTCGGCGCAATGATCGCGCTGCAGAATCTGAACAAGACCAACAAAGGTCTTGAAACCACCCAGTTGCGCGTCACCACAGGTCTCAAGGTCAACGGCCCCAAGGACGATGCCGCAACCTTTGCTATCGCTCAGAACATGCGCGGCGACATCGCCGGCATGAACGCCGTCAAATCCGCCCTGGCCATGGGCGAAGCCACCGTCAACGTGGCCATTTCAGCCGGCAAGGCGGTATCCGACCTGCTCATCGAGATGAAGGCCAAGGTGGTCCAGGCCAACCAGGCCGGCCTCGATACCGATTCGCGCGATGCCCTGAACAACGAATTCACCTCACTACGGGCCCAGCTCGACACCGTCGTGCTGAGTGCGGAGTTCAACGGCAAGAACCTGATCACCTCGGGCGCCACGGCGCTTGCAGTGTTGAGTACCGTCGAGGGCTCGACCATCTCCGTGGCGGCTCAGATCATGGACGCCACCACGCTCGCCATCCAGTCCTCGACCTTGACCGACACCACCGATGCCGGCACCGCTCTGACCTTGATCGACGCATCCATCATCACGGTCTCGAACGCCCTGGCTTCGCTGGGCTCGTCGTCCAAACGGGTCGAGATCCAGGGCGAGTTCATGGTCCAGTTGGTCGACATCCTGAAGCAGGGTGTGGGAAACCTGGTCGATGCCGATCTGGCCGAGGAAAGCGCCGCTTTGCAGTCGCTGCAGATCAAGCAGCAGCTTGGCGTGCAAGCCCTGTCGATCGCCAACGCCGGCCCGCAATCTATTCTCCGCCTCTTCACCTAGTACCGAATTCTCCGCGTACCCCAGCTTACGGCACCTCCCCCCTACGGCCCCGCTTTGCGGGGCCGTTTTTTTGTCTGATAAGAAGCCTTTCTGACCAACACTTGATTACCAAGTGACATTCGAATAAGTTGGGTCGAAAGGTCTTCAAGGGGGGCCAACCATGCCATCGCCGTTCGGCGAAGAACACGAGATTTTCCGCCATTCGCTGCGTGCTTTCATCGCCAGCGAGATCACGCCCAACGTGCTCGATTGGGAGGCCGCCGGTCAGGTGCCGCGGAGCTATTTCCAGGAGCTCGGCGAGCTTGGCTTTCTCGGCCTGGCGCTATCGCCGGACTATGGCGGCGGCGGTCACGATTTTTGGTACACGACGGTATTCCTCGAGGAGATGATGCGCTGCGGCTCGATCGGCGTGGCGGTCAGCGCCATGGCGCATGCCGAATTCGCCACCAAGGTCATCGACGGCGGTGGCTCGCCCGAGCTGCGTGAGACCTTCGTGCGGCCGGCAGCGGCGGGCCACCTGGTGGGCGCGTTGGGGGTCACCGAACCGGGTGCCGGCTCGGACGTCGCGGCGCTCAAGACCCGGGCCGTGCGCGACGGTGACGACTGGCTGATCAACGGCTCCAAGATCTTCATCTCGAACGGCTCCATCGCCGATTTCGTCACCACTGCCTGCCGCACCGGCGGCCCCGGCAGCGGCGGCATTTCACTGATCGTCGTGCCGACCGACACGCCGGGCTTCCGGGCTGGCCGCCGGCTGCAGAAACTTGGCACCCACGCCGCCGACACCGCCGAACTCTTCTATGAGGACTGCCGGGTGCCGGCCGGCAACCTGGTGGGCGAGGAAAACAGTGGCTTCAGGCTGATCATGGGGGGCTTCGAGGGTGAGCGTCTGGTCATCGCCGTGATGGCCACAGCCCAAATGCGCCTGATGTGGGAGGAGGCCCGGCGCTACGGCCACGAACGTCATGCCTTCGGCCGCTCGCTGCTGGGCTTCCAGGTCTGGCGCCACCGCCTGGCCGACGTGCGCACCAAGATCGAGGCGGCCGAGGCACTGACCTACCGTGCCATCGCCATGCACACGGAAGGCCAGCCGGCCAACGCCGAGATCTCCATGGCCAAGCTCTTTGCCACCGAGGCGGCCATCGAAGTGGCCCATGAATGCGCCCAGATCTTTGGTGGCATGGGCTACATGGAGGAAAGCCTGATCGCCCGGCTTTACCGCGATTCACTGGCCTTCACGGTGGGCGCCGGCACTTCCGAGATGATGCGCGAGATCATCGCCAGCAGCACCGGCCTGACGGGCGAAGCCACGTGAGCCAGCCGCCGTATTCGCATAAGTTCCCGGACGTCGTTGTCGCCGGCCTGGGTGAGACCGGGCCGCAGCCTGCCGATGGCCGCTCTATCGCCGAGATGGTGCTGGCGGCGGTGCAGGCGGCGCTAGCCGATGCCGGCCTCGGCTATGAAGACATAGACGCCGTGGTGACGGCTTCGGTCGATCTTTTCGACGGCCTCACGGCCTCCAACATCGCCGTCACCGAGGTCGTCGGGGCGGTGATGAAGCCCGAGACGCGTATAGCCGGCGATGGCCTGGCGGCGGCGCTGCATGCAGCCTGCCAGATCCGCGCCGGCGCCTACGACGTGGTCCTGGTGGTGGCCCACGCCAAGCCTTCGATGGCGGACTTCCAGGATCTCAGCGAATGGGCGCTGGATCCGATCTATCTGCAGCCCTTGGGCCTCGACTTCCTCGCTTGCGCCGGCTTGCAAGCCTCCGCCATGGCGGCCGCCGACCCGGCAGCCCCGGAGCGTTGGGCCGAAACCGCGGCGCGCCGGCTGAATGCCGCCGACGGCCTGGCCGAGCCCAGCACGGCGGCCCAGGTGCTGGAATCGGCGCTGGTTGCCACACCGCTGCGGGCCGGCATGTGTGCACCGCTGGCCGACGGCGCCTGTGCCGTGCTGCTGCGGGCTGGCGGCCCGGGCCCACGAATAACCGGGCTGGGTCACGATCTCGACGCCCATCTGCCGGGCGACCGCGATCCGGCGGCCTGGCCGGGCTTGTCGCGGGCGCTGGCGCGCGCCCTGAAAGGCTCCGGCTCTGCGGTCTCGGACCGGGTTTTCGATCTGGCCGAGCCCTCCTGCTTCTACGCTCATGAGGAGGAGCTGTTTGTCGGGGCCACGGGATTGGGACCGGACACCGAGATCTCGCCCTGCGGCGGTCTCTTCGGCGGTGCCGTGCCGGTGGCGGCGGGGCTCACGCGTTTGCAAGCGGCGGCCCAGCGCTTGCGAGCCGACCCCGATTGTCGGCGCGCCCTGGTCCACGGCAGTTGGGGCCCGGCGGGCCAAGGGCAGGTCGTGGCCATCCTGGAGGCGGCCCATGACTGAAGTCGCCATCATCGGCACCGGCCAGACCCATCACGCCCGCCAGCGCGACGACGTCTCGCAGCCTGAGCTGGTGCGTGAGGCGGTGGCGGTGGCGCTCGCCGACGCCGCCATCGAGCCCGAACGTCTCGACGCCGTGGTGATTTCCAACATGGAGCTCTTCGAAGGCCGGGCGTTGCCCGAGCTGTGGCTCGGTGAGGGCGCGTACGCTGCCCACAAGCCTTGCTTGAAGGTGGCCACCGGTGGCACTTCGGGCACCAGCTCCTGCATTGCCAGCTATCACCAGGTGGCCTCGGGGCTGTTTGACGTCGTGCTGGTGGTGGGTTTCGAGAAACACTCGGAAGGTCATACCCAGACCGGCATGGCGTTAACCGATCCTTTCTGGGACCGGGCCGTGGCGGCCGGGGCGCTGGGCAATTTCGCGCTCTCGATCTCGCAGTACATGGCCGAGCGCGGCGTCAGCCAGGAGCAGGCCGCAAAGGTCGCCGTCAAGGCCCGGCGCAACGCCGCCCGCAACCCAAATGCCCACCTGCAGATGCCCGACATTACGGTGGAGGAGGTCATGGCTTCGAAGCTGCTGGCCCATCCCGTCCACATGCTGGACATGTGCCCGCAGTCCGACGGTGCGGCCGCCATCGTGCTGGCGGGCGGCGATACGGCACGCCAGAAGTGTTCGCGCCCGGCCTGGATACGAGCCGCCGAGACACGCCATGAACAGCCCTACATCGGTGACATCGATCGCCGCCTGGCCAGCATGCGGACGCTGAGGGACGCCGCCCGTACGGTCTATGCCAAGGCGGGAATAGAGAATCCGCTCGAAGATCTCGATGTGGCCGAGATCTACGAGCCCGTGAGTTACGCCGAACTGGCCTGGTACGAAGCATTGGGTTTTTGCCCCGAGGGTGAAGCCGGACACCTGATCGATGCGGGCGTCACCGAAATGGACGGCACCTTGCCGGTCAATCCCTCGGGCGGCGTGCTGTCGGCCAATCCGGTCGGTGCCTCGGGCGTCATCCGCGTCGCCGAGGCGGCCATGCAGGTGCTGGGCCGGGCCGGTGAACACCAGGTGCCGAATGCAGAAACGGCGCTGGCCACAGGCTACGGCGTCTACGCCTGGGCGGATGCCCTGGTGCTGGGAGCGCGGCCATGAAGGAGCGCATCAGCGTCGCCATCGAGATGGCCCAGAGCTGGGGCTACGCATCGGGTGCCGCCATGGAGCGCTTCAGCGCCGGCCTGCGCGAGCGCCGTATCGAAGCCCTGCGCTGCTCGGGCTGCGGCCGGCGCTACCTGCCGCCCCGGCCGTTCTGCGGCAACTGCCATCTGATCCTGGAGGACTGGGTGGCGGTGGCCGACGCGGGCAGCCTGGAGGCCTGGACCGTGCTCAACCTGCCGATGCTCGATGGCCGTACCGGCAAGGTGCGCGAAGCACCCTATGGCATGGGTCTGATCCGTCTCGATGGCGCCGACACCACGCTCAACCACTACCTCGATCTGGCCGACCCCGAACGCTTGGCTATCGGCTTGCGTGTACAAGCGGTGTGGCGTGAGGAGCTGCGCGGCGCCATGGATGACATCCTGCATTTTCAGGTGCTGACGGAGGAGCCATGATCCGCCACGAGAGCATCAATATTCCTTTCAAGTACGCGGCCGGCCAGGCGGGCAGCGCCGTGCTGCTGGCCCTGCGCGACGAGGGTCGAATTTTGGCCGCGCGTTGCACCGCCTGCGACCGCGTTTCGGCCCCGGCCCGAGCCTTCTGCCCGGCCTGCGGCAGCGCACAGGTGGAATACGTCGAAGTCGGCCCGGGTGGTGAGCTGTTGGCCTGGACCGATCGCCCCGGTAAGGGGATGTTCGGGCTGATCAAGCTCGACGGCACTGCCTCGGCGATGTTGCACCGTCTGCTCTGCAGCCCGGCCGAAGCCGTTATCGGCAGCCGCTTCCGCGCCCACTTTGCCGGAGAACGACGGGGCCACATCCTCGATATCGAAGGCTTCGTACCGGAGGACGGTTCATGACCATCTGCAGCGAACGCGAAGGACCGGTTTTGCTCATCACCATGGACCGGCCGGACGCCCGCAACGCCCTAAACCTGGCCATGAGGGAGGCCTTGATCGATACCTGGCGGGAGTTCCGCGACGATTCTGATCTGCGCGTCGCCATTCTCACCGGGGCTGGCGAGGCGTCCTTTTGTGCCGGCGCCGACCTAAAGGAAATCGGCTCTCATTACGCTGCCATGAGCCCCATCGAACGCCGCGAGCGCGGCGAGTATGAGCCCGGCTTCGGTGGTCTCACGCGAAACTTGGACGTGGGCAAACCGGTCATCGCCGCCATCAACGGCCACTGCCTGGCCGGCGGCCTGGAACTGGCCCTGGCTTGCGACATCCGCATTGCCGCCGAGCACGCCGTGTTCGGCTTGACGGAGGTGCGTTGGGGGCTGCTGCCGGGCGGCGGCGGCACGCAGCGGCTGCCGCGGCTGGTGCCGCAGGGCCTGGCTCTGGAGATGCTGCTTACGGCCCAGCCCATCGACACCGACCGCGCCCTGGCGGCGGGCCTGGTCAACCGCGTGGTGCCGGCCGGCCAGTTGATCGTGGCGGCCCGTGAAATGGCCGAGCAGATCGCCGTCAATGCGCCGTTGGCCGTGCAGGCGGCGCGGGCTGCGGCGCTCAAGGGCCGGCATCTTGCGCTCGACGACGGACTTCGGCTGGAGCAGTTCTACGCCGAGCCCTTGCGTCAGAGCGAGGACGTGCAGGAGGGACTGAAAGCCTTTGCCGAGAAGCGCCTGCCCCGCTTCGTCGGAAAGTAAAAACCCGGAGAGGAAAAATGACCTACGAAGCCATCACAACCCACCAAGAGGGCCGCATCCTGCGCCTGACGCTGAACCGGCCGGAAAAGCTGAACGCCATCAGCAAGGCCATGCTGCGCGAGATCCGCGAGGCCGTGACGGCTGCAGCCGAGGACCCGGAAAGCCGTGTCGTACTGCTCGATTCGGCCAGCGCGAGAGCCTTTTGTGCCGGCATCGACGTGGCCTACGTCAAAGACTTGGATGGCTTCGGCACACGCGAGGTGGGGCGCGAGCTGCACCGCACCTTTTATCATCTGCGCACCACCGAGATCCCCGTGGTCTGCGTCATCGACGGGCTGTGCCTGGGCGCCGGACTGGAGATGGCGCTGAGTTGCGACTTTATGATTTGCTCGGACCGTTCCTCGTTCGGCCTGCCCAACATTCACCGCGGTATTCCGGCTATCGTTGAGGCGGCGCTGCTGCCCATCGCCGTCGGTCTACAGGGTGCCCGTGAACTCTGTTATCTCGGCGAGAACTGGGACGCCGACAAGGCGCTCTTGCGCGGCTTGGTCAACAAGGTCGTGGCGCCCGGCGAGTTGGCAGCCGAGGCCGAAGAACTTTGCCTCAAGCTCGCCGACAAGAGCCCGCTGGCGCTGGGTACGCAAAAGGAAATCATCCACGCCTGGATGACCACCGACGTCGAGGCAGCCATCGAGTTCTCCATCAACACGGTGGTGCTGAACTGGCTCACCGACGACCAAAAGGAAGGCATGGGGTCGTTCCTGGAAGGTCGCGAAGCAACCTTCAAGGGCGCCTGAGACCATGAGCGGCGAGCGCACCATCATCACCTGCGCGCTGACCGGCGCCCAGCAGGGCAAGACCGCCAGCCCGGCACTGCCCGAGCAGCCCGACGAGATCATCGCCCAGAGCCTCGAGGCCTGGCGCGCCGGGGCGGCGATCCTGCACCTCCATGCCCGTGACGCGAACGGCAAGGCATCGGGCGATCCGGCCATCTTCCGGCGCATCACCGGGGGCCTGCGCGAGGCCGGCTGCGAGGCGGTTTTGAATCTCTCCACCGGCGGCGCCGTGGCCGGCCTGAGCATCGATCAGCGCCTCGCCGTGGTACCCGAACTGAAGCCCGAGATCGCGTCGTTCTCGGTGGGCGGCGGCAGCATGCTGGGGCGCTGGGACGAGACGGCGGGAGAGTGGCTGAACGACCGCTTCGTGCCGCTGTTTTCATCACACGCTGAGTTGGAACGTGTGGCGAGAATGTTTCAGGCGAACGGCACCCGGCCCGAACTCGAGGTTTACCATTCCGGCATGCTCAACAACATCGCCGCCCTCGATGCCCGTGGCGTGCTGCAGAAACCCTTGCTGGTCAACCTGGTCACCGGCATCCCCGGCGAATGCAATCCGGGAACGGTGCGAAATCTGCTTTATCTCGTCGACGGTTTGCCGCCGGGAAGCTGCTGGCTGGTCTCGGCCATCGGCGCGCGCAACCATTTTCGATTGCTGGGCGCCGTGGTGGCCATGGGCGGCCATATTCGCGTCGGCCTCGAGGACAATCTTTACCTGGAGCGCGGCCGCCTGGCTGCTTCCAACGGCGAAATCGTCGAAAAAGCCGTGCGCATGCTGCGCGACCTGGGCGGCGAGCCGGCCAGCCCGGCCGAGGCCCGCAAGATTCTCGACCTCAAGGGGGGAGACGCAGCATGAGCGGCGAACGCATCGCCATCGACGCCTGGGCCACGCTGATCACCCCGGAAGGCGCTACGCGCTGGCCTGAGGACTACCTGCGCATCTTCCGAAAATACAAATCCCCGCGCATTCAGTTCGAGGGCCAGACCATTGCCGAGATGGTCGCCGACATGGATGCCTCGAACATCGACCGTTGCATCCTCTCGGCCTTCTACCACAAAGACCTGGCGGTGATTTCCAACGACGAGGTGGCCGAATTCGTCAGGCAGTATCCCGATCGCTTCGTCGGTGCCGGCACCGTCAACGTGATGCGCAAGCCAATGGACGTGGCGCGCGAGATCGAACGTCAGGTGCATGAGCTCGGCATGTGCGCCATCCGCCTCGAGCCCTACATGTACGGCGACGGCGTCACCGGATTGCCGCCGACCGACAAGCACTATTGGCCGATCTACGTGAAATGTGTCGAGCTCGGCGTGCCTGTCTGCATCCAGGTCGGCCACACCGGACCGACATTGCCCTCGGAATGTGGCCGGCCAATCCATCTCGACGAAGTGGCGCTGGCTTTTCCCGAGCTCAAGATCGTCGGCTGCCATCTGGGCCAGCCCTGGCACGACGAGATGATGATCCTGGCCTGGAAACACGACAACATCTTCATCGAGACCTCGGCCCGGCTGCCCAAGCACTGGCCGCCCACCTTCGTCGAGTTCGTCTTGGGCCGCGGCCAGGACAAGGTGATCTGGGCCACCGACTATCCGCTGCTGCCCTTTGCCCGCACCCTCGATGAGCTCGAGCCGCTGGGCCTGCCTGCCGGCATCTACCGCAAGCTGGTGCGCGACAACGCCGCCAAAGTGTTCAACATCGACCCCGTATCCGCATAGGTGAAATCATGACTCGCGAACGCATTGCCATCGACGCCTGGGCGTCTTACATCAGCCCCGAAGGCGCCAAGCTTTGGCCGGCCGACTACTTGCACATCTTCCGCAAGTACAACTCGCCCCGCATCATCTACGAAGGCCAACCCTTCGAGTCCATGATCACCGAGATGGACGCCGCCGGCGTCGACCGCTGCATTCTCTCGGCCTTCTACCACAAGGATACGGCGGTGGTGTCGAACGAGGACGTGGCGGCCTTTGTACAGCAATACCCCGACCGCTTCACCGGCGCCGGCACCGTCAACATCTTGCGCAAGCCGATGGATGTGGCGCGCGATTGCGAACGCCTGGTGCGGGAATTGAATATGTGCGCCATCCGGCTCGAGCCCTACATGTACGGCGACGGCGTCACCGGATTGCCGCCGACCGACAAACACTACTGGCCGGTCTACATGAAATGCGTCGAGCTCGGTGTGCCGGTCTGCATCCAGGTTGGCCACACCGGGCCGACGCTGCCTTCGGAGTGCGGCCGGCCGATCTACCTCGACGAGGTGGCACTGGCCTTCCCCGAGCTCAAGATCGTGGGCTGCCACCTGGGCCAGCCCTGGCACGACGAGATGATGATCCTGGCCTGGAAGCACGACAACATCTACATCGAAACCTCGGCCCGTACGCCCAAGCACTGGCCGTCCTCGTTCGTCGATTTCGTCAAGGGCCGCGGCCGCGAGAAAGTGCTGTGGGCCACCGACTATCCGCTGCTTGACTTCGAACGCACCCTGGCCGAGCTCGAGGTCATGGGCCTGGGTGAGGACGTGTTTCGCAAGATCGTGCGCGAAAACGCCATCAAGGTCTTCGGTCTCGAAGATCTGAAATAGGGGAACCTACGAGATGTCCGAGACTCTGCTGATCGACAAAACGGACGGCGTGGCGACGTTGACGCTGAACCGGCCCGAGCGCCTCAACACCATCGACTTCGAGATGCTCGAGGCCCTGATCGCGGCACTCGACGACATGGCGGCCGACGACGACGTGCGCTGCCTGGTGCTGACCGGCAGCGGCGATACCTTTTGCGCCGGTGCCGATATCGGCCGCGGCGACCAGAGCGCCAGCCGCGGCCGCCTGGAGTGGCAGGACATCGTCGAGCGCTACCTGCACCCGGTGCGCCAGATCGCGGCTTTGTGGAAACCCGTCATCACGGTCTGCAAGGGCAACGTCTTCGGCGGCGGCCTGGGTTTGGCCATGGCTTCGGACCTGCGCATCGCGTCGGACGATTCGCGCTACTCGGCACCGTTTATCAAACTCGCACTGACCGGCTGTGACATGTCGACGGGCTATTTCCTGCCCCGCCTGGTGGGGCTCGGCCGGGCTACCGAGATGATGATGACGGGCCGTGTGATGAAGGCCGAGGAGGCCGGCCAAAGCGGCCTGGTGACCGAGGTGGTGCCGCGGGCCGAGCTCGACCAGCGGGTGGCCGACCTGGCGCGTGGTTTCGCCGATGGGCCGCCGCGGGCATTGGCCATGACCAAACAGGGAATTCGGCGTTCGCTGGATCGCGACATGGCGGCTGAATTTGATTACGAGCTCTATTCCCAGGTGCAACTGCTGCAAGGCGACGATTTCCAGGAGGGCGTCGCCGCCTTCTTCGAAAAGCGCCCGCCACGCTTCACCGGACTTTAGGAATTTCGCCATGAGCGATGTCCTTTTGAGCCCCGAGGAATTGCAGTTCCGCGACAGCGTACACAGCTTCGTCGAGCGCGAGATCGCGCCCAACGCCACCAAGTGGGACCTCGGCGAGCGCTACCCGCGCGAGCTCTTCCCGGTGTTTGCCGAACTGGGTTGGATGGGTGTTGCCTTTCCCGAGGAGGTGGGCGGCTCGGGTGGCGGCTCGGCGCTCTATGCCATCCTCTGCCGCGAATTGGCGCGGGGTTCGGCGGCTATCGCACTGGGGCTATACGTGCACACGGCGCTGGCCAGCTCGGGTATCCTCCATCTGGGCAGCGAAGCGCAACGCAAGCGCTGGCTGCCAGCCGCCATGAAAGGCGAGAAGATAGGCTGCTGGGCTTACGCCGAGGCCGGTGCGGGCAGCGATGTCTCGGCCGTTTCGACGCGCGCCCAGGCAGACGGCAACGGCTGGGTATTGAACGGCTCGAAGCTCTATATCACCAACGCCACCTTCGCCGACTTCATGATCGTAGTGGCATCCAGTAATCCCGAACTGGGTCTCAAGGGGCTCTCACTGTTCGTCGTCGAGGCCGACAACCCGGGCGTCAGCGTCGGCGCACCGATGAACAAACTGGGCATGGGTGCCTCCGAGATGGGCGAGATCGTTTTTGACGACTGCCGTCTGCCGGGCGAGGCCCTGCTGGGCCCGACCGAGGGCGGCTTTATCCAGGCCCTCAAGGTGTTGGTGCTGGGCCGCATTGCCGCCTCGGGCTTCAGTGTCGGTCTGGGCCGGGCGGCGTTGGAGGAGGCCACCAGCTATACCCGCCAGCGCGTTCAGTTCGGCAAGCCACTGGTCGGACAGCAATTCGTGCGCTTCACGCTGGCCGACATGGCGACACGCCTCGAGGCGGCCTGGCAGTTGACGCTGCACGCGGCGCGCTTGGTCGATGCCGGCCAGCCCTTCGACCGCGAGGCCTCGATGGCCAAGCTCTTTGCCAGCGAGGCTTCGACCTGGGCCTGCGAACGCACGCTGCACCTGTGTGGTGCCCAGGGCTTCATGCGTGAGAGCAACGCCCAGCGCTTCTACCGCGACTGCAAGGTCAACGAACTGGGCGAAGGCACCAGCGAGATCCAGCGCGAAAATATCGCTCGGATGTTGGTGAGCTGAGCATGGGGGTCCAGGAACGCCGCCAGCGCGAACGCGAGGCCCGCCGAAGCTCGGTGCTCGACGCCACCCGATCGCTGCTACTCGAGCTCGGCTTCAACGGTACCACGACGAAACAGATCGCGGCACGCTGCGAGCTATCGGAAGCGACGCTATTTTTCTATTTCCAGAACAAGGACGAGATCTTTCTTTCCTTGTTGTTCGAGGGCATCGATTTTACCGGCCGCTTTCTCGACGAGTTGATCGCCGCCGAGCTGAACCCTCGGCAAAAGCTGGAGCGCCTGTGGCGCTTCTATTCCGAGATTAACGACGAGCATCCCGAATACGTCCACCTGTTCGGCTACCTGTCCCGACCCCAGGCTACCAAGCTGGTGACCGACGAAGTGCGCGACGAGATTGCCCGGCGTACCGGCGACAACTTCCGCCGTCTGGCCGCCATCTTCGCCGAGGCCGTGGGCCGGCGCCGAGCCCGCCTGGTTGCCGACTTGATGTGGGGCAGCTTCATCGGCCTGATGACCCTGAAGGACACGCGCGGCAATTTGGGGGCGCCGGTGCACCCCGATCCGACCGAGCTGGCGGCCGCCTTCGAGATCCTCATGACCGGCATCGGCGCCACGCTCGACGAGGGAGAGGCAACATGACGACGATGCTGGCGGCCCGCCTGCACGAAGCGGGAAAGCCCCTGCAGATCGACCAGGTGGCCGTGCCCGAGCCGGCGGTCGGTGAGGTCTTGGTCAAGGTTCGGGCCTGCGGCCTCTGTGGCACCGACATTCATCTGGCCATCGTCGGCGACCTGCCGGTGAGCTATGCGCCGATCACGCTGGGTCACGAGACCGCCGGCTCCGTAGCGGCGCTGGGCCCGGGGGTTGAGGACTTCAACGAGGGAGACCGGGTGGCACTCTACCCCTCGGCTTCATGCGGCCGTTGCCGCTTTTGCCTGGGTGGACGCGAATCGCTCTGTTCGGCTTCGCAGGTTTACGGCATGGCCCGCGATGGCGGCCTGGCCGAATACATCACGGCGCCGGCGCGTTCTCTGCTGAGACTGCCCGAATCCGTGCCCTTCGACGTCGGCGCGGTGGTTACCGACGGCATTGCCACGCCCTTCCACGCGTTGCGTGCCCGCGGCAAGTTGAAACCGGGCGAGACGGTCGGCGTCTTCGGCTGTGGCGGCCTGGGCACCCACGCCATCCAGTTTGCCCGCCTCATGGGCGCCGCCGGCATCGTCGCCATCGACATCGACGGCCCAGCCCGCGAGCGCGCGCTGGAACTCGGCGCCGACCTCGCCCTCGATCCCCGCGACGACAATGCCACCAAGCAGATCCGCAGCAAATTCGGCCGCGGCCTCGACCTGGCGCTCGAGTTCGTCGGCCGTGCCGACACCGTCGAGCTGGCACTGCGCTGCCTCGACAAAGCCGGTCGCCTGGTCGTCGTCGGCATCGGCATGGAGCGACCCAAGCTGCCACCGCTGGCCGCCTTCGTCGGTCTCGAGCAAGCCGTGCTGGGATCCTTCGGCATGGACCGGGCCGACATCGAGGATATTTACGCTCTGGTCGTGGCTGGCCGTATCGATCTATCCGATTCGGTCTCGGCCCGTTATCCCCTGGGCGAAGCGGATGAGGCCCTGCAACGCCTGGCCAGCAAGGAGGCCGGCGTCGTGAGGGTGGTGGTCGAACCATAGCCCGGTGGTACATCGCATTGGTGCTGGCCGGGGCGCTGGTTCTCACCGCGGCCCCGGGCGTTGCCGCGAAATTGGACGGCGAGGTTTCCGTCTCCGCACTCGACGCGGAAACCCGTTGCGGCATCGGGCGTGGGCGGAATTGTGACATCAAGCTGGCGATCAAGCGGGGGCTTTTCGAGACCGGTTTGCGACCGCTCTTTCCCGCCGGTCTCTCCTGCCGTGACATCGACGAACAGTGGGCGATTTCATATACCCACAAGCGCCGGCGAGAGGCCTATCACGGCGGCATCGACATGCCGGCACCGACGGGAACGCCGATCATCGCCGCCGCTGCCGGCACGGTAGTGGGAAAATACCGCGGCCAGAACAGCTACCGCGGCATCGAGATCGTGCTGCGCCACAGCCCCCAGGAAACCGGTTTTCCTTTCTGGATCTACACCCAGTACACCCACTTCTCGGAAATGCCGAAACAAGAACTCGGGCAACGCGTGGTCCAGGGGGAAGTCCTCGGTCCGACGGGAAATACCGGCCGCGGCCGCCGGGCGAACGTGCAAAGCCGGCGGCGCCGGCCGGCCATTCATTTCGCAGTCTTCTATAGCCCGAGCGACAAATTCGTCGCCGGCGCCAGCAAGATTATCCCCCTTGAGGGCCGATGGATGGACCCCAACGCGCTTTTCCGCAAGACGCTGCCGCTTGATTCCCACACCATGAAAGCGCTGCCGAAAAGTGAAAAGAAGGTGCCGATTTCGGTCATGCTCGAAGACGGCGAGGTCATCCCGGCCGGCAGCAAGATCGTATGGCCGTATTTGTGTTCGCGTTCGTGAGTTTCCGCTGACGATTGGCAAAGAAGGAGACAACCGAACGGTTGCCTTTGGGGCTCAGTCTGGGTTTCTCGAGGTCATCGTGGCTCAGTCTCTGGTGTCGGCTCGACGTTCAACAGCGGAAAGAGTTGCTCGACACCGTGCCGTCGCGAATAGCCAGCAGCGGTCATTGGTGCGATCTAGCGATCAGCTTTGTCTAGAGCGTTCTGTGAATAGGCCGAATCGACCAAGGGGATTCCCAAGAGTCATAATTTGTGATTCAAGATGTTAGCTGGAGA
>PVBE011935879.1_pt1 | contig 30222 bp, 32 predicted proteins | sample 1631181 | NCBI WGS metagenome assembly PVBE01 (sample SAMN08397723, study PRJNA350692) | Marine metagenome, whole genome shotgun sequencing project. | isolation source: water | place: Pacific Ocean | collected 2012-04
CATTTAAATACGACATTGTATCTTTCGGAAGGCAGTCGGTTCAAGAGTCTTAGTTATCTTAATCTCTTCTTTTGAATAGTCCACTTCCTTAGCAATAATCTCTACTGTTTGGCGGGCACGTGCTTTGTGGCTGCTAACTATGAGATCAAATTGGATATTTAATCTCTTCAAGGCTTTTCCAGTCAGATGACACTGTTTCACTCCGTCGTTATTGAGAGACCTTTCAGGGTCTTCTTCTTTTGCATAAGCAGCACCATGCCGAACAAAGTAAATCTCCATGAAACAATCTCCATCTAAAATGGTAATTACAACATATTCGAACCCTCTTGAAAAGAGGAAGATGCCCTTGTTTATTTCGTATAAGTACCAAAGACCATCAGTCTAATGCATTAGATAGTGAGACCCCGGCAGCACCTCCAATAAAGTCCCAAATCAGGTCCTTGTAACTCCAATTATGACGCTTGACTTTATCATTTATCTCTTTTCGCTATACCGCATGTAATTGATAAGGAGAAGCCTATTATGCTAGCATCGTCTTTACTGGTATCACCCAATCTTGCGGTAGAATACGCCTCAGTTCCAATAAGAAAAGAAGCCGAAAAATGCTTTAATTAATCTCTTGCAAACCATTCATCTTTTTTGGTTGAAGCAGGAGGACAAGATCCCTGATATGTGCGCAGTCAGTAAGAGGAATAATTAGGAAAATAATTAAAATATACTTAAGACTGTGCTTTACTGTCATTGTCATGAATGACTAAAAGATTAGTTATTTTTATCCTTGAACTCATCATCTTGTAGAACAACCTTGATTCTAGATAAAAGATCCTCGCAAAATTCTTTTTCCAAATCGCTTTTGCTCAGAATATTCGAAAGCGTGATAGTCTCTTCTTTGTCCAACCCGATTGTAACTTCCGGCAAAACTCTTTTCCTGTCTACAACTCTCATAACACGTACTCCTTGTTTTATTTAAATAGGTAAGTAAATTTATTACATTTTCAAATTACATATTATTTTTTGGCTCTTACGTATCAGTGGTGTGAGAGGATTGCCCACATTCTTGCCTGACCGCCTGAACCTCCTTCAATTTTGATTGGGGCTATTATTAATGTTGCTCCAGTGGGTGGGAGTTTATCAAGATTTGCAACGTTCTCCAGAATATATTTGCCACTACCATTAATATGATGAACTGCGAAATCTGTCGACATTTCATTATCTGCACTTAACGTGTCAATACCTATTCCGTTAATGCCTCTTTTCTCAACCAGAAAATCAGCGGCGTCAGCAGAATAACCTGGAAAGTGGAGTTTATTAGAATCATCAACATTCTTATATCTTTCGTAATCACTCCATCTTCTCGACCACCCGGTATTAAGAAGAGTAATGGACCTCTCCCGTATTCTGCGATTTACTTCCTCCCAATCGATAATATCATCTACTGTGAATTCATAATCCGCGTTATTTTGCACCTTATCAGAAACATCTACAACAAAAGCAGCTCCAATAAGCGTTACGAGGCTTAGCGAGTCAACTGAAGGCTGATTATCTTCAAAGTGATTAGGACCATCTATGTGAGTGCCAAGATGTTCTGGAGTGGAGTAGGCTCCTGAGAAGACACCATTCTTCATAAGTGTAGCTACAGATTTGTATGTGAATGGTGTATAAGAAGGAGCAGGCCTATAAGCGTTACTATTATTTAAGGGGTTGGCCAGATCAATGATTGTACAATTACAATTTGCAACATCTTCTAAACTGGTAGAAGATATTGCGGTATATGTATGACATGATGAAATCAATATAGTTATTAATAAAAATATCAGGTGCTTAATCATTATTTAAAAAATGGCTATTTACCAATATGTGGATAATCTAATAAAGAAAAAAACTTAAATTAATAGCATTGATATATAAACTTGGATTTTAATAAAATTAGCAATTTAAGGCAAGTATCCAATGATTTATTTATATTGACCCTCTCTATTGTAGCTGTTAAAATTTAAAATCAAAATCCGTTAAAGGACGAAGGAGATGAGCGTTACACTACAATTATGCTAAAAAACACTCTATATAAAAACCTCATATTGCTTATTATTATTGTTTCCGTTCTTACAGTCTGTGGATGTATGGCTACAAAGAAATCAGGCGAGTTCGTTGAATCATTAAGAAACCCCACTTCCTTTCCTAAAGTATTCCTACCGGAAATAAAGTACATTGATAATATTATAGAAGAAAAAAGTCTGGCAGAAGATCAGAACGTTATGGTTATTCCGTTGGGTAATGACAAAAGTACAAGCGTATATCTTTTCCAGATGAGACAAGGGGCAGAGATGGATACTCATTCTCACAAAGCCCATGATGAGATTTTATATGTCAAGCAAGGAAGTGGTATAATAGCGCTGGATGGTGCACGTCATATTGTAAAAGAAGGTATGATTGTAATGATTCCAAGGAAGACTGTACATAAATATATGAATACGGGAAAAGAGACAAACATTACTGTTTCAATGTTTTCCCCACCATTTGATGGCAAAGATATAAAAGTATTTAAGAATATAATAAATTATAAAAAGAAGAAAAAGACTATATACGATAAAGCAATAAAGAAGTCTGTTAAAGAATTAAAGAAGGAGGAAGGCAAGGAGAAGAAGTGGTTCGGTCTACGGAAAAAGGATGAAGAAGTCGAGCCAGAAGAGGGAGACTATATTCCGGAAGAGCAAAAAATATTGGTACTAACTGATGAAGGAAGAGAGAAGATCAGGGAAGCACGAAGAAAAGTCACTGATGAAGAAAATGCGATAATCGACAAGATTGTCCTCGATGAAAAATTAATGGTCCTGCAGAGATTAAAACTTGATGGATTGATCAGTGAAGAGGAGTTTGAAAAAACAAAGGCTGAGATAATCGAAGAAAGTAGATTATCGAATTGAAAATTATAGTAACAAATGATGATGGAATATACTCGCCAGGTATTCTGGAGCTGAAGAAGGCGATGGAATCGTTAGGATCTGTTACAGTAGTTGCACCAGACGTGCAAAAGAGCGGTGTAGGGCATTCAATTACATTTAGTCATCCCCTGAGAGTGAGAGATGTATATGCCAATGGTGGTTTTATAGGTTATGGAATAGATGGTTCTCCGGCAGATTGTGTTAAACTTGCGGTTAGAGAAATATTGAAAGAAAGATCTCAGTTGCTGGTTTCCGGCATAAATATTGGCGCTAATGTCGGAATTAATGTTCTATATTCCGGAACAGTAGCCGCTGCAATCGAAGGAGCACTTTTGGGTATTCCTTCTGTCGCAATCTCTCTGGAAATTTCTGAATCAACACCTGATGTCAAGGGAGCCGCTGAAACGGCAAAAGATATTATTGCCCTTATCATGAAGAAGGAGTTACCAAGAGGCACGCTGCTCAACGTTAACATACCTAATATATCAAAGGACAAGATTAAAGGGGTAAAGATAACAAAACAATTCTCCGGTGATTTCGACGAACATTATGAGAAACGGACAGATCCACGTGGCATAGCATATTACTGGCTAGCTGGTACCGGATGGCCGAAGGTAGATGTTATCGGCACTGACATGCATGCACTCAAAGATGGCTACATCTCAATAACTCCGCTCAGATATGATCTTACAAATAGTGTATTCCTTACAGAAGTAGAATCATGGGAATGGAACACATAATGGTTCCTGTTTATTCATGGGAACCTTAGTTAATGGAATTTCTTATAGATTGAACTGGGCACTCACTATGCTCTCCGCCTACTCAGTAAAATGCAAAGCTGCTCCATTATACTAGCCACTATATGATCTTTTCTGATTTATTCCGCAATCTGCTTTATAGATTCAAGCATTATCCACATCCAAACCTTCCATATCATACAATATTCAATTCCTTTTCGTTTTGCCTAAAAAGTGCTACTTTTCTCCGAGCAAATATCTTCTTTTCCGATTTATAATACATTTATCAGTCCTACTTACAACTGAAAGTTAAATTAATAAAATTTACTTATATTTCTGCCTAGTTTTAAACGATAAACAGTTAGTAACTGGATGGAAAATCATTGTGTCTTGAATTACAGAAATGTGTTATATTTGTATTCTTGTTGACATTTAATTTCAATAATCTATAATTGCAAGTTTATATTTATCAACAGTTTCTGTATTTAATACTGATTATTTTGTTTTTTACTTAATATCGATTTTATTGCTTAGGAAGTGAGTTGTTTTATGGCGAATACCTGCGTTATTGGGTTGCAATGGGGAGATGAAGGCAAAGGAAAAATCATAGATATTTTAGCAAAAGATTATGATATTATTGCCAGATATCAAGGTGGTGGGAATGCGGGTCATACTCTTATTATTGGAGATGAAAAGTTTATATTTCACTTAATACCATCTGGAATCCTGCATAAGGACAAAAAATGTGTGATCGGGAACGGAATTGTTTTCGATCCCAAATTGTTTTTGGAAGAAATTGAGGGTTTAGCAGAGAAAAATATTAATGTATCGGGGAATTTGTTTATCAGTGACCGTGCGCATGTCGTTTTTCCTTATCATAAAAAATTAGATTTACTGCAGGAAAAACAAAAAGGCAATTCCATGATTGGCACAACTGGACGAGGCATTGGACCGTGTTATACAGATAAGATATCACGAGAAGGTATACGAATCGGTGAATTATTGGATAAAAACCATTTTAAGGACAAACTCAAGAAAAATGTAGAAGAGAAGAATAGAGTCTTCGTTAATCTGTATAAAGATGAACCTGTTTCATGGGAAGAGATTTATAGAGAGTATTGTGAATATGCAGATAAAATAGCTCCGTTTGTGAGTGATACGGTAGATTTAATGGCAAGAGCCATAAGTGACAACAAAAAGATTCTCTTTGAAGGAGCCCAAGGTGCATTGTTAGACGTAGATTTCGGTACATATCCTTTTACTACTTCGTCTAATTCGGCAGCAGGAGGAGTATCATCCGGCATTGGAGTTTCCCCAAAGCAAATTCACAATATTATTGGGATAACCAAAGCATATACAACCAGAGTTGGCAGTGGCCCCTTTCCTACAGAAGTTGAAGGGGAGCGGGGAGAACATATTCGTAAGAAAGGTGGAGAATTTGGATCAACTACTGGCAGGCCAAGGAGGTGTGGATGGTTTGATGGTGTAGCCATACAACACTCTGTAAGAATTAGCGGTGTAGATTCGCTCATTGTAACGAAGTTAGATGTTCTTGACGATCAGAAAACTATCAGCATTTGTACGGGTTATACATGTAATGACAAATTGTATAATACTTTTCCTGCAAATATAGAAATCTTGAATAATTGTGAGCCTGTTTATGAAGAAGTTCCTGGATGGTGTGAAGATACATCTAACGTGAGAGACGTACAAAACCTACCAGAAAATGCCAGAAATTATATTAAGGCATTAGAAGAAATTGTTGGAGTGAAAGTAGAAAGGATTTCTGTCGGCCCGGAACGTTCGCAGATTATCAGTATTTGAATAATGACTAATAAGAAAAAACTGCCTAATCACATTGCTATAATAATGGACGGAAACGGACGTTGGGCAAGAAAAAGAGGTTTCATGAGGGTCAGGGGACATGAAGAGGGCGTTAATTCTGTAAGGGAGATAACGACTGAGTGCGCCAAAAAACATATTGGACAATTAACACTCTATGCCTTCTCTAATGAGAATTGGAAACGTTCAAAAACAGAAGTAAACTTCCTGATGAGAATGTTAAAGAAATTTTTAATCGCAGAGAGAAAGACAATAAGAGATAATGACATCAAACTCAGAACTATCGGGCGGACTGAAGCCCTCCCTGATAACGTAAAAAAGGAACTCTCTATCAGCATGGCAGAAAGCAAAAATAATAAAGGCATGATTTTATGCCTTGCACTGAATTACGGCGGAAGGGCTGAAATAATAGATGCAACAAAGAAGCTGGCTGCTGATGTAAAAAAAGGAGTGCGCAAACTTAAAGACATTGATGAAGATGTTTTTAAGGAGTACATGTATACAGCCGATATGTCTGATCCTGATTTGCTTATTAGAACGGGCGGAGAGATGCGTGTAAGTAATTTTCTCCTCTGGGAAGTATCTTATGCGGAATTGTGGTTTACATCAGTGTATTGGCCTGAATTTAAGAAAAAGCACCTGGACGAGGCCTTAAAAGATTACGCTAAAAGGGAAAGAAGGTTTGGCGGGTTAATAGAATGAGTGTGCTCAAGACAAGAATTATACTTGGCACTGCCATGCTGCTTGCATTTTGCGGCATAATATATATTGACTATACCTTTGACTGTGATATAGGTATTGGTATCCTGGGTATGCTTGCCGGAGGATTATGTTTATCTGAATTTTATAATATAGTTGAAAAGAAAGGCTTTGCACCATTCAAGGTATCGGGTATTATTGGAGGCGCTATCGTCTTCTTAGGGTTATGGATATCATCATACGAGGAGGGATTAAAACCAGTATATTCTTGTATATTGTTTCCTATAATTTTCTGGTTGTTTTTTGTTCAAGCTCTTAAAAGAGGTATTGATGATACTGTTAAAAATATTTCGGTTACAGTTTTCGGACTAATATATACATGTTTCTTCCTCTCATTCATTATGCCTATTCGGCATATGCCTAATGGGCTGAATATAATACTCATTGTGTTGTTGTTGACCAAAGGTGGCGATATCGGAGGATATCTTTTTGGCAGGAAATTCGGTCAGCACAAGTTTTCATCCTTCAGTCCGAATAAAACGATTGAAGGCGCATCATTTGCCTTATTCTGTAGCCTGATGATTGCTGTAGGATTGAATGCTATGCCAGGAATGAGAGTGATGTCTTTCTGCCAAATAATACCCTTTGGGCTATTGGTAGGTGCGTCAGGCATAATTGGGGATTTAATAGAATCTATAATAAAAAGGGATATGGCGGTCAAGGACTCAAGCTGTGCTATACCGGCTTTTGGCGGATTACTTGACATACTGGATTCATTACTTATAAGCATACCGGTAGCTTATTTTTTCTTAATAATAGTGAAGTACTAATCAAAGGAGAGATAACACGTTATAGTATGAGTGAAACGTTAGCTAACAGTACAATTATAAAAAAACAAATAAACCTGGAGAATAACAATGAAGCATCCATTTTGTATGGACACCATGACAAGAATCTGAAAACCATGAGGGATGTATTTGATGTTAAGATTGTTGCCAGAGGTGGAATTATAGAATACGAAGGCAAAATTGATCGAGTTAGAGAACTAACCGAAGTTTTTAATGGTTTATTAAACATTATAAGAACATCCGGAGGACTGGATGAAACTGACATTGATATGGTTATGGCAAACATAGACAGGGAAGCGAATCCTATACAAACCGACCAGACAATCGAGGTTTTTACAAAAGGGCAAACAGTAAGACCGAAAACTGAGGGACAGGCTAGATACATTAAGGCAATTAGAGAGAATGATCTGGTTTTTTGTATAGGTCCTGCGGGCACAGGGAAAACATATTTGGCTGTTTCTCTTGCTCTTTCTACAATGAAGAGTGGTTATCTGAAAAAGATTGTCCTCGCCCGTCCTGCCGTAGAAGCAGGAGAGCGTCTGGGCTTTTTACCAGGAGATATTCAGGCAAAGGTAAATCCATACCTACGTCCGCTATATGATGCTTTGGCTGATATAGTTGATGTCAAAAAGGTAAAGAAGTACATAGAAAATGATTTGATTGAGATACTACCGCTTGCATTTATGAGAGGAAGAACACTTAATGACTCCTTTATTATCCTTGATGAGGCCCAGAATTGTACTGTTAAGCAGATGAAGACCTTCCTAACACGACTTGGAGTGAGGACAAAGGTTGTGGTAACCGGAGATATCACTCAAATAGACTTACCAACTGGCACAAAATCAGGATTAATTGATGTCCAAGAGAGATTAAAGGGCGTACCCGGAGTTAACTTTAGCTACTTGACACGCAAAGATGTAGTGAGACACAGACTTGTTCGTGATATTGTTGAAGCTTATGATGATCAGAATTAAAAGATACGTTGGTATATTAAAGTGAAAGTAGAAATAGCAAATTTACAAAAGCATTATAAAATAAAAAATAACAAAATTAAGCAAGTCGTAAAAGAAGTATTAGGTAAAAATAGTGATAGCGCAAAACTAAGCTTTGCCTTTGTTGACAATAAAGAAATTAAGAGACTTAACCAAAAATATTTTGACTCAAATGAAGTAACGGATGTTATCGCTTTCCCCTTGAATAATCATAAGAATACTTTAAATGGTGAAATAGTTGTTTCGGTAGAAACTGCTGTTGATACCGCTGTCAAAGAAAATGTAGACATTGAAGGTGAGATCATCTTGTATGTTGTACATGGCATATTACACCTATTGGGATACAGTGATGTAAATGAAGATGATGCAATGATCATGCATGAAAAAGAATCGAGTATTCTTAAAACTCTAGGATACAATATGCCAACAGTAGAGAAAGGTTTATAGAGGCCCTAGCCAGTTCCCGTGAGCTAGAATGGGAATTTTGAAGTATACTGATTATAGACTAAAACAAAATAAAAGAGAAGTATCAAGTGGATCTATTACAACCGTATTAATCTTTTATACTTAAAAATACTTAATATGTGGAGTGATTTATGAAAAAACAATTGTTACTATTTTTCGTTCTTATGGTTTTCATCTTTAATGGTTCGAAGGTGTCCTTTGCAGGATGGGTATGGACCGGTGAAACAAGTTGGATTGATCCTGAACAACTGACGAGAGATACGACTGATCAACGATTCAAATATGCTGTCACTTTGATGATTGAGAGGGAATATTTAAGCGCTATAGATATTTTTAAAAGTATAATTAAAGATATTCCCGATACAGAACTTGCCGAAGAATCACAACTGAACATTGCTAAAACATATTTCCTTATAGGTGATTATAAAAATTCATTCAGAGCATATGAGCAATTTATTGAAAAGGATCCCACCACACGTAGACTATCTGAAATTCTAGAAAAGGAATTTAATGTTGGAGTTTCTCAGATGGAACGTAATGAAAATGGAGCTATTAGGGTTTTTGAAAGGATAATAGAACGGAATCCCCTTAGTTTTATTGCGGCCGATTCGCAAGTGAAAATTGCAGAGTGCTATTACCAATTACGTCAATTTGATCAGGCAGAAGATAGTTTTATGTCTGTCATGGAAAATTATCCTAATAGCGAATGGGTTCCATATGCTCAGTTTAGAATTCCGTATTGTAAATTAAGTAATATACGTGTACAAGAAAGAAACTATGACCTGCTTACTAAGTCACGTGATGGTTTTGAGATTTACCTTGCAAACAATCCACAAGGTGCTCTTGTGGGAGCAACAAATGAAATTATTAGCGAGATAGATATTAAACTTGCAGAAAGAGAATATGAAACAGGTATATTTTATTTGCGTAAGAAAAGACCAGATGCCGGAATCATCTACTTTGAATCTGTAACAAAAAATTATCCGAATACTGAATGGGCATCTTTGGCAGAAGAAAAAATTAAAATGCTTAAAAAAATAGGAGCAATAAAATAACAGGACAAATAATATGAAAAAAATAAAGCAATTGATATTATGGGGTGATCCAAGTAATAGAATTTCATTTAGACAATTTACATGGATGCTGGTTTTATTTGCACTGATATCTGGATGTGGATACACAACTAAATCGTTGATCAGTCGAAACATTAATAGCATTTACATTCCTGTTTTCGGTAATTACACTTTCAGGAATGGTCTTGAATTTGACCTCACAACAGCACTTAAAGATGAAATCATGTCTCGAACAAAATTAAGGATTGCCAAAAAAAATGATGCTGACACAATCTTAACAGGCAAAATTATTAGAGTTGGTGAAGGCGCTACGTCTTCAAATGCGTTTGACAACCTTGTAGAGAGCTCAATTACTATAACTGTTAACATTGCTCTTGCTGACAGAAGAACCGGGAGGCTAATAATGTCAGTGGATGGATTGACTGCCACTGGTGCTATCATCATAACTCGCGGTGAAACTATTAATACTGGAATTCAAGAAGCCATGACAAGGTTAGCGAATAAGATAGTCAATCAACTAGAAGAAAAGTGGTAAGTTTCTTTGATTATAAGACACGATAAAGGATATCTAGATATAGGCTCAAGAACGCTTGTAATGGGGATCCTGAATTTAACTCCGGACTCTTTTTACGATGGAGGCAAATATTTTGGCATAGATGACGCGTTAAATCGTGCTAGAAAAATGATCGATGATGGTGCTGACATAATAGATGTTGGGGGAGAATCAACCAGGCCAAATTCAAGCTGTATTTCTGCAGACGAAGAAATAAGACGTATCATTCCATTAATTAAAGAGTTAAGCAAAGAGACACAAATACCAATATCTATTGATACATATAAGGCTAAAGTTGCAGATAAAGCAATTAAGGCTGGTGCTCAAATCGTTAACGATATTAGTGGATTACAGGCGGACAAGGAAATGGCAAAAATTGCCGCCGCACACAACACTCCCATTATTATTATGCATATTAAGGGACGTCCACACGATTTCCCAAAAGATCCAGTATATTCTCAATTGATTCCGGAAATTATTTCATTTCTCGAATGTAGAATCGAATATTCTATTAAATCAGGGATAGCGCATGACAAAATTATTATTGATCCCGGAATTGGTTTTGGCAAGGGAGCCAAGCACAATATAGAGATTCTCAGACAATTGAATAAATTCAAATGCATGAATTTACCAATTTTGATTGGTACTTCTCGTAAATCCTTTATCGAGAAAGTTCTAGAGCCTTCAGATGACATCCATATAAAAGAGAATAATTCAAGCCTTATTGGTACATTAGTTACACTGATAATTGCCGTATCGAATGGTGCAAACATTGTCAGAGTACATGATGTCAAAGAGGCGATTCAGGTTATTAAAATGTATGAATCCATAGAAATGTCAAATTTAGGATGAAAGAATCTGTAATAATCTATGCTCTGCAGTACATTCAGAATAAAAATTAAGGTAAACACGTGATGGATAGTTTTTTAAGATTTTTTGAAAATTTTCATAGCATTATTCATCCATACTGGTGTAACGGTTGGATGTTAATAAAGTCATGTGGTGAAATATTTATAATATTCATTGTTTTGTACACGATTTTGAGAATAATGCAAGGAACTCGCGGAGCAGGCATTCTTCGTGGTTTGGCTTTTACATTAGTCATCGTTACTATAGTAATACTGTTTTTTATAAAGAAACTTGAACTCTATACTGTAAACTGGCTTATCACTGAATTTCTACCGGTTCTAATTATTCCGATTATTATTCTCTTTCAGCCGGAATTTAGGCGCTCACTTATTAAATTGGGACACAGTCCTTTTTTCAGAATGTTTGTAAAGTCTGAGGTACATATTGCCAATGAAATAATCAACGCAGTAACAACCTTATCAAACAAAAAAATAGGAGGTCTGATTACAATTGAGCGTGAGGATGGATTGGGTGTGTATATTGAAAGGGGCGTAAGGGTCAATTCTAATATTTCAAGCAATCTTATTAGTACAATTTTCTGGCCTGGAACACCGCTACATGATGGTGCAGTCATTATACAGGAATATAAAATTGCTGCGGCTGGATGCCTATTTCCGTTAACTGAGAATGAGAACATATCGAAGACCTGTGGAACACGCCACAGAGCTGGTATCGGTATTACAGAAGAAACTGATGCAATATCTATAATTGTTTCAGAAGAAACAGGACTAGTATCTGTGGCAGTTGGCGGAATATTAGATGAAGATGTTACACCGGATGAATTAAGGAAGAAACTAGAAGGATTATCGACAGATACTTTTGCAGAAGACCGGAGTGAATAACTGTGATAAAAAGATTATTTTCTCGTAACTTAAGAGCAAAGGCTATGGCGCTTGTAATGGCCATGGCACTCTGGTTCTACGCCACTAGTAGACATACTGGAGATATTGAAGAGGATCTTCAATTAACAATCAAAGCCCCTCCAGGCCTGACAGTACTAGACACAAGCATTGATGTTGTAACCGTTAGCTTAAGTGGGCCTCTAAACATAATTGACAATATTACTGATATGATCAAAGATAATGAGATTGAAGCAAAACTTGATATTCCTGAGACTAGTAATGTTATAGATGATAACTACAAAAGAACATTTAGATTAACAAAAAGAAACTTTAATTTTCCAAAGGAAATAAGGCTGACTTCAATAGTCCCTCGTGAAATAGAGATAACATTAGGAAGGTTGGAAAAAAAATATGTTAAGGTACAAATACAGAAACGAGGAACTCCTGCACTAGGATATGAAATAAACAGCGAATTCTTTTTTCCCAGACAAGTTCTCGTAACAGGACCTGTGAATATTCTTAAAGAAGCTGCTACAATTAATACAAGTGTAATAAATGTTAGTGCGATAACTAGTGAACAAAACAGAACATTTCCCTGGGTAGTTGATATAGAGAATACTATTGCCATAAAGAAAGATGATAAATATATTTCTGTACCTGTTAAATGCGAGGAAAAAGTTAATGTATGGTTTCATGTAAATGAGCAAATGGGGACAAAAATATTTGATAATATTAAGGTAAATATTTTTCATCCAGTCAATTATAGCTACAAGGTAACTTTAAAAGAAGAATTTGTCAGTTTGAGTCTTAAAGGTTCAAAATTAATGCTGGATATGTTGAATGTGAAAGATATCATGGCATATATTGATGTCAGCTCACTAAGTCCACCAGGGCCATATAACCAGCCAGTTATTTGCAACATTCCTGAAGGGTTAGAATTAGAAGGTAATCCTCCAGAGTCTCATGTAGACATTGTGGAAGATTTGGTAAAAAAATGATAATATTATAAAACTTTAGTTAATAAATATGATTAAATTGGGCGTAAACGTTGACCATGTTGCAACAATAAGACAGGCAAGAATGACCTATGAGCCTGATCCGGTAACTGCTGCTGGACTTGCGGATCTGGGAGGAGCTGATATCATAACCATTCATCTTAGAGAGGATAGAAGACATATTCAGGACAGAGATCTTGAATTATTACGTGAAACAGTCTTTACCAAACTGAATCTGGAAATGGCAACTTCTCAGGAAATTGTTGATATTGCCTTAAAATTAAAACCCGGTCAAATAACTCTCGTACCTGAGAAGAGGCAAGAGATTACTACTGAAGGCGGTCTCTCAGTAACATCTCAGAAAAAAATGCTTACTGATTTAATTAAGAGATTCAAAGACCACGGCATATATGTAAGCCTTTTTATAGATCCTGATGAAAAACAGATTATTGCATCTAGTGAAGTTGGTGCACAGTCAATAGAACTTCATACGGGTAGTTACGCCAATGCAGAGAATGAAGTACAAAGTGCTGAATTGCTTGACACGCTAAATGAGGCCGTTATGATTGCACGGAATGTGGGTTTAAGAGTAAATGCGGGACATGGTTTAACATACAAGAACACCGGCCCAATTGTTGAGCAATTGGACATAGAAGAGCTGCATATCGGCCATAGTATTGTTTCCCGAGCGATCTTTGTCGGAGTTGAAGTCGCAGTGCGCGAAATGAAAGAGCTTATCTACAAGCATTATATGATAAAACAAAACCTCTGAGCATCGTCTGGGTTAATCACTATAACACGTGAAAACGGTATGTAGAAAGGGAGGAAGTTGGACTTATGTTTACTGGATCTATAGTTGCCATGGTTACACCATTTAAAGATGGAGCAGTGGATTACGATAAACTTGGAGCGCTCGTGGACTATCATGTTGAAAATGGCACAAATGCCATAATTCCGTGTGGTACAACAGGAGAGTCTCCTACATTATCTCACACAGAACACGGTAAGGTCGTAGGTAAAGTGATAGAAGTATCAAATGGCCGCATTCCTGTAATAGCAGGGACCGGTTCTAATAATACAAGTGAGGCTGTAAGTATGACCAGGCATGCAAAAGAGGCTGGTGCTGATGGTTCATTGCTGATAACGCCTTATTACAATAAACCTACACAGCAAGGAATTTATGAACATTATAAAGCTATTCTGGAAGAAGTGGACATTCCTATAATTATTTATAATGTTCCCTCAAGGACAGGTGTCTCAATTTCTGCTGAAACAGTGGCCAGGCTTGCTGAGTTTGACAATATTGTCGCTATTAAAGAAGCAACCGGTGACATTGATCAAGCAAGCCAGATTTTAAACATGTGTAACATAACTGTGTTATCAGGTGATGATTCATTGACTCTTCCAATTATGTCCGTAGGTGGAAAGGGCGTTGTTTCAGTTTTGGCGAACATTCTTCCTCGAGAGGTCTTAGAATTGACCTCAAGCATTCTCAATGGCGAGATTGAAAATGCGCAGAGATTACATAAGAGCCTCTTCCCGTTATGTAAAGCGATGTTTATAGAAACAAACCCGATTCCTGTTAAAACAGCAATGAAATTACTGGGCAGGCTAAATGGAGAGATAAGATTACCACTTTGTAGTATGAGCAAAGAACATGAACAGCAACTTAATAAAATTCTGGAAGAGCATGAATTAATTTGATTCTTACATGTAGAATCAACGACATTATATAAAAAATTTAATATAAGATTAATGGATAGAAAAAAGATAACTAAGGCTGTTAAATTATTCCTAGAAGGGATCGGAGAAGATCCTGAGCGGGGGGGGCTAAAGGATACACCAAAACGTGTTGCCAAAATGTGCGAAGAAATATTTTCTGGAATTGGTGTAGACTCATCGAAAGTAATTAAAGTTTTAAAATCGGAGGAGCATGATGAAATAGTCTTATTAAAGGATATTTCCTTCTTTTCGGTATGCGAGCATCATTTATTACCATTTGTAGGAAAAGCTCATGTTGCATACATACCTAATAGTCCAAAGGTAACCGGCTTAAGCAAGCTAGCAAGAGTAGTTGAAATAGAATCAAAGAAGTTACAGGTGCAGGAGCGTCTTACTACAACAATAGCAGAAGCAATAGTGAAGGCGCTAAAACCAAAGGGAGTAATGGTTGTAATTGAGGCGGAACATCTATGCATGGCAATGAGGGGAATTAAAAAAGCAGGTAGCAAAGCCCAGACATCAGTGGTAAGAGGTATATTCAGAAAGAACCCGGCTACCAGAGCGGAGGCAATGGCTCTCATTATGGGCAGGTAAATGTGGAATGTGTTTAAAGATAAAAAATATATTAAAGTTACTTATTCTCCTGAATATAATGCTATTTCCGGTGATAAATGTAAATGCAGGGAATTCTTATATTCAGGCATTAAGAGAGATTGGAAAAATAGCTCCTTTAGATGAAGAAGAGGTAATTAAAGACTATGCTGAAGACGTGAAACCTGATGTTGAGTTTGACATGAACGATGTGAAATTTCTAAAACTAACGTTGAAGGACTCACTAATCATCGCCTTAAACAGCAACTATGATATACGAATCGCAAAAATGGATCCGACTATTAAGGAAAAGGATATTAAGATTGCAAACTCCGAGTTTGATCCATTGCTGAGTGTCACTGGAGAGTCAGAAGATTCTGAAGAAGCATCCAACAGTGGTGTATTAGTTGGTATTGGGGGTTCGGCAACTGATTTCAGAAGAGATACAAACTCCTTAAATGCTACGCTGGAAACTCTTATAGCAACTGGCGCCACAATTACAATGGAATTTGATGTTAGTCAAGAATTTGTAGACCCGGTTTCTTCATTTACTCTAAACAACCCTGTAGCTGAATCAGAAGTGACAGCAAAATTTACCCAGCCCATTCTAAAGAATGCAGGGATTTTTTACAACAGGAGCGATATTTATATAGCAAGAAATGATAAGAAGCGGTCTATTCTGGAATTAAAAGAAACCGCAATTGAAGTAATCAACTCTACACAAAAAGCTTATTGGGAGCTTGTTAAATCAATTGAAGAATTAAGAGTAAGAAGGAAGTCTTTAGAGAGAGCAGAGGATTTGCTTAAAAAGAATAAGATTCAGGTAAAGGTTGGTACATTGGCTCCTATTGAGCTTTTAGTTGCTGAGGAGGGTGTAACAAGCCAATTGGAAGGGGTTGTAATTGCTGAAAACGACATTAAAGATAAAGAAGATGATCTTAAAGAAATTATGAGTTTAAGTAACAATGCTTTATTATCTGATGTTTCTATAGCACCACTGGATCGTGCATCTTTTAAAAATCATAATGTTTCGCTTCAGGAGTCTATTGAAATTGCACTCGAAAACAGACCTGAAGTTTTTGAACAGGGCTTAGACATTGAAAATGCCAGGATCAAGGTAATGCAGCAAAAAAACCAACTGCTTCCTAAACTTGATTTTGAGGCTGGCATACGCTATCAGGGTCTTGCAGGTAACAAAGGAAATGCAATTGACAGAGCACTTTCTGAGGACTTTCAAAGTGAGTTTTATGGAATCATGTTTGAGATTCCCTTAGGAAACCGTGAGGCAAGAAGCAATTATTCAAAAGCTAAACTCGAAGAGCGACAAACTATTTTCAATACGAGAAAGATACGACAGGAAATTGTTGTTGAGGTCAGGAAAGCAGTCCGTCAGATAAAGACTAACGCAGAAAGAATTAAGGCGTCAAAGAAAGCAAAAGAATTATCACAAGAAAGGCTTGTGGCGGAGGAAAAGAAATTTAAGGTTGGTCGATCAACAAGCCTGGAAGTCATTCGCGCACAGGCAGACCTTGCTGTCTCAGAAGGCAGAGCTACTAACGCTCTAGTTGATTACCAGATATCTTTAGGTGATCTAGATGCAGTACTTGGCACTATTTTGGAGAACAATAGTATCATAATTGATGATAAAGGTATTTGAAGCATAATACCTTTGACCTGCAATATAAATTATATACAATTTTGTGAGATGAGAGACATAGTGTTATTTCTGCCTATTAATCAAGTCGAACAGGTCGTTAATTATTAATAAAGAAAGCGAAGGATATAGAGAATGTCAGAATTTACTGAAGAACAGATAGATAGATATTCAAGGCACATAATACTGCCTGAGGTTGGTGGAAAGGGGCAAAAGAAGCTGCTAGAGTCGAAAGTATTTTTAGTTGGGGCTGGGGGGCTGGGATCTCCAGCCGCATTTTACCTCGCTGCAGCTGGGATTGGCAAGATAGGACTTTCTGATAACGATGATGTAGATTTTTCAAATTTACAGCGACAAATCTTACACTCAACCAAAGATGTTGGCCGTCCAAAGGTACAGTCTGCAAAGGAGACACTTGAAGATTTAAATCCTGATATTGAAGTAGTACCTTATACAGAGCGTCTCAACTCAGAAAACATCATTGATATTATCAAGGATTATGACGTAATCCTTGATGGTTCAGACAACTTTCCAACCAGATATCTTGTAAATGATGCTTGTGTTATGCTTGGTAAACCTTTATCTCATGGTTCTATTTTCAGGTTTGATGGCCAGGCAACCACGATCCTGCCTGGACAGGGCCCTTGCTATCGCTGTCTTTATGAGTCACCGCCACCACCGGATTTAGTACCTTCCTGCCAGGAAGCTGGAGTACTTGGAATAATTGCCGGTATTATAGGAGTAGTTCAGGCAACTGAGGTTATAAAGCTGCGGCTTGGAAAAGGAAATCTACTGAATGGAAAGCTTCTTTTATATGATTCATTGAACATGGACTTCAAGAAACTTAACATTCAACGTAATCCTGCATGCCCGATGTGTGGAGAAAACCCGACAATAAAAGAGTTGATAGACTACGAAGAATTCTGTCAGGTTAATTTTTAAAATATTAATATGTGGAAGATAACGTTATAGTAATCAGACTAAAGAGTGTAAATGGTAAAACTGTTATCAGGACTTGAGTGACTCATTCAACTCTTTCAATAATTGATCTAGATCGGTGTTATGCATCTTGGTCGCCTGGCCCAGATTAACAGCTCTTGTCATTGTATTTCTAAGAATTGGATTTTTAAGCTGTGTAAAACCTTTGCTTATCAAGATGTCCATTGCCGGTGGGTGCTGTTTTATGAGTTGATGTACGTTTGTAGACGCAGTAACGCTAGTCAGCTTTCCATGATCTTCCTCATCAGTGCCTTGCCGTTTTCCATCGCTCATAGTCTTCCAGATATTAATTCCAAACAAAAGTATTGCCACACTCTCTATCAAACCACTTACTCCCATTACTAAATAAGAAGGCACTGATCCTGTATGCACGGCAAGTGGTTGAGAAACAACCCTTAAAGTGCTTCCTACATTAATAAGAATAAAGGTCATAGTTAATGATGAATAACTGTGAAGTTTAATACCCTGGCTTATAGGTATTATCCTCGATGCAAAACCAAAGATCATCATTGTGATAAATCCGACTGTGACCGCATGTCTATATGCACCAATTAAAGCATGCGAAATAGGTACACCGGTAAAAGACTCCTGAACTGTAAAAACCATCATCGCAATCTCAGCAACGATCAACCACAAAATGCCTGCCCATACAAATTTCTCATAACTCTTCTCAATCTCCATTCCGGAGAAATCAACTTCCGGCTTTGATAGTATGTTCAGGTTATACAAGAATAAAAGGATGGATAGAAATTCAACGCAACCTGAAGTGAAGTATAACGTATTGAAAACATAATAATACGGTAAATCGAAATCCGCATAGTAAACCATCAAAGGCTGGGATACTGCCCTGACAAGCACAGATGCGTTCAACATAAACATGATGAGCAGGTTGATCTTAGCATTAGGTGTTTTCAGTCCTAAAAAGGCAGGCAGCGTTCTGCTAACGACACCAAAAATTACTAAGGTTATGAAACCCATTACCTGTATGTGTCGAAGGGAATAAATCGCTGCGTGGGGTAATAATGTTTCTCCGGCATCCAGCATATAGTAGATTATTCCTGCGTGAGCTACAGTCACGATAAGGAACCACAGATAACCGGAAAACAGAAAGGTTTCATATGTTTCCAGTTCCTGTTTTTCTGTTGAAAGAACTGTCTTAACAGCAACTATAAGAAACATTAATACCGCTAGAATTTCCAGTAAACATCCTGATAAGATCAGCATCTTGAAGAAGTAATGATCATTAAGCGGCAGGAGAGTTCTGTAAACAAATACTAGGAGTATACCAGCAACCATGAAATAGAAAGACAAATTGGCAAGTTTGCCGCTATATATACAAACAGCATAAAATCTCGGAAGTACGAAATATGATACTCCCATAATAAATAGTCCGCACCATCCATAGATTTGTGTATGTCCATGCGTCTCTATCAAAACCTTGGGAACAGAGTAAAGAGAGTGCTGAATTCCCATATAGAAAAGCATAAAAGCCCCGTAAACGCACCCGGTTGATAATGCAATTACGATTGCGGTTTTTATAAATTTCTCATAGATATTCTCATATGCAGATTCCGCATCTTCCGCAGAAACTTCCGGCGCTACTACCTTTCCTCGGATAACATCATTAAGCTCTTTTATCAGACTATCAGGATCAACATTATGTACCCTTGCAAAAAAGTAAATTGCCTCTTCTGGTCCGTACTCACCTCCGCACTCAAGCAAACCATATTTTGAAAAGACACCCTTAGTTTCAGGATTGTGCATTATAATCTCTTTTACCGTCGTATTTCCTGTTATTTCGCCTCCATTTTCAGTCTCTACTATGTCTTCAACTGTGACTTTAGCACCATCGTTAGCACTTTTATCTTCAGCAACATCCTGTTCAGGAGCTGGAACCACATCATTCAGCGTTTTTAAGACCTCGTCCAAGTTAACGTTACAGGCCGCAACAGTCTTTTCTATACTTTGTACTCCACCACAGCATGTATCTACTCCATATTTAGTGAATATTTCATTAGTTTGAGGATAATTGTTTACAACGTCATTGACAATCATATCCTTAGTAATCATATAATTCTTCTGATTCATATGAAAATTCACACCTTTCTACAATTTTAAACTATATTTGCGAATCTGAACGTGGAACTTATAAAAGATAAAATATTTTGATAATATCGTAAAATATCAAATATTTTTACTGCGATGATTATACAGAAAAGAAATTTTTAAATCCATTCTAAAATACATCATATATGCAAAAAGAACTTGCAATATTATTAGTCATGTGATTTATTGTGACTGTCTTGAAGAATGGTCTAATAATTGTGTTTACCGGCAATGGAAAAGGAAAAACAACGGCTGCAATGGGCCAGGCGTTGAGAGCGATTGGACAGGGGCTGAAGGTATTAATGCTCCAGTTCATTAAGGGAACATGGGATTATGGTGAACTGGAATCAATAAAGAGGCTCGATCCCGATTTAGTGATAAGGCCTCTGGGAAAAGGGTTTGTTCGTTCAAAATCCAAATTAGATGATAATGAAGCTGTAGAAAATATTAATCAATCATGGGAGCAGGCTGAGAATGAGGTTCTTTCAGATAAATATGATATGGTCATACTTGATGAAATCAATTACGTTATAAACTTTGGCTTATTACCGGTTGATAAAATGTTAACATTGCTCGAAAAAAAACCAAATCGTCTCCACATAATTCTAACCGGAAGAAATGCACACGAAAAAGTGATTGAAAGAGCAGATTTAGTTACTGAAATGGTAGAAATCAAGCATCAGTACTCAAAAGGTATCAAAGCACAAAAAGGAATAGAGTTTTAAATTAATAAGAATTTATACCACATATGTTTTCTGAATTTGTTCACTTCACAATTCAGACACTTAATTTTATATAATTTCTATTAACTACAAATGGGACAATCCAATCTAAAAGTAATTTTATTGAATCATACACAAAATCCTGAGGGCCTGATAGCTCATGCGGCTAAGTTATGTTACAGCCCCAGTTCAGTAGAGGAACTGAAAGAAAAAATTGAAAAATCAGATAATAAAAAATTTATAGAAAAGCTTCTAAAGATGGGACATATGTCACCACTTGAGCATGTCTCATTTAATTTTGGCGTTGAGGGAATATCCAGAGTCTGTTCTCACCAGCTCGTCAGACATAGAATCGCGTCATATTCACAACAAAGCCAGAGATACGTAGGAGAACACAGCGAAAAGCTGCGCGGAGAGAAGACATTTGATTACATTATACCACCGGCTATTGTAAATGCTGGTAAGAAAGAGTGGTATGAGGATAGAATGCGGGACATACAGAAATGGTATGATGAACTTATCGAAGCATTGGGTGATTCCGGAGAAAAATCAAATGAGGACGCCCGTTTTATCCTGCCAAATTCTGCGGAAACCAAGATTATTGTCACAATGAATGCCAGAGAGCTACTCCATTTTTTCAGCGTAAGATGCTGTAATCGTGCTCAATGGGAGATAAGAGAACTTGCCACAGAAATGTTAGGATTGGTGAGGGATATAGTGCCAGGCATTTTCTCTAAATCAGGTCCTAATTGTGTAGGTGGTCCATGTACAGAGGGCAAAATGACCTGTGGAAAAGTCGATGAAGTAAGAGAGAAGTTTAAAGATTTATAATTATCTAAAACTGATTTAACATTTCCTCCATTTCTGGAGAAATCCATATTATTTTACGGAATAGAAAATAATGTTTAAAGGAAACTTTTCAGCTACAGCAATCGGTAGTTATCCTCATAATAATGTTACTGATGCATGTAATCTCATTCTAAAAACTCTCCCGGAAATTCCATGCTGGCCTCAGCTTCCGGAAAGAGACATGAACGAAGAGATGTTAGTCCAATACACAGAAGGACTTCCTTTCCTGAAAATAGATCCGGAGAAAAAGAGTGTTTACGTCGATATGCCTGAAGATAATACTGACGAACTGGAAAAGTTTTACAACAACTACTTGTCAGAAGATGCCGGGCTTTTTTCCATAAGCGATAGCCATGCTCTAGGTTTTTCAAACATGATCAAACTTCTTAAGGAAAAGAAACCTGAAAGTCTCCGTGCTATCAAAGGCCAGATAGTTGGACCCATAACACTGGCCGGTTCACTAAAGGACCCGGAGCAGATAGCGATGCTTCACAATCCAACACTTTTCGATGTAATAGTTAAGTTACTTGCTATGAAAGCATGTTGGCAACTCGATCAATATTCTGAATTTGAATTACCCAAAATTATTTTTCTGGATGAGCCATATCTATCAAGTTACGGTTCAGCATTTGCCAGTTTAAAGAAAGAGCAGATTGTTGAATCCTTAAACGAGATATTCATGGCAATTCATAATCGTGACTCACTATCAGGCATTCACTGTTGTGGAAATACCGACTGGACTATGCTAATGGAGACACAGGTGGATATTATAAACTTTGACGCTTTCGGCTACATGGAAACCATGCTTATTTACAAAAAAGAAGTCGAGGCCTTTCTTGAAAGAGGTGGTATTCTAGCATGGGGAATTGTTCCAACAACAGACAGCATTCGAGATGTTACGCTAGATGATTTGATGAGGAAAATGACTTCAGCCGTTGATATTTTAGTAGAGAAGGGGATTGACCAGAAGCTGATTACTGAGAACTCGCTGATCACCCCAAGCTGTGGCACAGGTACCATGCCATTAGATGAAGCAGAAAAAGCAATGACACTAACTCATGAGTTAGAAGTAAAGCTTAAAGACCAATATAAATTAACGTAAGTTTTTTATTCAAATTAGCGAAATTTATTTTATTAAAAAGAGCTTAATATTTTTTTATTTACTTGATACAAATCCGTATCACTCGAACACTGACCCTTGCTGACAAACACAGAATTTAAAGATTAAAATATGCTTAGTGGACATGGTGGTAATGTAAAGCAGATATGTGATAGGCATGGATTGAATCCGGACGAAATCATCGATTTCAGTGCAAGTATAAACCCATTAGGCTGCCCTGAAGTTGTTAGAGCAGCGGTTTCGAAACATTTTAACGATATCCAGCACTATCCTGATAGTCATAGTACTGACCTGAGAAAAACTATTGCTGAGAGAATATCCTGTAGTGAAGAAAACGTAATTATTGGCAATGGATCAAATGAGCTGTTTTATCTTATTCCTCGCGCTTTAAAACCAGAGAAAGGCGTGCTTCTACAACCTACATTCGCTGAATTCAGTGACGCTTTTTGCAACTCAAATATAGATGTTATTGAAATCATAAGTGTTGACAGGGACTTCTCGACAATTAACCCAAATATTTCTAAGTTGAAGAATGTCGAGGGTGCCATGGTCTTTTTGTGCAACCCGAACAATCCTACAGGGCAGCTTACCCGCAGTGAAGATATAATTGATCTCGTAAATGACGATCCAAACCGCGTGATAGTCATTGATGAGGCATTTATGGATTTTGTTGAGGATAGTGAAAGGTATAGTGTTATAAGAGATGCTCCCCTGATGGATAACCTGATAGTCGTCAGATCGTTAACAAAATTCTACGGCTTCCCGGGCTTGAGGCTTGGGTATCTCGTCACAAATGAGTCTATAAGTAATAAATTAATGCAATACAAGGAACCGTGGACCGTTAATACAATTGCACAGGTTGCTGGTTTGGCAGCAATTAACGATAAAGAGTTTGCTGCTAATACGCGACAATATGTATCTGGTGAAAAAAACTTCCTGTATGAAGGTATGACAAAGATAAATGGCGTACATCCATTTCAACCAACGGTTAATTTTATACTAGTGAAGATTGATGATAAAGGAATAACCTCATCTGAAATTCAGAACAACTTATTTCAGAACAACATTCTTATAAGAAATTGTTCGAATTTTGTTGGTCTCGATGAAAACTATTTCCGGGTTGCTGTCAAGACCAGAGATGGTAACCTGAAACTGCTTAATGCGTTGAAATTAATAATGGATGACATTACTTCAAACGAAAATGTTCAGAATGACCATATCCCAGAGTTTGTTACCTGAGAACTGTAAATTTATTTATTACTCAAAAGACTAGAACAATGAAAAGAACATATATAGCCGAAGCCCTTGAAGGAAAGAATATTGATAAGGAGATACTGGTAAAAGGCTGGGTCAGAACCAGACGTGACTCAAAAGGGGGATTCTCTTTTATTGAACTCAATGATGGCAGCTGCTTCAATAATCTGCAGATAATTGTGGATGCCGATCTGGATAACTACCAGGATGAGGTTATCAAGCTTTTTCCGGGAAGTTCTATTGCTGTTAAAGGAACCCTAATTAAGTCTCAGGGCGGAGGACAGAGCGTTGAGGTTAAAGCAGATGAAGTAAAGGTCTACGGATTTTGTGATCCGGATGAATACGCAGTCGGAAAACAACGCGTCTCCTTTGAGCGGTTGAGGGAGCTTGCTCATATCAGGGTCAGGACAAATACATTCGGGGCTGTTACCCGTGTCCGTAATAAATTGGCCAAAGCCACACATGATTTCTTTCAGGAAAGAGGCTTCTATTATATCAATACTCCGATTATAACTGCCAATGATTGTGAGGGTGCAGGAGAGATGTTCAGGGTAACTACGCTCGACCATAATGCTATACCAAGAAATGAAGGAAATGTTGATTACAGCCTGGATTTTTTCGGAAAAGAATCTTTTCTAACTGTGAGCGGGCAGTTGGCAGTAGAGTGCTTTGCCTGCGGCCTGAGCAATGCCTACACATTTGGACCAACATTCCGTGCTGAAAACTCCAATACCTCCCGTCATCTTGCAGAATTTTGGATGATAGAACCGGAGATGGCTTTTGCCGACCTCGCTGACGATGCCGATCTGGCGGAGGAGTATATAAAATATCTTATTACCACTGTTCTTAATGAATGTGCCAAGGATATGAATTTTTTTAACAAGCATATTGATAAAACTATTCTTCAGACGCTTGCTCATGTCAACGAGAGTGAGTTTGTACGTTTAAGCTACACAGATGCAATTGATATATTAAGTAAATCGGGACAGAAGTTTGAATATGAGACGGTCTGGGGTAACGATCTGCAGACTGAGCACGAACGCTTTCTAACCGAAGAAGAATTTAAGAAACCGGTAATTGTCACCGATTATCCACGTGATATTAAGGCTTTTTATATGAAACAGAATGATGACGGTAAAACTGTTGCAGCCATGGATGTGCTTGTACCCAAGATAGGCGAAATTATCGGAGGATCTCAAAGAGAAGACGATCTGCAGAAGCTTGATTCACGTATCAAGGAACAGGGAATGGACCTGGAGCCATACTGGTGGTACCGTGATCTAAGAAAATTCGGCAATGTACCACATGCAGGATTTGGTCTCGGTTTTGAGCGCATGGTACAGTTTGTAACCGGCATGGAGAATATTCGTGATGTAATCCCATTTCCCCGTACACCAAGATCAGCTGATTTCTAAGTTTAATGAGTACAACAAACATTATCAGCCGTTTATTTTAGACCTTCTCACATCAAATACTTGACTTGTAAATATCACGCCATCAAACCTTTATGTAATAATATCGGCGCATGCTCTAATCGCAATATATTAAGCTACTAAATATATCAGCAATATTGCCGATAATCATATTGTCCGAATAAATATCTGAATCATTTACATTTTTGCTAACAAGAAAGTGGAAAAGTGAAAAAACATAGGCAAAAAGTCTGGAAGCAAAAGCAACGTATGGGTTGGAAAAGAAAAAGAAATAAAGAGATAATGACATATATAACACTCTTCCTTGTATGTGTTATTGTCGCAGGGACTCTATCTTTCGCTACTGAAAGAGCTACCACTCTAAAACAGAAGAGTAGAGATCAGAATTCTCAGAAAGATTACAGTCATATTCCACAAGAAGTATTGGATAATTACTTAGGATGGCATGGATAGCAAGAGAATAAAAAAATATGGAGGTATGATGAAATAATGAACATGTTCTGTCGGCCCTATCGAAGGAGCTAACCTTGCAGATTGGCCGATCTCATATGGTGATCCTGAACCATATTGGTGGCTAGTTGAGAAATTATCAGAATTGTCTACTTAAGAAGAAAGTAATCGATATCCCTTTTTAACACGCCTTTCCATAGTCCAAACATTTTATCCGGTTCTACATCTTTAACCTCGGTTATCTGTTGGATCCTTATCTGATCTGGCCTCGGCGGTCTCCAGAGCATTGCCATATAGTCACCGACTTCTCCAACATTACTTGAAGAAGCTACGATAATATTCTGCTTTGAAAATCCAAGTGTTAACAAAATATTCTCTGCTTCTTCCTGCAGATCATCACGTCCATGTAGGAAAAGATATACATTTTTTTCTGGATTTATCTTGCCAGTCTCAATTTGCTCCATTACAACCCCTATATAAAAAATAGTTCCAATTGCAATAATTACCCATAACACTTTAAACTCATTAAATCTTAACCTCTCTATTGCAAGCCGAGCTTTCCCTTTTTCACGTGTCATCATTACTCCTCCTAATATAAAGTATTACCATAATCAACTTGGACTAATACCCATTTCAATAATACCCGAAATTTGCAGTCGTAACTTTAGAAATCTCTAACTAGAGTGTTGCAAAACCCAAACATCCAATCTTATATTACTTATCTAACAACTATACAATCAAAGCTTTCAAGGCCTCACTGTCAAATTCAATCCTTGCCCAACCAGATTTCATGAAATTACGAATATTCTGATGATCATCATTATCAGGATGCTTCAATACATCGTCGCGATAGTAACCACCAAAACAGGCCAGTGCCTGTTCCGTAGTCAAACCATGAATACGAGCAAAAGAGAAAACTTTACAAGACCCCGAGTTTTGACCAGCCTCATTAACCAAATCACCATTCTTGAAGGATGTTGGTGTAAAAAAATACTGTGAATCAATAATACCCATGGTATCATAAAATTCAATATTCTCTGGATTGTCTTTCAGTTTTTGGAGAAATGATTCAAGTGTCATGAGTTAATATCCTTATCTAAATTAACGCTCTCCCATTTGAGGAAAGAGAATGGTAAGAGGAATCAACCGTGAATAATTTATTACTAATGTTTTTGCTGTCTTTAGCACAGTAACCAACAAAAACATAGTTTATCACATAACGGTATGGATGTACAAGTATCATATGGCTCATTGTCATACGTAGGTTTTTTAATTGATTTCACAGAATTTTCTATAAAACATATAAACAGGCTTTGTACTACAACCATTGATGTTATAAAGAAAGGGTAAATAAATGAAAGATCATTCAAAAAAGTTTTTAACTATCGTTAACGATGCCAAGGGAAGAATAAAAGAAACTAATGTAGAAGAGGTCAAGATTCAGCTTGATCGTGGAGACAAATTTTTCCTGGTTGATGTCCGTGAGGAGAGTGAATGGAATAAGGGACACATAACTAATGCTATCTACATTGGAAAAGGAGTTATAGAGCGCGATATAGAGAAAAAGATTGATAATATAGACGCGGAAATTATATTATACTGTGGAGGCGGTTTCCGTTCAGCGTTAGCTGCTGATAATTTACAAAAAATGGGTTATAGCAATGTAAGCTCTATGAACGGTGGATACAGTGGCTGGATCAAGGCTGGATACCCGACTGAAGCTTAAAGAAAGAAAATTTATTGTTGTTCATGCCAAGCCTGTCTTGGCTTTAGTTCACTTAAGACACTTCCTATACTACAAGAGCGCTTTCAACAACAAGTAAACAGCAAAAGCACCGGGATCTACCTTGCCCACTCCTTTCCCTTCTACATATCGGGCACGTCCGGCCCGTGCTTCTAATTTGCGAGTGTTTTCAGCGCCATCCTTTGCCGCTTGTATCAACCATTCCATATTAACTGTGCACTCAGGACTCTGGCATTTCAACGCGTCGAGAACCGGACATAATCCATCTAATAGAGTCCTGTCTCCTCTGGTACAGCCACCTAACTCTTCTATTCCGGTAATTCCTTTAGAAATTGCACCTATCCAGTTGGTTGAAGATTTCCAATCTTTCCCATTATTACTAATAGCATGTGAATTAAATGCTGTGGCAGCACGAATGAAAAATACTGCATATAATGGTCCGCTCGTGCCACCCACTGAATTTGTTAAACATCTGGAAATTCGTCTGAATGCTAGACTAACATCATTTACGCTAAAGTAGAGCAATTTATCTAATATAGCGTTACAGGCATTGGCTAGTGTATCACCTACATCACCATCTCCACACTCTCCATCTAAACTGTTTAATATCCCTCTCGCATCAAGACCAGCTCTGCATACCTTCTCAACGATAATCATGAACTCCTGATCTACAGAATCATTACTATTACTATTACCAGCATCAATGTCACTATCCGGTGATCTGGGAGCATCTATGTATATCGACGAAAATGACGCTGAATGATCACTATCAGGTTTCCAGTTTGTCCTGCTAAAGTCAGCTCCGCCAATATCTAGTAATTCCAGGAATTCATCATCAACAACAGTCAGCAAGGTTACTGATATCCCTCTCATATCAAGACAGGTCATGAATGTCCCGCAGTACGCCCTGGACACCTCATAACCTTTTTCATGTAGAAACGATATCGCCTTTCGGTGAACGACACCCATTTCTAATCCTGATACGGAACCTAGATTGTTTGTCATTAAAACTATCTTTTTGTTACTGATATTTTCAATATCGTGTTTTTGTTTTGCAGCCAGAATTTTATCAATTAGAATAGTGACAATCTCATCACTAGACTTAACTGCGGTTCGCAATACTCCACGCTCTCCATGTATTCCTACACCTATCTCCATTTCACCTTCAGGTAAAGTAAATATCATGGATCCATCTGGCCTGTGACATGAGCTAAAAGCACATCCCATTGAATGAACATTATTGTTTACCTTCTCTGCAACTTCGTATACTCTGCTTAACTGCTGTTGAGCGTCAAAATCACCACTCTGTTGCTGAGATGCAAATGCACCAGCAATTTTATAAACAAGTACAGTACCGGCAACCCCTCTGCGATCCTTGACTTTTGGCAGAGAAACATCATCCGCTACAATTAACTTTCTCAATAATATACCTTCAGAGGAGAGTAATTCACTGGCCATACCAAAATTGATTTTGTCACCGGTGTAATTCTTAATAATCAGCAAGATCGCCTTGGGAGACTTATCGCCGTTACTGACAAGAGTACGAATGCCATCTACAATAGCACCTACACTTGGAGATGCGAATACGTCACCACAAATGGCAGCGAACAACATTTCATGATTAACAAAGGATGAGTGCGCTGGTTCATGACCACTTCCGCCTCCGCAGACAATTGCGATATTACAGAAATTTACACGCTTTTGCGGATTAATGAGAATCACATTCCTATCACGCACCAATATCAAATTCCCAAAAGAACTGAGTGCTAATCCTTCTAATGCTTCAGCTACACAGGAATTCACGTCATTTACAAATTGACCCATATAAAGCGTTATCCTTCCTCATTTAACATTTTCCTTGTTGGCATTACGGCTTTGAGAGAATGATTACTAATGTTTCACAAATAAGCCATTACCATCACTACTGTCAGTGCGGATGTTACTATGAGAGCATACATTCCAGCAATAACGTCATCGAGCATAATTCCGTAACCACCGGAAAAATTCTTGTCTGCACAGTTAACAGGCCATGGTTTCCAGATATCAAAGATACGAAATGAAATAAATGCGACTATTGCGATGGGAGCAGAAAAATAGTAAAAAAAATTAGGGTCCAGAAAACTATAGAGAAAAGGCAGTGGGAGCAGGGCTATCCATTGACCAACAACTTCATCAACAACAATGAACCCGGGATCTTTAATTTGAGCACTCTCTTCTATTTTGCCTGATACCCATATTCCTATGAAGAACAAGGCAACGATACCGAAGATCAAAGCATAGTAGCAACTATAAATTGAAATTATGTACGCAAAAGGAATAGCCGCTAGGCTTCCCCATGTACCGGGCGCTCCCGGTAAAAGCCCTGTGCCAAACCACGTTGCAATAATCCAGGAAATTTTGTGTTTCTGATTATACATATCATATTAAGAATAAATTGATTAGAAAAGATACTGAATGCAAAACAGAACACTACAGGATTTCTGCTTTTTTTTCAAGATTTACCTCAAACAGCTTATCTGTCTATTTAATGTATGAATCAAGTTCTATCTCCACACAATTTAAATTTACTACCTACTATGATACATTTTCTGTTATCATTCGTCTTTTATATTCAATATTAAGAACATGAAAAAGCACTCTAACATACCAATATTCATCCCTGAATTAGCTTGTCCACATCA